>Ga0065721_10049843_pt1 | contig 26464 bp, 24 predicted proteins | sample Mesricmetagenome_FD_59108 | JGI IMG/M metagenome (GOLD analysis project Ga0065721, IMG submission 59108) | Mesophilic microbial community from rice straw/compost enrichment Sample: eDNA_1 v2 (version 2) | ecosystem: Engineered > Solid waste > Grass > Composting > Bioreactor | place: USA: Davis... | reverse complement strand
TGCGCCCTTCACCCCCAGGCCACATCCAAAACCGCTTTCCCCATAGCTCAGCCCATGCCCCCCGCGGTTCGGGCACCGCCGACTTTCCGACGCCAGTCGGCGTCCGAAACTCTAAACGACTGCCGGCGGTCGGCTTTTTATTCCGTGATCTGCGATAGCTGCCATTCGCCCGTTGCCAATTGACGGAGATGCCCCCTAGGTCGGGGCGATGCTTCGGGGAATGCAGTTTATAGGGGTCTGGCGAGACTATCAGGCTCGCGCGCTCGACGAGATGGAAAGCCATTGAGCTACTCAGAAAACTGCTCCGGAGTTCGGTAGAGCGTTCCACTCGCCCACGTCGCGACAAGATCAAGGACTGCAAGGCCAACGCCTATGCGCCCTGCTCCAAGCCCATTGGAGCCAACTTGGCCCTTGTTCAAGCGGTGCAGCAACGGAGCAACGCGCTGATCGAAGTCAGCCGGACGTTGGTCCGCTAGCCTGATTATCGCATCGATGATCCGCTCAAGTTCGTCCGGAGAATCAACGACCTCGATGGCGTGAAGGACGGAGTCTATAAGTTCATCGACCGAGGCAATAGGAGTGATCGCATCGGAATCGGCCAGAACTCCTCGGCATCCATCGGAAAGAGCAAGCGGTTGGTAATCCACGGCCTCACCTGTCAGGCCTGAGCTGGAACCTGAACTGGTGACATCTCCACCAGCTTTGGGAAGCAGCCTTTCAAGCGCCGGTCGGTTGCTGGCTGACACCAGCACCACCATGTCCTCGAGCGCCGCGTACTGCTCTGCCGACAAGTGCTTCGAATGCGGTTCAAGCATCTCGATAGCTTTCGCCTGTACCTCAGGGTCGATATGCCGCAGAGCTTCGATAATCACAGCCAGGGCGGCGAGATCAGGTGCCTCCTTCGCCGGCGCAACAGTCCGTTGCAGGAGTTTCAAAGCTGCGATCGCATTGCCCTTAGCATCCCGGCGCGCAATGATGACCGATTCGCCTCAGTCCAAACATTATTCCCCTTGTCCGATATGCTGCCTGCTGAGCTAATCCCACCGTGAGAGGAAACTGGACTATCATGACAACGGCGGAAGGCGCGCTCGCGGGCGTTAGGGTTCTGGACTTGAGCCGGGTTCTGGCGGGGCCATGGTGCGCTCAGATTCTTGGGGACCTTGGCGCGGACGTCATCAAGGTCGAGCGCCCCGGCAAGGGCGACGAGGCGCGCTCCTATGGACTGGCGACGAAGGCGGTCGATGGCCGGGCCACCCCTGCACCGATGCATATCGTGGCGAACCGCAACAAACGGTCGATCACCGTCGACATGGCGACGGCCGAGGGCGCCAAACTTATCGCCGAGCTCGCGCGGCAATGTGACATCGTCGTGGAAAATTTCCTCCCCGGAAAGCTCGCCCGGTTCGGGCTCGATTATGAGACGCTGTCGCACGACAATCCCGGCCTTATCTATTGCTCGATCACCGGCTTTGGCCAAACTGGCCCGCTGGCAGATCGGCCAGGCTATGATGCCGTATTCCAAGCGCATGGCGGACTGATGAGCGTGACCGGCCACCCCGACGAGGTGCCGGGCGGCGGGCCGATGAAGACGGGCCCGAGCATCGTCGACGTCGCGACAGGCTATGTGGCGACGGTCGGCATCCTCGCGGCGCTCGCCCACCGGCAGAGAACCGGCCAGGGACAATATGTCGACGCCTCCCTGCTCGACACGGTGATCGGGCTGCAATCTTCGATCGTCCAGACCTATCTGATTTCGCGCGACCTGCCGGAGCGGAAGGGCACATCAGGGAATGGTGGCCATCCGGCCCGCGTGTTCAAGTGCGCCGACGGAGATCTCTATATTTCGGCCGGGCACCAGCAACATTATGTTTCGTTATGCGACGTCCTCGGACTCGGGCACCTCATCGACGATCCCCGCTTCGCTGACAACCGGTTGCGCTTCGCCAATCGCGAGCAATGGAACGAGGAAGCGGGGCCGACGATCGCCGAATGGTCCAAACGCGATCTGCTCGCAGCGCTCGCCGATGCGAATGTTCCTGCAGCGCTCGTGAACAATTACGAAGAGGTATTCTCCGATCCCCAGGTTCTGGCGCGCAACATCGAGATCGAAATCGAGAATCCGCTCGATTCCGAAGGCCGGATCGCAACGATCGCCAGCGCGATCCGCCTCTCCCAAACCCCGGTGCAATATCGCCGCACACCGCCGGAACTCGGCGCGCACACCGACGAGATATTGCGTGAAATCCTAGACTATGGCCCAGAGCGGATCGCCGCGCTTCGCGCCGCGAGAGCGATCTGAAACCGAGCTAGTGCTCACCCGCCCCTCAGGCCAGGCATTGCTGAAGCGCGAGGGCCGAATTCCGGAACTGCCGGACGACAAGGCTGTGCTCCTCGTTGCGAAAAGCTATCGCATATTCGATGTCGTGGACCGGTCCGGAAATCTCCTTGAGCACGAAATCGTCGACGAGCAGATCATTCTCTTCGGGATATCCCTTGGCGATCACGGCGAGCCGCTGTTCGCGCGCATAGAAACCGATCGCCGGTTGCCCTTCCGGCACCACCATCGGCACAGCCCCGGCTTCGAAGAATGGCCCATCGGTCCGGGCGTGAACGGGCGGATTGAGCTTGGGATCCGTGGTCGCGATTTTGATACCCTTGAGGTCGGACATCCTGATCTTCGGCATGCTCGCAAGATCCCATTCGGTCGGCAAGAGCAGCGCCGGCCTGCGCCGATGCACGGGGATCATTTCGATTTCGTCGGATTCCGCCGAGTTCGGAACGAGTGCCGCGTCGATCGCCCGGTTGCGTAATTTAGAGATAAGGCGCGGCGAATAATTGCTGACGACCTTGACGGCCGCTCGCGGGCAGGCCGCCTCGAATTCCCGCAGAATCGTATGCCGGGCGGGTATCCAGAACGTATAGGGGTTAACACCGAACCGGAGCGTCAGATCATGTTCGTGACTGAGCTCCTTCATCACGACGTGGACCTCATCCGACACCGCCGACAATTTTTTGGCCACCCGATAGAACAACTCGCCTTCGCGCGTAAGAGTTACACTTCTCGTACTGCGAATGAACAACTGGAAGCCGAGTTGGGCCTCGAGCTGCTGCACTTGCCGTGAGAGCCACGGCTGATCGACCCTCAGCCGTTTTGCTGCACGGCTGAAAGAAAGCTCTTCGGCTACTGCTGCGAACCGAATAACCCGATCAAGATCTGACATGTCGCCTGCCTCTCCGTCGGAAGGATCTAGAACGCCTTCCGCTTATCGTTGCGCTTGCTACTTATCGCTCCGACCACGCAATGCGACGGTATCACGCAGGTTCAGGACGGGCAACGCCGCCGTGCGCTTAGCGATCCGCAACGCTATTTTCCCCCGCCTGCATCGGCCCAAATATCCCGGGGCATACCCAGGACCTGCTCGGCAAGCTTGTTCCGGTGGATCTCGCTCGTTCCGCCGCCGATCGTAGCGGCCTTGGAGGAAAGGAAATTGTCGGTCCAGCGCCCCGCGACCAGTCCGTCGGCGCCGTCGATGTCGACCGCCAGTTCGAACAGGCGCTTTTCCTCCTCCTGCCCGAACAACTTCTGGATCGACCCTTCCGGCCCCGGATCGACGCCGGCACGGATTTTCATGACGTTCCGGAAACCGTGCAGCTGAAGCAACTGCACGTTCATCCAGGACAGGATCACCCGCGTCCGCAAGTCGTGGTCGAGTTCCCCAGTGCGCTCCTCATATTCGGCCAGCCGGCCGATTATGCGCTGGATAACGGTGGAGTGGCGCGCGTGCGACCCGAGGAAATTGGTAAAATGCTCATGGGCCATCGTCGTGCGGTTCACGCTCCAGCCCGTGTTCAGTTCGCCGACAACGCTGTCGAGCGGAATCCGCACATCGTCGAAGAACACCTCGTTGAAATTATGGCGCTGGTTACTGAGCTTGATCGGCCGGACAGTTATGCCGGCGACATCCATCGGAAAGACGACGCAGGAAATTCCCTCATGCTTGGATCGCGCGGGATCGGTACGGATCAGAAGGTAGATCCAGTCGGCAATATGCGCACCCGACGTCCATATCTTGTGGCCATTGATCACCAGTTCATCGCCATCGATCTCGCCGCGCGTCTTGAGCGACGCAAGGTCCGATCCGGCTCCGCGCTCCGAAAATCCGGTTGCCCAGAGGATATCCGCGCGCCGGGTCGCCTCAAGGAGGGCCTGCTGCTTGGGGGACCCATGGCGAATGAGGGTCGGTGCGACGAGGCTGATGCCCCGATTGCCGACCAGAGGAGGGATTCCGCGCGCGGAAAGTTCCGAATAGAAGAGGACTTGCTGAGTAAAAGATGCGTCCCGGCCTCCGAATTCTTCCGGCCAATGGATGCCCGACCAACCCGCCTCGGCCATTTCAGCCTGCCACTCGCGGCGCGCCGCAAGGCCGCCGCGGCGAAGCGCGTCGAGGCGATCGGGCGTTCCGTGCCGATCCAGCCATGATCGCAGTTCGCCGAGAAACGCCGTATCGGCCGGAGCGAGCGCGAGCCGGTCTTCGATCTTCGCGAGATCGCCCATCTGCCCCCTCTTGCCGCCGATTACCCAATCCGCCATGCTTCCGAGGAGTCTGCTCGGAGTGACGAGCAGCAACTGGCAATATTTCGCGCGGCGCAGCAACAGGTGCATGTCATGTTCCCAAGTCACCCCCATGGCGCCCAGGATCTGGACCGCGTCGTTGGCGACGCTAACCGCGGCCTGGCCTGCGAGATATTTAGCGGTCATCGCATCCCTCGGCGCAGGCGCGCCGCCACGCTGTGACTGCAACGCTCCCCAAATCGCCGAGCGCGCGCCTTCTATAGCCAGAAGATCGTCGGCCAGTTTCTGCTTGATTGCCTGGAAGCGACCGATTTTTTCGCCAAACTGCTCGCGCGTCTTGGCGTGCTCGACCGCCATGTCGAGCGCGGCTTGGCCGGCTCCCAGAGCCTCGGCCGCGACAAGCACGAGTCCGACCGCGAGGAGAACCTCGCTGTCGATTTTTGAAGGTATCTCTGTTGCAAGCACCCCGCCAAAATCAATCGACGCGCGTGTATGGGTTTCGTCGAGCAACGGCACGGGCTGGACGCGGCAATCGGTCGCGCTCGCGAGGAACCAGCGCCCGTCCACAGACACCACGAATTGGTCGATGAGCTGACCATCGACGACGTCGGGGATCACGCCCTCGAGTATCCACTGACTTCCAGTGCCGCGCGCCTGAAGATCGTTGCCTAGCCCGCGGCTCGCGGAGAGACAGACTCCGACCATCTCTTCGCCGGTGACGATCGCTGACGCGGCCCGGTCGAGCCGGTCGCCCGCCCTGTCCCATTCCTCGACCGCTCCCAGAACGCGATTGGCAAGATAAGCTGCCACCATGGGGACCGGCGCGGTGAAATAGGACAAATGCTCGATCACCGCGCACTCGGCATCGAGACCGAGTCCTACCCCGCCAAGCTGATCGGGGAGCGACAAGCCCGTGAGGCCGAGTTCCGCGAGCCTTGGCCAAAGCGAGCGGTTGGGCGTAGGCAGATTGTCGTAGCACCAGCGCGCTTCGCTCCGATCGCCAATCAACCGCTCGAGGCCGTGCGTCACTTCCGCCAGTTCGATTGCTTCCATCTTGCTCATCCGTTAAAAGACATATTTTCCAGCGAATTGTTCGCGGAGGGCCGGCCGGCTGATCTTGAGCGAGTTGGTGCGCGGCATCTCGCGGACGAACTCAAAGGCGACGGGCACGAAATAGGGCGGCATACGATCGCGCGCGAATTCTACGAGTTCGTCGGGCGATGGATTTTCGCCATCCACAAGCTCGACAAATGCCACGGGAACCTGCCCGAGACGCTCGTTTCTGACCCCAAGCACCGCCACTTCTCGGATCGCCGGATGGTCGCGCAGCAGATCCGCTACCTCCTCGGGGAGTATCTTGAACCCTCCCCGGTTGATCGCTTCGTCCGCCCTGCCGTGTAGCGACAGGAAGCCGTCCTCGTCGATCGACGCAAGGTCGGTCGTCACGACCCAGTCAGGTCCGTGCCGCGGCGTTTTGAGATGCAGCACTCCCTGTTCACCGGCGACAACGGCCTCTCCCGTTTCGGCGTTCACGATCCGCGCCTCGATGTCTGGACGAAGGCGTCCGACTGAGCCCCGCTTGGTCTCGCCGAAACGCTTCCGGTCCTCGAGCGACCAGCTGGCGATCCCGCCCATGAATTCGGAGGCGCCATAGTCGATGAGCACCGGCACACCATATTTTTCCTCGAACGCGCGCTGCGTCGCGGGTGGCAGCGGGGCGGAACCCGTCCTTACCGCAATGACGCCGGCGAAGAGCTCGACCGGAACGTCTTCCTCCATCACCATGGCAATCATCGCCGGCATGAGGCTCAACATCTTGGGACGGAAGCGGCGCACCGACTGCGCCCATCCGTCGACGGTGAACCGGTCGTGAAGTACGATCGGACGTGCATGATAGAGAGCCGTCGCGACACCCCAGAGGCCGGCGGAATGAGCGAAGGTGTTGAAGACAAGGGCCGGCGAGCGCTTGAGCGCCAGACCGTCGCCGGCTGCGCCACCGGGTTCGCTCGTCGCAGCGAAACCAAGTGCTTTGACGAAGGTATCGGCCCGCACGAGAAAACGCTTGGGATCGCCCGTGGTGCCGCTGCTGATCCGTTCGAGAACAATATCCGGATCGGTTCGAGCGTGATGCTCCCGCACTTCGCCGAACGATCCGGTCACCTTTCTGACAGAGTCGCCGCTTCCCAGATGAAGCGAGAGACCGAGAATGCCCTGCTTCTCGGCGGCCGCGATGTTCGCGTCCGTCCAGTCCTCGGCGGCACCAATGACGGCCGCGTGCGCGAAACGGTCGATGTCGCTGGCAAGCTTGGCCGCCGCGACATGGGGGTTGATCGGCGAAATGCAGTTGCCCGAGATCAAAAGCCCGAGTGCACCCGCCACCACATTGGGATCATTGCGCGCGATCCAGCCGACCGGACATGTTTCATCGAGGCCCGCCTCGTGAAGCGTTTCGCCCAAGCGATCGGCCAATGCGCGAAGATCGTCCCACCCATATTCGGACGAACCGAAATACAAGGCAGTCGCTGAGGGGGAAAGCTCCGTAATCGCTTTCAATCGTTCCGATATTTGCGTCTTGCTCATTTAACCTCCGATTGCGCTACCCACTGCGTGAAGATGCCGCGCTCGACCAATGTCATGACGAAAGCGATTGATGCGTGCCGACCCCCATTTGACCGAGGCAGCGCCGGAGCGCGTCGATCAGCGCAAGCGGCTGGTCGAGCATCACATGATGACCGGCACCCGCGATTGTCTCGAAATAGCTGCCTTCCCGCGCGGCTGTCTTCATTGCAGCTTTCATATCCTCGGTGACGAGCGCCGAGTTTGCCCCGTAAAGAAAGGCGAGTGACGCACGCGAGGACCGGATGAGATCGAGGGTCCGATAGGCATGTGCCATCCCCATCGCGCCGCGAAGCGCCGGATCGAAAGTCCAGCTCCAACCGTCAAGACCCGACTCCGCGTCATGGACGAGCTGCAGCGACCGACGCGCGATATGGTCGACCAGATATAGATTGTCGCACAGCTGCGGAGGCGATAGCCGAAAGCGTGCAAGCCCGAGCTCGAGCGAGGGAAATAATCGCCGCGACGACGACCATTCGCGCCGCTGAACGTTTCTTCGACTGTCGTCCAGGGGCACTCCCTTATCGACCGCGATGCCGAGCGAAAAGCTGTCGCCGTGCGCCGCGAGGCATTCGAGCATCGGCGAGGCGCCGAACGAATGCCCCACAAGGGTCGGTCTTTCGGAGGAGGAGAACAGACCAGCCGCATCGGCGCACTGCATGATCTCTTCTACATAGACGCCAATATCGTAGTTCGGTCGCCAGCCCGATCGCCCCATGCCGGACCATGACAAGGCCGCGACCCGAAATTCTTGCGCAAAGAAGGGTGCAATGAAGCTCCACCAGTCCGCATGCGCGGCATTGCCGTGCAGGAACATCAGCCCCGGAGCGGATGTATCGCCCCATGTCAGCAGTTCGATATCGCAACCGTCGACGGGAACGCTCGTGCGCTCGGGCCGGACCGCGAGAGCGTCTGCGAACCAGGTCGGTGCCCCCGGCCTCGCGCCGGCGAGCGGCGCGAGCAGATAGGGAGACCCGCCGAGTTTAGCGACGGGACCGTTTACGCCCTGACTTGCCATTTCGCCCCCTGCACGACGAGGCGTGCCGAGCGTGCACGCATCTCGGCGGGGGCAGTGGGAAGCACCACCGGACCATCCTTCCGCGACGGCAGGATCACAGTCGCGTTGCCGAAGGTGGTGGTTTCGCCGCGTTGGTTGATCGCCCGCAGTGCAAGGTCGACGAGAGGATGCCCATCCTCGATACGCTTGCCGGCCACCTCGCCGACACAGAGTTGAAAGTCGCCGAGAAAGTTAAACTGCCTCAGTTCTACTTCGAATTTCCAAAGCCAGCCATCATCGCCGATCCAGTTGGTGACGAGGTGCGACAGCCAAGCGAAGCGGCAAATGGCATAATCATAGCCGGTCGGAAGACCGAGATCCTGTGCTCGTCGCTCATCCCAGTGCACGCGCTGGGCGACCTGGGGCACATTCCAGTCATCCGGGGTGTAGAAGGCGGGCATCCGATTACGCGCCTTCCAGCCGAACCGCATCGGGCCGATATTATATCCGTCCGCCATTCCGGTCGCGACATGGCGGCAGATGAGATCCACCATCGTGAGCGGCCCCTTGGCGACGGGCGTCAGCGCCTCGCCGACTTCAACATCCTCCCAGAAGCGCTCCGTCGCGCCCCGCCGTTCCTCGCGCTGATAATGGGCATCGATGTCCGCCAGCTCTTCATCGCTATAGGTGTAGCGCGAATGATCCTTGTATTTCCCGGCCTCTTTCGAGCCGCGGCGCTCGGCATTGACGAGCGAATGCTCGCGAAGTGCAATCGGCAAACCCGCCCGATCGGCAAGAAGCGCCTGATAGCTGTCGATCACGCTACGGCCGCCAGCGAATTTCGACTGCTTCTCCTCGATCGCCGACGTCGTATATTCCTCATATACCACATCGCCCTCGTAAATGGGGCGGTAAAATGTCCAGCGCGTCGACACGAGATATTTGCCGACCCCCCGAAAGAGACCCCGGAACAACTTCTTATGTTCCTCCGAATATCGGGGCGTTTCATTCTGCCCGAGAGTCATGACGTACATGGGATGACCGATAAGGGCGCGCCAGCGCGTGCCGCGAGCATAATTCTCGTCGTGCCAGAGGGGATTGTCGTCGCCGACAAGGCCGAATGCGAAATGACGCATCGTGTCCGCCCCCGCCACCCGATTGAACGTCGGCGTGTGCCGGACCTGCGGTATCCCGATCTGGGCCCGTGCGCGGGCAATATCCTCGTCGGTAATCTTCCCGTCGATATCCTTTGCCTTGTGATCGGCCTCAGCCATGTCATTCTCCTGAAACTGGGTCACGATCGCGCGTGATTCTCCGGTTGCTGACCGGAATGCGCGACGCGACTAGGACGAGTTCCCGGCGCGTGCCCATTCGCGCACCGGGACGAAATCCGACTGACTTGATGCTCGGTGACGCAGCCAGTTTGCGCCGTCGACGACCATCACATGGCCGGTCACGTAGGAGGCGAAGGGCGAACACAGGAAAGTCGCGGCCCAGCCGAGTTCCTGGAGGTGTCCCGGTCGCCCGGCCGGCATCTGGCGCTCGCGCCCCTTCGACCAGTCTCCGCGCATGTGCTGCACCGTATCGCCGTGTGGGAAATATCCGGGTGCCAGCGCGTTGACCCGTACCATGTCCGGCGCCCACTCCACGGCCAACGTCTGCGTGAGGTTATTAACTGCAGCCTTGGCAGCTGCAGAATGCGCCGATCCCGGACCGCCGGTCCAGGCGTAGGTGGCGCTGATATTGAGGATCGAACCCGGCTGCCCGCTCGCGAGACGTCGGCGATGGAACTCGCGCGAACAGAAGAACGTCCCGTCGAGAACGATCTGCGTGACGGCGCGCCAGCCATTGTCGCTCATATCTTCGGCTGGTGCCATGAACCGCCCCGCCGCATTGTTCACGAGGATCGACACGGCCCCGAGCTCGGCTTCGATCTGGTCGAAGGCCGCGCTTATCTGCGCCGTATCGCGGATATCGACCGCCACCCCGATCGCGCGCCCCCCCACCGCGCGTACGGCTTCGATACCGCTGGTACGATGCTCCTCCTTCCGGCTGACAATGGCTACAGCCGCCCCGTGACGCGCAAACGCCTCCGCCATCGCCTTGCCGAGTCCGGTCCCCCCACCCGTGACAAGCACGACGTCGTTGCCGAATATGCCAGATGGGAGGAAAGGATGATCTGCAGGAAGCGGTAGAGGCAAGGCCATACAAGGAAGTCCCGTTTGGTTCGCGTCTTAGAACTTGGAGGAGAGCCGGACGCCGTAGGTCCGCGGAGGGCGATAGGACGCTGTGTCGGCGGTCGGCGAAGTCAGTGTGTGGAGATAGCGCTTCTGGTCGAGGAGATTCTCGACCCAGACCGCGATGCGCAGGCTCTCTTCGGGAGACCAGGACAGCTCGCCGTTGACCTGCGTGAAGCCCGGCGTCGTAATCCGGTTACTGGCTTCCCAGTAGAGCTTGCTCTGCCGGTAAATATTGCCCCCAAGGCGGATATCGCCTTTGCTCAGCGGGACTGTGTAATTGAACCCAAGGCTATAGGTCTGCTCGGGAACACGGATTAACTTGTTGCCAGTCGCATCGATTGAAACCGCCGTATTACCGCCCGCCGGATTGCGGACATATACCGAGGCATTTTCATAGTCCGTATATTTCCCATAGGTCAGTCCAACGCCGCCCCTGATATCGAGATTGTCGATGGGCTTAACTACGAACTCGGCTTCCAAGCCGTAAATCTCGGCGGCGCCAGCGTTCTCGAGCCCCGACTGAATCGGGACGGTATTGGTACGATAATTGACCTGAATATCTTTATAGTCGGTGTAATATGCGGCCAGGTTAAGCCGGAGCCATGGGAGTGGGTCCGATTTCATCCCGATCTCATATTGCGTGACCTTTTCCGGATCGACGGCGTACACTTCGCTGGCTGTCGCACTGTAAACGCCGGCCTTGAACGCACGTCCAGCTTTTGCATAGACCATCACGTCCGGATTGAAGCGATATTCCAGGACCGCCTGCGGCGAAAAATTGCTCCAGCTCTCGCTGTCGCTGTGGGTAACCCCGTTGCGCTGATCCGAGGAAGATTTCCGGTCGCGCGTGTATCGTCCGCTCAAGGTAAACGCCAGGTGATCATCGAATTCGTATCGACCCTGTGCATAAACGGCCCAAGATTTGGTTTTATCTGTGCGCGTATATCCGCTGACCGATGGCACTCCTGTGGTCACGTTGGTTGAATAGGAGGTGTAGTTCTGCGTGACGTCGTTTTCAAAGTACATCCCGCCAACAATCCAGCTGAATGGGCCCCCTGTTTCAGAAGTGAGATACACCTCCTGGCTGAAGCTGTCCGATGTCGTGGGAAAGGTGCTACGATTGACGTCGAGTTGTGTGCCGTCATTGTCGGCGCCGCGCTGATTGAAATTCGCCCAAGTCCGGCCCGTAACCGAAGTCAGAGAAACGCCACCAAGATCGAACTCGCCGACCAACCCGAGTTGATCGGACTTACCGATCGAGGAAAGGAAATCTCCGAGCACTTCATAGAAATCGTGCGAGATATCGAGGTTGGGATCGAGACGGAGCGCAGAACTGTTGCCGTCATAGGGGATGGTCGCCTGCGCGATGTCGCTGTTCTGATAGGCCCGCATGTAGGAGGCTGTCAGCTTGAAATCGTCCGACGGGGTAAGCGCAACCTTGGACCGTATCGTGTAGTTCTTCGTAAAGCCGGTATCCTGATCAGGACGGAACTTATGCTTTAGATAGCCATCATTGGTCTTGTACATCAGCGCTACGTCCGCGGCGATCACGTCATTTCCGACGGTGGCATATCCTTGCGCGACGATCTCGTTGAAGCGGCCGTAGCTCAGGCTGAGATCCATGGCAGGCGTCGCTTGAGGCGAGCGGGTGATGATGTTGATCGCGCCCCCCGTCGCATTGCGGCCGAGCAGCGCACCTTGCGGACCGCGCAAAACTTCCACCCGCTCGACACTCGCAAGGTCATAAACCAGCATATATTGGAAAGGCTGAAGAATCCCGTCGATATAGACGGGAACGACCGACTCGTCCGACGAGCCGGCGCCCCGCAGGCCGATACCGCGGATTGTGGGCTGGATGGCGACCGACGAGTTGCCGATATTGACGCTCGGCGCGACGAAGGTGATGTCGCGGATATTGTCGACGCCTGCCATTTCGAGATCGTCAGCGGAAAAGGCTGAAATCGCCGCGGGAACATCCTGCAGTCGCTGCTCGCGGCGCTGCGCCGTGACGATGATGTCGCCATCGACTGACCTGCTCTCCGATGCGTTTGCGGGCGCGTCGGACGCTACCGTTTCCTGTGCCTGCGCGTGGACCGGCAGGCAGGTCGCGAGCGCGCTCGTTGCCAATAGTGCGATCGCCTTGTTCGGGCTCATAGCCATTCCCTCCCATGCTCCCCGTTGATTGGGGCTGTCGGATAATGAATACAGTTCGGACATGGCCCCGCTATGGGGCAATCCGACATGATTATTGCGAAAGGCTCATAAAGCGGACGCCCCGTAATCGGCCGCGACGAAGCGCATCCGTCCGTGAGTAAGGATTTTTCGTTCGCCGGCGTCGGCGCCGAACCGCACCAGGTCCGACTCGAGCCAAAACGCGAATGTCAGCTGATCGCCGGGATGGGCGGGCGCCGCGAAGCGGACATGCTGCTCGACCATCCGCAGTCCCCGGAGCGGCTCGATCCGCGTCGTCGCGAGTCGGCACGCCATGCCGAAAAGGCAAAGACCGTGAACGACCGGACGATCGAAGCCCGCGAGGGCGGCTGCTTCGGGGTCGGTATGCAAGGGGTTCCGGTCGCGGATGAGGGCGAATAGCGCAGCATTGTAGGGCGACACGGCCACATCGATCGTGGCGTCCGGCGCACGAAGCGGCAGCGAGGGTGCCTCGCTATGCCCCCGAGGGCCGCCAAAATGCCCCTCGCCCCGAGCGAAGCTTGTCATGCGCGAAGTTGCGAGCGGCCTTCCGTTGGCATCGAACGTGTCGGCGCGACTTATGATCGCGGCGCCTCTGTCTCCCTTGTCCCAGCACTGCTCGATCGATGCGCGCGTGACGGCCGTCCCGGATGCTGGAACGGGAGCGTGCAGGATGAGCGACTGGTCTCCATGCAGGCGCCGCCGGCGGTCGATCCCGAGGCGGCGCGCACCGAGCTGGCCGCTGGCGCCCGCCACGGACATAAAACTCGGAAGCACGTCCGGCCCCAGCCGCCGATGGATAAGCACGCTCTCGGCGGGATCGGCTGAAAGGGGCGGAACCCCTACCGCGAGCGCGTATAATATGACCTGATCCTCGGACCAGGACCAGCGCTCTTCGGGGAAGGAGAGCGCCAATATGGCGGGATAGTCAATCGGCACCGGTGGCTCTCGCGGCGCTTCGGCCGCTAGGCATCGGAAAGCGCCATGGCGACCGCTTCCTGCTCGATATAGGCGCCGAGCGGCTGGTCCAGCGCTGCATTGAGATTGGCCTTCATCAAGCGATAGCCACGCTGCGAACCCGAAGCGATTTGATCGCCGATCTCGGCCACCTTCTCCCGAAGCTGTCCGGCGGGAACCAGCAGATCGAGAAGCCCGAACGCCAGCGCCTCCGCGCCGGCGAACCTTTCGCTCAGCATGTAGAGCCGCCGTGTGCGCGCTGCGCCGATGATCCGGGACCAATACCAAGCGCCACCATAATCGCCGGCAAGGCCAAGGCGAATGAAGGCCGAGGTGAACATCGCGGATTCGCTCCCTATGCGGAGATCGCAGGCCGCCGCGAGGCTGAGGCCCGCGCCCGCGCAGGCACCGTTGACCATCGCGATCGTCGGCTTCCCCATCGTGTGCAGGAGCGAGGCCGCGCCGCCCGCGCGCCTCAGCTCGGCCGTTCGCCTGTCGATCCGGTCCATCGGCGCCTCCACCTGCGGCTCCGTCCCGCCTGCGACTGGTGGACGATCTCCGCCGGCGCAAAAGCCCCGCCCCGCTCCCGTGAGCACGAGGCAGCGCACGGCATCATCTGCGGCGGCGTCCAGCAAAGCGCGTTCGAGCTCAGCCTTGAGCCCGGCGTCGAGCGCATTGAGCTTGTCGGGCCGGTCGAGAATGATCCATCGGACGCCGCCGATCTGTTCGCTTGTCAATGTCATTCTAGCGCCCTTCGAACCGGGGATTGCGCCGCTCGCGCTTTGCCGCGCGGGCCTCAGCATAGTCGGCCGTGCCGTAGAGTGATGCGATGGCGAGCATCTCGTCGCGCAGGCCGCGCCGGATCGCCTCGCCATGCAGCCCGTCGACGAGCTGTTTGGCAACCGAAAGATGGAGCGGAGGCTTCGAAGCCAGCTTGCGCGCGATCGTCGCGGCACGAGCATCAAGGTCGCTTGGCGGTACGATAAAATCGACTAGGCCCCATTCATAGGCTTGGCGCGCGTCGATCGTCTCTCCGCTCATCACTAGATATTTGGCTCGCGACGGCCCCGCCAGCACAGCGGATATGACGCTTCCGCCACTGTCGGTCATGATCCCCCAGTCGATCTCGGGAAGCGACATGCGGGCATCGTCCGCGGCTACGCGAATATCCGCCTTCAACGCAATTTCGAAGCCGCCGCCGATCGCATGACCCTTCATGGCCGCAACCACCGGCTTTCCGATGTCGAGCATCGCTAGCTTGCGTTTCAGCGATCGACCGAGATGACCGAGGTGGCTGTCGTCAGCCGCGCGCTTGCCGAGCGCGCCGACATCGCGTCCCGAGCAGAAAGACTTTCCCTCGCCGCGCAGGAGAATGCACCGAACATCCGCGCGTGACGACGCCTCGTCGAGCGCAGCAGCGAATTCCACCTGCATGTCATTGTCGAAGGCGTTATGCCGATGCGGCCTGTTGAAGGAAATGGTCGCGACCCACTGGTCGATATCGAGCAGAATGGATGCCATACTCATGTCCCGTCTTGCCTCTCCCGTCATTCCGTTTCCCTGATCGCGGTTTCTGCCCGACCTTCGGTCGCTGCACTCCGAAACCAGATATCGAAGGCACTGCCGCCGAACACGGCGTGCCGATCCTCCGCTGAGAGATCGGACAGCGCGTCCATCGCGGCCAGCACCGTTTGCGCATAACCGCCAAGGTCGGTCACCGGATAGTTGCTTCCCCACATCAGGCGCCGCGGCCCGAACAGCGTGATGAGTTCCGCAATCCGCTGTGCGCCGTTCTTGGCGACAACCTGTCCGCTGCTGAACTTCAGCGCGACATTAGGCAGCGGCGCGAGCTGCGCGAGGAGCCCAAAACTGCCTTCCTTGTCCTCGCGAGCACCCCCGAGATGGTCGAGCACGAAGAGGATAGTGGGATATCGCCGGGCCAGCTTCCCGGCCATCTCCATATGGCGGGGCGACATAAGGATGGTAACAGGGACGCTTACCCTCGCCGCGATGGAGAGCATCTCGGGAATGGCGGGATGGAGCAAGCCGTCCGCCTCGCCTCGCGTATTGATGCGCATGCCGCCCATACCGCGCTCGAGAAGCCAGTGCCGTGCCGCGCGCGGGGCTTCGCTCGATGGCGACAGGCCGCAAACCGACCGAAGTCGCCCCAACCAGACTTCTGCGGAATCGGCGTGATAGCTGTTGTCGCTTCCATAAAGCGCAAATGGCTGCACGATCGTTGCGTGGGTCACCCCGGCCTCGTCCATCTTGCGCAGGAACATCTCCACAGGATTGTAATAGTCGGGAGCCTCGAACGGCGGCTTCTCGATCCGCGGATAGCGCACGATATCGTCGGTCGAGATATGGACATGGGTGTCCACGATCAGCGGCGACACGCTCATGGCCGACCTCCCTGCCAGCTTATGGTCGCCTCGCGCGTCCCGGCGAATGTGGGGATGAACATCGAGTGTTTCCCCGGTCCGCCGGCGACGAGCACCTGAACCTGCTCGGGATCGAGCGCGATCGGAAGCCGGTTCGGCAAGGGCTTGCGCAGCGGCCTGATAGCATCAATAAATTCGGGGCCGAGGCGGCTGGCGTCGAACCGCGCATGGTCGACGACGAACTGCTGGACATCGCGCCGGGACCAGCCGCTGTCCGCGATCACCCGTGCATGCTCGATTCCGAGGACGAGCACCGGGCGCCCCTTGTGGGGCGCAACGATATTGTTGTTGCCGGCGTAGCCCATCGATCCCGCGATCGTTCGCATGAGATCCTCGGCGTTGCTGCTTGAATGGTCCTGAATGTTGATCGGACATTCGGCAGGAAAAACGGTAACCGCATGCGCACCCGCTTCCAGGCCGAGTGTGTCGTGATAGGCCCCGAAGGGCGACACGTCGGTCCGTTCGGCGAAGCAATAAGCGAGCTTTGCCGGGGATCCCAACGTGGCCATATCGCCGTCTCCGGGCCGGGCCCCGGCGATATTGAATTGCACGAGCCGCAAGGCACGCCCGATACAAATGTTCGCGGCGAAGCCTGGACCGAAGGCGCCGCTCCCGGCGTGAATGTCAGCGGCCCGCGCCGCCGGCTCGCTCACGAGGATCAGCAGGGCCACGGGATGAGTGGTGGCGTTGACCGCGGCGAGATTGAACGCCTCGGTGCCGGTCGCCTCGACCGCGGCGCAAAGCACAGGCATGTGCCGCGGCTCACAGCCGGCCATGACGGCATTCACCGCAACCGCCTCAACCGTCGCTATCCCGCGGCGCGGCGCGAGCACAGCCAAGGCATCGAGCGCATCGCGGCCGCTTGCCGCGATCATTGTATCGACGCACCCCGGCGTCGGCGCAATGACCGGAAGACCGTCTGTCCAGCCCCGGCGGTAGGCCTCGCGCGACAAATCGGACGGATCGGCGGGAGCCTCGAAGCGCGCGACGGCGCGCTCCTGCGGTGCTGCTGTCATGCAGGACACTCCCCCGGCGCGACGAGCGCGGCAACGACGCTGCCGATGCTCGCACGTGCCTTCTCGCGCACCGCCGCTTCGCGGATGCCGCCGAGCGGATGCGTCACATAGACGAAGCGCAGGTCGGGCATGCCGCAATTTTCAGCCTCGACCTCGAACTGGTGCCGGAATGCATCCGATCCGACGCACACCGTGGGCACACCCCGTTTCTCGAGCGCCAGCGCCGAGCGGACGGTCCAGGCGAGGCAGGACCCGCAATCACCGGTCCCGACCAGAACGAAATCGCACGACGCGAGCGCGTCGAGCGTCGCACGCGAGGGCGGCGTGGTGACCGCCTTGTGCCCGATCGTCACCGGCGCAAGGTCGAACTGCTCGCTCAGCGCCTCCACCCAGCTTTCCATGAGGAGCTGGGCGTTGGGTTTCGAATTCTCCAATATCCCTGGACGAAGCCCGTTCAACCGGGCAGGTCGCGGCGCTCCCGGCAAGCGCGTGATGTGCAGATTGGCGAAGGGTTGCAATATGATCAAGGACGTCCCCGCTTGTGCTTTGGCTTTGAGCAACCACTCTATGTCCGAGCAGCCGCCGGACTAATGCGAATTGCCCCTCGATAAGGGACGGTTTCGCTTGGGTTCGCGTCTGCTCCGTTCAGTAGCCGCGCTCGGGCACGACGAGGTCGAGCGGCGGACGGCCTTCTACATGACGCGCAATATTGAGTGCGACCTTGTCGGCGATGCGCCGCTGCGCTCCCGGCGCGCTCCACGCGATGTGCGCCGTGATCCGTATCCGCGGCTCGGTGAAAAAGGGATGATCGATCGGGGGCGGCTCGCTCGCGAGAGTGTCGAGACTCGCGCCGCCGATCCGCCCGCTTTGGATCGCCGCGAGAAGCGCGGTTTCGTCGACGAGTTCGCCGCGCGCGACGTTGACAAGGTGCAGCCCGGGCCGCGCCCTCGCGAGGACTCTCTCGGAGATGATGCCCCGCGTCGCATCGGTCAATGGCAGTGCGATCACAAGATGATCGCTTCGAGAAGCGAGCTCCTCGAGGCTGCCGACGCACTCGATCGCGGAACCCGAGGGCTCGCGCCGCCATGCCAGGAAAGACGGACCGAAGGCGGCCGCGAGGCGAGTGATCGCGGATCCGATCGCACCGAGTCCCGCGAGCCCGATCGTCGCGCCCCGCAAAGTTCCGAGCCTGTGCCGCCGCCACCCTTCCGTGCCGGTTACCCGTGTCTCGCTCCACCGCTTGGCATGCGCCAGCATCGCCGCGAGCGCATATTCCGCAATCGCATCCGAACTCGTGCCGCGCGCGATCGCGACGGGGATCGATCGCAGCAGCCAGGGTGGAAAATCGTCCACCCCTGCCCCGACATGCTGGATCCAGCGGAGTGCTAGCGGCGGCCAGTGCGGGGGGCGATCACGCGACGCCTTCCAATGCGCGGCGCCCGAGGTCAAAAGGATGGCGCTGTCCGGCGGAAGGTCCCAGGGACGCATGGGATCGGCCGGCTGCAGTCGGATATTGTCCAGCGCGGCGACGCGCCCGATGATCTCGCCGAAGAGTTGGGGGTCGAGATGGCTTGCGATGCAAAGGGGCTGCGGCGCCACGCGAAGTCAGGACGCCTTCGCGTCGATCAGCGCAAAAATGGCGAGTCTCAGCTCATCGGGGTCGGGAAACCGCCCGGTCGCCGATTTGCTGAACAGACGCTGTTTGCCGAACCCGACCTCGAAGCGGCCGTCGCTAGCCCCTTTCAGCACGATGGCCTCGATATCAAACTGGAAACTTGCGAGAAGCTCGGTCGCGATCCAGAGCGCGCGCGCGCGCGATAGTCGCAGCTTACGCAATATTCGATCTCGATGATGTCCTTGGTGTCGTTCATCCGCTTGTCATGCCGCGGCTAGAAGCATCGCACCAATGCGCGCCTATCCGCCACCTATGTGCTTCCGGCCCCAATCGCGAGGCGCCCCTCATCCCCCGCCCGTCACCGCCGCCGCGGCCGGATTCTCGTCACACAATATCGGCGCGATCCGGCTTAGCGCTAGGCGTAGCAGCAGCCAGCCCGCCGCGATACACGACAGGGTAACGATAGCGAGCGACAGACCGAGCGCCTGCCTGTCAGGAAAGACGAAATCCTGCAGCGCCGCGACCGATGTCGGACCCAGCATCGAGCCCGCGAGCGACACCGCGAAGAGAAGCACGGCGGTCAATCGGCCTCGAAGCTCGCTTGGTACGAGCAATTGCAGGATCGCCGACGCATAAAGAAGATAAGGCAAGGCAATGACCTGAATGAAGCCGTAGGCGGCCAGCAGGACATAGGGATTCTCGCTGGACAGGCCGATGACGGCTGCGGGAATGCAGAGACCGAGGAGCCAGGTATAGAAGCGGAGCGCCGCGTCGCGCATGCCGCGGCCGTAGAGCCAGTCGACCATCACGCCCTTGAGCGGAAGGCTAAAGGCCGCCAGCCCGCTGATCAGCCCGATCGCCGGACCGAATTGGATCGGCTCCCAATGAAACTGCCGATCCATATATGTTGGGATCCAGGTCTGCAATGCGACCGAGGGAATGCATATGAGGCAGAAGCCGCCGAGAAGTGGCGCGAATATGGCAAGTCGCTCCTTGAGAAAGGGGATGATCGGTACCGGTTCGCCGGCATCCTTCTCGCGCCGCGACGAGCGCACGGGTTCGGGGACCGTGTAGAGCAGTGCCGCGACGAGAACCCCGGGTAGGCCGACGATCAGGAATACGAACTGCCAGACGTTCATTTCTCCGACGAGAGGAATGACTTGCGGTCCCCAGAGACTTGTGAAGCCGATGACGAGCCCGCCGACGATATAAGCGACGCTCTTTCCTGCCTTGGGGCCCATGCTGTAGATCGATAGCGCCGTGGTCAGGCGCTTGCGCGGAAAACGGTCGCTGATCATCGAATAGGCCGAAGGGGTGAGCGCGGCTTCGCCGACCGCGACGAGCATGCGCGCGAGAAACATGAGCGCGAAGCTGGTTGCAAAAGCGGTAAAGGTCGTCGCAAGCGACCAGACCAGCACCCCCCAGAAGATGACGTTCCGTCGACTGAAACGGTCAGCCGCCCAGCCCAGCGGCAGGCCGAAGACCGCATAAAAAACACCGAAAGCGGGGCCGAGCAGCAGGCTCATCTCGAAATCGGTCAACCCGAGATCCGCCTTGATCGGATCGACCAGCATCACGATCAGCGAGCGATCGATGAAGGAGATGATATAGAGGGCGAGAAGAATGCCGAGCATCCACCACGCTTGAAAATCGGCTCTTGGCTCGCCTGGCGGCGGCCCGCCACCAGCATCCCCGGATATGGGGGTCGTCTTGCCGTTCGCGTGTTCGCCGGCTGTGGCAGCGTCTCTCTTGGAACCCACGGTTCAGAGCGTCAGTCGATAGATGCGTGCGGCGTTGTCGTGATAAAGCGCCTGCTTTTCGCTTGCCGAGTACCCTTTGGTTATCGTCTTGTAGACGTTCCAGATCGACCGATAGTCGAGCGACGCCCGGTCGACGGGGAAATTACTCTCAAACATGCAGCGCTGGACCCCGAAGGTCTCGATCGCCGTTTCGAAATAGGGTCGCCACAGTTCGGCGGCCTCGGGAATCCCCGGCCGCGGCTGTCGATGCGAAAATCCAAAACCGAAAGCCGGCATGCCAATCCCGCCGAGTTTGAGCATGACATTCGGCAGGGCCGCGACTTGCTTCAAATTCTTGCGCCAAAGCGCGAAGACTGCAGCGCGGGCCTCAGGCCGGGCAATCGGCGAGACCGGACCTCCAAGATGATCGAGAATGATCGTGAGATGCGGGAATTCCCCCGCCAGGTCCGCAATGTCAGGAAGCTGGTGCGAGAACATCCAGACATCGTAGCTGAGACCGCGCGCCGCGACTTCCTGCAAGCCGGCGCGAAAACCCTTGTCGAGGAGCAGGTGCGGTGGGAACTGCCGCGGGCCGACGATGTCTTCGTTCGGATGCCAGACGGCATTGTGGCGAACGCCTCGAAATCGCCCCTCCCCCGCAGCCAGCTCGGCCTCGAGCGTGCGAGCGACATCTCGCGGCGCCGATCGCAGATCGGCCCACCCCACGATGCCCGCCGCGACATAGGGCGGATTCGCGCTGCCCGGCGGTCGGGTCGGAGAATCAGCGATGAGATACTCGACTTCTCCGACGGGGATCATCGCCGCGTCGGGGTTGGTCCAGTCGTAGTTGGCGCGACATTCAGCGAAAACCGTCGCGCGCACATTATGCCCCGTCCTGATATCGTGCGCGAAATCGGCAACACTGTACTGGCGCCAGCTGTCGACTGGCCAAAGATGGTGGTGCGCGTCGATGATTGGAAGCTCGGGCTCGACGATTTCGGGCCCCGGAACCGTATCCCTTTCGCTGGCCAGTGTCCCGGCTGCGAAGGCTGTGCCGCCGATGGTTGCCGCAACCCCGAGCAGGGTGCGCCGTGTATATTCGCCTCGATCCAAAGCGCCTCTCCTTGCGCCGCGCTTCCTTGTGCCCAGGGGCCCGGGCCTGCGTACGCGATCCTTGGCAAAGGTGACGAGACACCGCCAAGACCTAAAATGCCGATTGAACCCCAATTAGGGAGAAAGTCCCCTAAGTTCGCGAAGCCGGGGGGAAGTGTCGCACGACCCCGATGCGGCGCCGATGGAGATGCGAGGGTATCCGCGAGCGCACCTCGGCCTGGCGGGCCGGATCAATATCGACGAAGCCGAGCCCAGGCTCGCGACCGAGGTCCAGCACTATGTCGCCCCAGGGATCGACGACCAGCGAGTGACCGTAGCTCTCGCGCCCGTCCTCATGTCGGCCGGTCTGCGCCGCGGCCACGACGAAGGCCCCGGACTCGACGGCGCGCGCTCTCAGCAACAGATGCCAGTGCGGGGGTCCCGTCGCGGCGGTGAAGGCCGCCGGAACCGACAGCAGTGTTGCCCCATTCGAGATGAGAGCCTGCGAAAGCGCAGGAAAGCGAACATCATAGCAGATTAGCATGCCGAGCGGCCCGAGGGGCGTCTCGGCCACGACCGCGCGATTGCCGGCCCGAAAGACATCCGATTCGCGCGATGCTGCGCCGCCGGGAAGATCGACGTCAAACATATGCATCTTATCGTAATGCGCTACGATCTTCCCTGTCGGCGCGACGAGATAGCTCCGGTTCACAAGATGCCCAGCCCGCATTCGCACCACATGCGATCCGAGATGCACCCAGAGCGCATGTTCGGCCGCCACGGCGCGCACCCTCGCGAGGAACCCGTCGCCCTTCTCTTCGACCGCCAATTGCTCGAGCCCGGTCCGGCGCCGCTCCATGAACCCCGAGAACTCAGGTGTGAACAGCATGACGGCCCCGCCTGCTCGCGCCGCTGCGATAGCACCGCTCACGGTATCTGCCGAGCGCTCCGGATGGCGTCCCGCCGTCATCTGGAGGAGCGCAATCCGCTGCTTGGTGACCCGCGAGCCGTCAGGCACCACCTTGTCCTTCATCACCGTCGGCCCGCGCGCGGGCGACGAGCGGGGCGACCCGACGCAGGGAGCCCCGAAGGCACAGGTAGCCAAGGCCGATCCCTGCAACGGACACGATCCCAAGGGCAGGTCCCAATTGGTTCTTTCCGGGCAGGATAAAGTCGTTGAGGAACGCGACGAGCGTCGGCCCTAACATCGTCGCGGCGATCGAGACAAAAAAGAGAAGCCCCCCGATCAGCCGACCCCGCATGGCGTTGGGGGCGATCACCTGGATCGTCGCCGATGCGTAGAGCATATAGGGGAGCGCAACCACCTGGATGAGGCCGTAGAGGATGAGGAAAATATAGGGGTTGGACAGGAAGAAGGCTACGCCGGATACCGGCAGAGTGCCGGCGAGCAACCAGGTGTAGAACCGAAGCGGCGCGTCATCGACACCGCGGGCGTACATCCAGTCGACGAAGACTCCCTTCAGCGGCAAGGTCAGCGCAGCGAGCGCGCTGATGATACCGATGGCCGCGCCATATTCGATCGGCCGCCAACCGAAATGCCGGTCCATATAGGCGGGAATCCAGTTCTGGAGTGCCACCGAGGCGATGGATACGAAGCAAAACCCCGCGATGAGGGGGACGAAAAGCTGACGCCGCGCACCGACATAAGAAAGGAACGTTTCGGACGCCGCCTCCCCGTTGGCGACCGGCGCGGTCCGGCGCGTCGGCTCTTTGATGGTGAAAATCAGAAAGGCCATTACGAGCCCGGGAGCGCCGACGATGATCATCGTCAGATGCCACGGCTCCATGCGGCCCAGACCGGGCAAGGTCGCAGCGCCCGCGGCTGCGGTTGCCGCAATGATCAGGCCGCCGATGATGAATGCGAGGCTCGATCCCGCTTTAGGACCCATGCTGTAGATCGAGATGGCCGTCGTGAGACGCTCACGCGGAAAGCGGTCGGTGATCATCGAGTGGGCAGCGGGTGTCAGCGAGGCCTCACCGACCGCGACGAGCATGCGCGCCGCGATCAGCATGAGGAAGCCGGTCGCCACTCCGGTCGCGATTGTCGAGAAGGACCAGACGACCACACCCCAGAAGATCACCCACCGCCGATCGTAACGGTCGGCAGCCCACCCCAGCGGCAATCCGAAGATTGCATAGCAAACCCCAAACGCCGGACCGAGAACGAGACTCATTTCGAAATCCGAAAGGCTGAGGTCCTCCGCAATGGGATCAACGAGCATGACGATCACGAAGCGATCGACGAACGACAGGATATAGAGCGCGAGCAGGATAGTCAGCATCCACCATGCTCCAAAATCAGCCTTCGGTTCGCTCTCCGGCGCTTGATCGACCATAGAACCTCCCCAATATTCCCTCACCGTATAGGCGGGCTCTTCAAGTCCAGTAATGCGGACAGCGAACTGATTTGGGGGGGGGTGACCTTAATCGCGCCTGCATCGGCCGATAACTGACGCTGCGCGCGCTCGCGCGTCCTGTGCTTCTATCGCGCAGCACTGGCCGCCTCCTGACCGGCCGCTCTTTGTTGGAGTGATCGCAAAAGCCGACGTTCGAAAGTGACATGGTTCCAGCACTAGCCACTTCGTCGAAAGACAAACACAGGGCCCTGGCCGGACCACGAATAAATGTTGGCTTTGGGCGGGAACTGACATCTTCTCTGTCGTGACAATTCGTCTCCCCGGCGTGGTACCGGTCGATCATCCGACGAAACGGATTACACCGCCGTCCACCCGCAAAGCGGCGCCGCTTGTCGCCGATGCCTGTTCGGAACAGGCGTAGACGATCATGTTGGCGACCTCCTCGGTCGTCGCGAAGCGGCCGAGCAGACTGGTAGGGCGCATCGCTGCGAGGAAGCCTCGTTCGACCTCATCCTGCGTCACGCCCTGCGCCTCCGCCTGTTTTGCCATGAAGTCGCCGATGATCTCGGAGCGGGTCGGACCGGGCAGGACGGCGTTGACCGTCACGTCGGTGCCCGCCACGGCCTCCGCGAACCCGCGCGATACCGCGAGCTGCGCGGTCTTGGTCATGCCGTAGTCGAGCATTTCCTTGGGAATGTTGACTGCCGATTCGCTGCTGACTGTCCGCCGTCAGCACCAATGGCACAGATTTGAGGTTGTGATTTAAGGAGGATTTGGGCTTCGTCGTAGTGACGAAGGAACGAATCTATGGACGCCTCCCGCGCAAGGTAGATTTTGATGTGGCTGCGGCATTGGATGCGTGAATCTATCCGGCCTATTCAACGAAGCGGATTTGCTTCTGGCCATGATGGGAATCCGCGCGGTTCAGTGCCTTCTAAGATGAGCGGCCTCGAAGGCCATCGTTCCTTACAGGCTGTGAAGCGGCGGCCCATGCCGTTACACCATCAAATGTTCACCTCGCATTCGAGCCCTCTGCGACCTTGCTCAGCGCTGATGCATGGTCACGCGGTCTTGTAGCTCTCTCCGCTGCGCAATATCGCCCATGCCATGCGAGCCGTCTTGTTCGCCATGGCGACGAGCGTCTTGTTGTGCCCTGCTCTGGAAAGCAGATTCTGCGCCCATTTTGATCGCCGATCGTCGTGCTTGCCGATCCTCAGCAATGCTGATCGAGCCCCGTGTATCAGTTGTCGCCTGAGGTAATGGTTGGCCCTACTGCCGATGCCGCCAAGCCTCGGCTTGCCGCCCGTCGTGTATTGTCGCGGAACCAGACCGATCCAGGCAGATAGGGCTCGGCCTGATTTGAAATGTCGGCCATCGTCAATCGCGGCCACCAAGGAGGTCGCGACGATCGGTCCTACTCCAGGTAGCGCGGTCAGGCGTTTGCAACGCTCGTCTGTGCGGCAAATCTCAACCAGCATATCATCGAGAGCCGACACTCTGGCATCAAGGTCGCGATACTCCTTTACGAGTTGCAGAAACAAGGTCTTGGCCAAGTTCGACAGCTCGGCAGTCTCGATCATCTTGTCGATCTGCAACCGGAACCGGGAAGCGCCAGCGGGCATGACGATGCCATACTCGGCCAAGAGCCCACGCGTGTGGTTGATCAAAGCGGTTCGCTGCACGATGAGTCTGTCGCGCGTTCGGTGCAGGGCTTGAAGGTCCTGCTGCTCGATACTCTTCAGCGGCACAAACCGCATGGTCGGCCTGCTGGCAGCTTCAAAAATGGCTTCGGCATCGACTGCGTCGTTCTTCGACCCCTTAACGAATGGCTTCACGAACCGCGGATGGATGAGCCGTACGGCATGCCCTAGCTCCTCGAAGGTGCGACCCCAATGGTGCGAGCTGGCGCAGGCTTCCATCGCGACCAAATGCGGTTGCAACTTCGCCACCGCGTCGGCGAGCTTGGCCCGGCCAACCTTCCGTGAAACCACTTCGCCATCGTCAGTTATCCCGTAGATATGGAAGGACTGCTTGCCCAAATCGATCGCCAGCATTTGCATGTGATGAACTCCTGGTCCCGGTTGTTGCCGCAATCTTCTTGGCCCGATTGCGGGAGGCGTCCATCCCATAAGATGAAGCCCAAATCCTCCTTGAAGAAATCGGCGCCGAAGGCCCCTGCTGAGCGGGTAGTGAAGGATATCCGGCGTGCGACGCGTCGGCACTTCTCGGCCGAAGACAAGATCCGGATCGTGCTGGAAGGCTTGCGCGGCGAGGACAGCATTGCCGAGCTGTGCCGCAAGGAAGGGATCGCCCAGAGCCTGTATTACACCTGGTCGAAGGAGTTCATGGAGGCCGGCAAGCGGCGCCTCGCCGGAGACACCGCCCGCGCTGCGACCACCGGCGAAGTGCATGACCTACGCCGCGAGGCCCGAGCCCTGAAGGAATGCGTTGCCGACCTGACCTTGGAAAACCGCCTGCTCAAAAAACGTATGGCCCGCCCCGTTTGCAAGGGGGATTTTGAAGTGCTCTGATCAGTCTGCGTCAACGTATGCGGTCTCATGGGTGTCCCCATGGCCAAGATGGACATCCGCACGTCTGGAGCCACAATAA
>Ga0065721_10000661_pt1 | contig 26475 bp, 26 predicted proteins | sample Mesricmetagenome_FD_59108 | JGI IMG/M metagenome (GOLD analysis project Ga0065721, IMG submission 59108) | Mesophilic microbial community from rice straw/compost enrichment Sample: eDNA_1 v2 (version 2) | ecosystem: Engineered > Solid waste > Grass > Composting > Bioreactor | place: USA: Davis... | reverse complement strand
TGCGGCGACGATAGCGACGGGCGGAGGCGAGCCAAGCGCGAACAGGATTGAACGATCGGCGTGAATGGGGGTCTATGGACGCAATCCAGACAACTTTATGAAAATGCGTTACCTTCGGAACGGGCGTGCGATGTGGACCATGGTGGTGTTGAGCGCGGCGATGCTGGCGTGCTCGGGCTGCGTGGCGGTGGTGGCCGCGGGAGCGGCGGGAGCGGCGGCGGTCGCGTGGGTGCGCGGGGAGTTGCAGACGACGTTGCCGGCGCATCTGGACCGGTCGTATGCGGCGGCGAAGGAAGCGGTCGAGGACCTGCAGTTTGTGAAAGTGAGTGAAAAGAAGGATGCGCTGTTGGGCGTGGTGGTGGCGCGAAACGCGGCGGACAAGAAAATCGAGATCAAGCTCGAGAACCTGGCGGGGAACGTGACGAAGGTCGGAATCCGCGTGGGCGTGGTGGGGGATCAGGAGTTGTCGCTGGCGATTTTGGAGAAGATCAAAGCGAACCTGTGAGGGCGCGGCGGGAGGGCGGCGCGATATCGGTGATTGCAAAGGCGCCGGTTTCGGCGAGCGTAGCGCGTTTTATCAACGACACATGTTAAAGAAAATCTTTGCGAAGCTTCGCGAAACGATCGCGCCTTCGCGTCAGGCCAAGACCGCGAGCGGCGGTGGCAAAACGAGTTCTCACGGCAAGAGTCACACCTCGTCGCAGCGCGGCGAAACGCGTCACGGCAAGGGTCACGGACACGCGCAAGGCGCGAAGCCGGGTGGCCACGGCGGAAAGCCGGCGCGGCAGGAACGCGGCGGGGGTGAAGGCGGCTCGCGGCGCGAAGGACGGGGCGGACGCGGGCGAGGCGGGCATGGTCGCGGTCACGCGGAGCACGGCGGACGGCCGCGGCGGGATGATACGTTCGAGCATCCGCGCGCGACGCCGGTGAAGCCGGCGGTGCCGGTGGACGTGCCGAAGATGGACACGGAGTTTTCGAAGCTCGGGTTGTCGGACGCGCTGGCGTTTGCGGTGCAGGAGATGGGCTATGTTTCGCCGACGCCGATTCAGGCGCAGGCGATTCCGGTGGTGCTGCAGGGCGGCGACGTGATCGGGTCGGCGCAGACGGGCACGGGGAAGACGGCGGCGTTTGCGCTGCCGATCATCCAGCGGCTCGGCGGGCATGGGCGGTTGCGGTGCCTGATTCTCGAGCCGACGCGCGAGCTGGCGCTGCAAGTCGAGGAGGCGTTTCACAAATACACAAAGTTCACCGATCTGCGGGTGACGATCGTGTATGGCGGAGTTGGATACGGGAAGCAGATGGAGGATTTGCGGCGGGGCGTGGACATCCTGGCGGCGACGCCGGGGCGGTTGCTCGACCACATCGAGCAGGGGAATTGTTCGCTGGACGACGTGGAGATCCTGGTGCTCGACGAAGTCGACCGGATGCTGGACATGGGCTTCCTGCCGGACGTGCGGCGGATCGTGCAGAAGTGTCCGAAGGCGCGGCAGACGCTGTTCTTCACGGCGACGTTGCCGCCGGAGCTGGAGCAGCTGGCGGGGTGGGCGTTGAACAATCCGGTGAAGGTGGAGATCGGCCGGCAGCGTTCGCCGGCGGAGACGGTGGCGCACGCGTTTTATCCGGTGGTGGCGTCGCAGAAGTTCGATTTGTTGCAGCTCTTGTTGGAGCGGACGGAATTCAAGAGCGTGATCATTTTCACACGGACGCGCATGGGCGCGGACCGGATCGCGCGGAAGTTGAAGGACAACGGGCACACGGTCGGCGTGCTGCACTCGGATCGCAGCCAGCGCGAGCGGATCGAGGCGCTGGACGGGTTCAAGAGCGGAAAGTATGAGGTGCTCGTGGCGACGGACATCGCGGCGCGCGGGTTGGACATCGCGGGCGTGTCGCACGTGATCAACTACGACGTGCCGGAAAATGCGGAGGATTACGTGCACCGGATCGGTCGGACCGGGCGGGCGCAGAACACGGGCGATGCGTTTACGCTGGTGACGGAGGACGACGTGCGCGATGCGCGCTCGATCGAGCGCTACATGGGAATGGCCGTGGAGCGGAAGAAAATCGAAGGGTTTCCGTATGTGTATTCGGCGCTGTTCGACGAGAAGGCGCTGGCGGAGAGCGCGGCGCCGAAGCCGGCGAGCCGACTGCATCGCGGGGCCCGCCGCTGAGGCGGCGGCATTCGCGAAATTCCGAACGCCAAAGGCCAAGTTCCAAAAGAGTGGGACGCGCTTGAGCGCGCGGATTCTTTTGGAATTTGGCGTTTGTGAAGTGGGGTTTGCTGACGAGCCGTTGCGGCTCGTCAGTCGAGGCCGTTGATCTGGCGGTAGGCGAAGGCGGCGACGGCGGCGCCGGCGAATTCAGAAATCAAATACACGCCGAACTGGGCGAAGGACTCGAGGCCCATGACGAAGACGCCGAGGCCGACGGCGGGGTTGAAGGCGCCGCCGGAAATGCCGCCGACGGTGATCGCGCCGACGAGGACGGTGAAGCCGATGGCGAGGCCGTAGAAGGAGTTGCCCATGGTGGCCTTGGCGGTGGCGGTGTTGAGGACGACCCAGCACAGGGCGAAGGTGAAGAGGAACTCGACGATGAAGGAGCCGAGGCGCGGGTGAGTGGCGATGACGGCGGGATCGACGCGGCCTTCGAGGAGAATGTTGACGAGACCGGCGGCGGCGGCGCCGGCGATGAATTGAGAAATCCAATACGGGAGGACGTCTTTCTTGTCGCAGCGGCCGCGGAGAAAGGCGGCGAGGGTGACGGCGGGGTTGAAGTGTCCGCCGGAGACGTGGCCGCCGGCGAAGATCATGACCATGAGGATCGAACCGATGGCGATGGGGGCGAGGGGCGCGCCCTGGCGGACAGCGAGGCCGACGGTGAGCACGAGGAAGAACGTGCCGATGAACTCGACGATGTATTTTTTCATGGGGTGGGGTAGGTGGCGTTGAAGGTGTTGAAACGAGCGCCGCGGGACAACGTGTTTTGTAAGAGGTCGGGGAAAACCCTGCGCGGGATTGCGGCGGTGCGGGCGGCGTGGGTTGGAAGGGGCGTGCGTGTCGGTGGAGAGAATTTGTCGCGGAGTATGAGCGTGGCGGCGTAGGGTGCGGCGCATGAACGAACGTGCAGGCGAGGCGAATGCGGAGACGGGAGTGACGATCGAACGGGCGGGGCCGGGCGATGTGGCGGAGATCGCGGCGCGGTTGACGGCGGCGGGGTTGCCGCACGAAGATTTTGCGCGGCATCTCGGGAGTTTTCTGGTGGCGCGGCCGCGGACGGAGCGCGGCGTGGTGGGAGTGATCGGCGCGGAAGTTTACGGGGAGGATGCGTTGCTGCGTTCGCTGGTTGTCGCGCCGAACTGGCGGCGGCGAGGGGTCGGAGATGCGCTGCTGCGGGAACTCGAGTTGCAGGCGGAGGAGTGGGGCGTGAGACGCTGGTGGTTGTTGACGACGACGGCGGTGAAGTTTTTTGCGCAGCGGGGATTTCGGGTGACGCCGAGGATCGAGGCGCCGCATGGGGTGGCGGCGACGGAAGAGTTTCGCGAGTTGTGTCCGTCGGAGGCGGTGTGCATGTCGCGGCCGCGGCGGAGCGGATGAGGCGCGGGCGGGAGGGGGAAGAAAGCGTTTGCGTCGGGCGGGGAATGCGCGTGGCGTGCGCGGTTTCAATGAAGCTGGACATTCCGGAAGGCGATTTCGCCGGGTATATTTTCGATCTCGACGGCACGTTGGTGGACACGATGCCGCTGCACTATCGGGCGTGGGATGCGGCGATGCGGCGGGCGGGGCTGGCGGTGCCGTTGGACGAGGATCTGTTTTACTCGCTCGGCGGGGTGCCGACGCGGCGGGTGGCGCAGTTGATCGCGCAGCACTACGGGCTCACGATCGACGTGGAGAAGGTGTTTCACGAAAAGGAGTCGTTGTTCACGGAGATCCAGCAGGACGCGCAGCTGATCGCGCCGACGGTGGAGTTTGCGCGGAATGCGGCGAAGACGCATCCGATGGCGGTGGCGTCGGGCGGGCCGCGGGACATCGTGACGCGTTCGCTCGAGCTGGCGGGATTGCTGCCGTTGTTTCGGGCGGTGGTGAGCGCCGATGACGTGGTGCATGGGAAGCCGGCGCCGGATATGTTTTTGTTGGCGGCGAAACTGATCGGGGTGGAGCCGACGCGGTGCCTGGTGTTCGAGGATGCGGAGCCGGGGATCAAGGCGGCGCTGGCGGCCGGGATGAAAGTGGTGCGGGTGCCGAGTCGCAGGCGTTGAGCGGGTGGGGAGCGAAACGGGCTTCACCTGGCGGGGGAACCCGGCAACGTGAAGCCTGCATGAATCTCCAGTCGCTGGTGAATCCCTCGGTGTTGACGCAGCCGGTTTATGAGCCGGGAAAACCGATCGAGTATGTCGCGCGCGAGCTAGGGCTCGATCCGGCAACGATCATCAAACTGGCCTCGAACGAAAATCCGTTTGGGCCGTCGCCGAAGGCGGTCGAGGCGGCGCGGGCGGCGTTGGGGCAGGGTGAGCTTTATCCGGATGGCGGGTGTTATGAGTTGCGGGAGAAGCTGGCGGCGGTGCGCGGGGTGGCGGCGGATCAGCTGGTGGTGGGGAATGGCTCGAACGAGATCATCGAGCTGCTCGGGCACGTGTTGCTGCGGCCGGGCGACGAGGTGGTGATGGGAACGCCGGCGTTCGTGGTCTACAAGCTGGTGGCGCTGTTGTTTGGCGCGAAGCCGGTCGAGGTGCCGTTGACGAATCACACGCATGATCTGGCGAAGCTGGCGGCGGCGATCACGCCGCGGACGAAGCTGGTGTTTGTTTGCAGCCCGAACAATCCGACCGGGACGGCGAACACGGAGGCGGAGCTGCTGGCGTTTGCGCGGGCGCTGCCGGAGCACGTGGTGGCGGTGTTTGACGAAGCGTATGCGGAGTATGTCGAGCGTGCGCCGGACCTGCGGCCGCTGTTGCGGGAAGGGCGGAAAGTGATGTGCCTGAGGACGTTCTCGAAAATTTACGGGCTGGCGTCGTTGCGGATCGGGTATGGTTACGGCTCGGCGGAACTGGCGGGGCTGCTGAACCGCGTGCGTCAGCCCTTCAATGTGAACGCCATCGCGCAGGCGGCGGCGGCGGCGGCTTTGGACGATGGGGCGTTTGCGGAGCGATGCGCGCAGGAGAATCGGGCGGGGCTGGCGCAGCTGGAGGCGGGATTCCGGGCGCGCGGGTGGGAGTGGGTGCCGAGCGTGGCGAATTTCGTGCTCGTAAAGGTGGGGGACGGCGGGCGGGTGTTCGATGCGTTGCAGCGGCGGGGCGTGATTGTGCGGCCGATGCGGCCCTATGGGATGGGGGCGTGGGTGCGCGTCACGGTGGGCACGCTGGCGCAAAACGAGCGGTTATTGGAGGAACTTGAACGAGCTGTTTAAGGCCGCGGTAGGGAAATATGGGGCCGCGGGTGGAGATTCGTAGCTGCATCTGGTTAAGGAATTTCCTTGGCGGAGCGTAGGGCCCTTTCCGCGTTTATGCGGTCGCTGTAGGGGCCCCGCCCCAAATAATGCCTTGCATCCATGCAGCCGTTGATAGTTAAAGGGCGTCTTCGGCTGCCGGCTGCCGATCTCTGTAACAGCGCGACCTTCCTCGATTCAGGCAAGGTTCGTGCTGTGGCTCAGGTCCAAGCCTTTAGATGGCCGATCCAGATCAACTTCAACACACAGAGATGAAGACACTCACCCGATTCTTGTCCGCGGCCGCTATGGCTTCGGCGTGCTACGCGTCCGTTCCGGTCGGCGACAATGCGGAGATTTTTCTGACGGGCACACTGGGGGTGCGGTCCGATAGCAATATCTTCCTTGCTGGCCGTAGTCAGACGGCCGGGGGCGCTAGCGCTCAGGACAAAGACGATGTGGTGTTCGAGGTGAACCCGGGCGTGCAGCTCGTGTTCGGGAAGAACTCTCTGGTNCAGGGCACCCTGAANGTCAGCGAGAGTTTCACGAAGTATTCGGAGAATGACGAGTTGGACGACGAACTCGCCTCCGTTTCGTTGAACACGCGCTACGACGACGGGAAGTCCAAGCTCTCGTTCAATGCGAGTTTTACCGAGCTCAATCAGAACACCGTCGACACGCTTCCGGCGCCGGCTGCCCCGGTGAATGCGCTGATCTTGCGTGACGTATTCTCGGTGGGGGCGGTGGGGGAGGTTTCTGCGACGGAAAAGTCGAGCATTTCGGTGGGGATTCAGTATCGGCAGACTGAGTTTGAGCGTAGGAACTTCAGTGACTCCGAGGTGGTGACAGTTCCCGTGAACTACTATTACGAGTTTACGCCCAAGGTCGACCTCAGCTTGGGTTACCGCTATCGCAACCGGGCTGAGAGTATCGGGTTCGATACGGAGGATCACTTTTTCAACGTGGGTGCCAGGGGTGAGTTCACACCGAAGCTCACCGGTCAGTTCGCGGTTGGTCTGACGCAGCGGTCGTTTTCCCACAAGGCGCGGGTCCGAGACGACGAAACGATGTTCGGTGTAGATTCCAGCCTCACCTATTCTGCCTCTCCGAAGACGAGCATCCTCTTGGGCCTGAGCAACGACTTCGACACGAATTCTCAGGGCAATCAGCAGCGGAATTTTGCGGTGCGCCTTGCTTCGACGACTGCGATTTCGGCTGAATTCAGTGTCACGGCCTCGGTGGCCTATCGTTCGATCGATTACTACCAAGCTACGCCGTCGCGAATTGACGATTATTTCGAAGGGCACATCGGCGCCACCTACACGATGAACGAACACGTGAGCTTCAGTGGTGTATATTCCTACCGGACAAATAAATCGGATCTTCCCAGCTCGGACTTTACTGGCAATGTTGTGAGCTTCGCTGCGAACTTCCGGTTCTGATCGCAGGCACGGCTTCATTCTTGGATTGCGGGGGAAGACCGCTGCGGTCTTCTTCCGCTTTTTTTATGGAATTACGTTTGATGAGATGGATGGCCGCTTGGTTCATCGCGGCTACTGTGCTTGCACACGCAGCGGAGGATTCCGCGTCCAATACAAGACCTGACTACGTTCTAAACGCTTCCGATCTGATTCGTGTTCAGATTTTCCAAGAGGAGGATCTCACGCGTGAGGTGCGGGTTTCGCAGGAGTTTCGAATCGTTCTCCCGTTAATTGGGCCGATCGATGTGCGCGGAAAAACGGTTCGTGATCTGCAAGACACGATCCGCGATCTGTATGACCGGGATTTTTTGGTGAACCCGCAGGTGAATGTATTCGTAATCGAGTATGCGCAGCGCGCGGTAAACGTTCTTGGCTCGGTCAACTCCCCCGGTGTGGTGCGTTTTCCTCAGGAGCAAGGACTGACGCTGCTCGATGCGATCGCGCGAGTCGGAGGGTTCAGCCGTCTGGCGGATCGGCGAAAATTGAAACTTACGCGCGTCGTGGAGGGTAAAACACGCACCTACATTATCAACGCCGACGAGATCATCGAAGGAAATTCCAAGGACGCCTGGCCGCTCCTGCAGGATGATGTGATCTATGTGCCGGAGAGAATCCTTTGAGCGAGGGGCGGACAATCATGGAGCAAGATTCTAAACAGTCGGGGCAGGAAGGCTACGGTTATAGTTACGGTGGCTACGCGGGATATTCAGCGGTGGGTTACGGTGATTCCGGCACTCAGGCGCCGCACCGCAGTTTCAATGATTATGTCCTTATCCTGCGTGAGCGGGTTTGGTATATTATAGTCGTATTCCTGATCGTTTTCTCTTCGGCGCTCGTCTACACGCTGAGTCAGCCGAAAATCTATCAGGCGACAGCGACGGTGCAGATTTTTCGCCGGGACCCGACGATCATGCAGGTCCAGGCGGTTGTGGATAACGAGATTCGGTCGGCCGAGGACTTGAACACGCAGGTGAAGATTCTCGAGAGCGCTGCGATCATTCAGAAGGTCGCGGACCGTCTCAACGGTGATGACCTGAAGCAGTTCCTAGCTCCTTATGAAGAGGGAAGCGATGGTCAGCCGCTTTCCGTAGGATCTATCCTGGCGGAAAATCGGAAGATCGTTCCGCAGCGCCTGACGCTGATCCTGATGGTGCAGTATCGCCATCCGGACACGGTTATCGCCGCGAAGGTTGCTAACTTGTTTGTCGACGAGTTCATCGCCTACAACGCCCGGCTGCGTATCGACGAATCGATGAAAGCTGTCGAAGACCTTCAGGTGCGTGTCGAGCAGCAACGCAAGAAGGTCGATGAGCTGGCTAACAACCTTCAAGCCTACCGTGCGAGGAACAATCTGGTTTCGCTCGATGAGCGCAAAGACATCGTCACCGAAAAGCTGAAAGCCCTCAACGCGCTGCTCACACAGACATCGGCCAGATTGCGCGACGCCGAGGTCAAGCTGAAGCAAGTGCGCGAGCGCCGGGAATCGGGCGGCGTTCTGACCGAACTGCCCTTCATCGCGAGCCAGCCTTTGATCAGCCAACTCGTGCAACAGCTTTCGGCGCAGAAGATCTCGATGGCTCAATTGCGGGAACGCTACCGGGAGAAGCATCCGCGCATGATTGAAGCGATCAATTCCGCCGCGCAGACTGAACGGGAACTCGAACGCGCTGTGAAGTCGGCCGAGGCTTTGATCGAGTCGGAATACGAGACGGCTCTCCGCAACGACCGTGAGGCCCGCGCGCAACTTGCCGCCCAAGAAGCGGAGTCGCTCACCCTTGATCGCTATGGTGTCGAATACGACAACATGGCTCGCGAGCTGCGGATCAACGAACAGATCCTCCAGTCAATTCTCGGTCGCACGCGCGAGACTTCGATGACCAGCACGATCGAGACTCAAAATGCTCGTGTCGTCGACTTGGCACGGCCGACACTGGATCCGGTCTCACCGCGAGTCGCGTTGAATCTCGGGCTCGGGTTTATCGGTGGTCTTGGACTCGGTTTGGCCTTTGCGTTCTTCGTCGCTTACATCGATGACCGCGTGAAAAGCTCCTTCGACATCGAAGGCATCGTCGGGCTGCCGCTCGTCGGGATCATCCCGCAGATCAAGAAAATGGAGCAGCCTGACAAGGCGCAGATCGTGGTGAACAACGCCGACCGGCAGGTCGCAGAGTCGTTCCTCACTCTACACTCCAGCTTGCGTTTGAAGGACGAGAGCAAGAACGCGAAATGCCTGCTCACGACCAGCACGGTTCCGGGCGAAGGTAAGTCCTTCATCACCACNAATCTCGCGCTCACGTTTGCGGCACATGGCGAACGCGTCGTTATTGTCGATTGCGATTTGCGCAAGCCGAACATCCACAAGTCGTTCCGTATCGAAAATCTCAAAGGTGTAATCGACGTTTGTGGCGGCACCGCGACGATCGATGACGTGGTGGTGCGCGGTCTTCAGCCGAACCTCGACGTGATCGCTGCGGGCGGCCGGGCGAAAAATCCGACGCACATCCTCAACAGCAAGAACTTCGAGATCATGCTTTCGGACCTCCGGAAGCGTTACGACCGCGTGTTCATCGATACGCCGCCGCTCGCGGCCGTCAGTGATGCCTTGGTGATTCTTCCGCTCGTGGATGGATCGGTCTTCACGATCTTCTTCAACAAGGTTCGTCGCAAGGCCGCGCAGTTCGCGGCGAAGAAGCTGCTCGATGCCAACGTCCCGTGTTTTGGTGCCGTCCTCAACGGCCTCAATCTCGCCGTCTCGGGTTACTACTACGCGCAGTATTACGACAAGTCCTACAAGGATTATTACGTCGTGATGGCGAAGGACGAAGAAGCGCGCGTCTAAGGATAGGGCGGCCCGCTGCTTCCGGTAGCGGGCCCAGTTCCTAGAGGGACAACCTGCTGAAAGATCGCAGCCAGATTGCCCTAGCTTTCGTGCGTCGAGATTAGCGACTGGCTGCGCGTTGCAGTCGGTCGTTGATCGCGTCGGCCAAGCCGGTGCCGGTTGCTCGCTCCAAGTGAATCCGGCGAAATTTTTGCTGGTCGACAGATCGGAGCACGGCGAAGAGCCGGTGGGCGGCTGATTCCAAGCGTCCGCGTTCGTCGAGCCAGAAGATGTTCTTCGCGTAAGGCGGGGGCGCATCGGGCCGTCGAAAATAGATCCACGCTTCATCGACGCGTTTGGCGGCTAACGAAGCCGCAGGAAGTCGCGCATGCAGCTCGGCGGGCGTGCGCGGACTGTAGTGGCGCGACATGAGTCCCGGGGCGAGCAGGGCGCCCGACGTCGGTCGCTTCTGCTTCTGCTTCACCGGACGCCGCAGCGCCTCTTCCAACTGCGTGCGCGTGACGGCGCCGGGGCGCAGAACTTGCGGTCGCCGGGTATTCCGCAGATCGAGAATCGTGGATTCGACGCCGATCTTCGAGGGGCCGCCGTCGAGGATGTGACGAATCTTTGTGCCCAATCCCGCACGGACGTGATCGGCCGTCGTCGGGCTGACATAGCCGAATGGATTGGCGCTCGGAGCGGCGAGGGGAAGACCGCTTTGCTTTAGCAGACGGCGAAAAAGGGGATGGGCCGGCATCCGCACGGCCACGCTGGGCAGGCCGGCGGAAACGAGGTCGGGAACGATCGAGCGTTTTGGCAGGACCAGCGTAAGTGGTCCGGGCCAGAATCGCCGGGCGAGTGCGAGCGCCTCGGGATTCGTCTCGGCGATCTGTTCGAGTTGAGCGAGGCCGTGAATGTGAACGATCAGCGGATCGGTCGTGGGCCGGCCTTTCGCGCGGAAAATAGCGCGGCACGCACGCGGATCGAGCGCGTTGGCGGCGAGTCCGTAGACGGTTTCGGTGGGCACGCCGACCAGTTCGCCGTCGCGCAGTCTTCGCGCGAGATACGCCAGGTTTCGCGGCGTGCCGCGATAGATGCGAGCGAGAGGTTTGGCCGTCACGACACGAAAAAGGCCGGAGCGAAGACTCCGGCCCGAAATCGAGAAATGACCTAGGTCTTACTGGGCCAACAGCATATTACGCGACCGCTTGATGGTCTTGGTGATCGCGCGCTGGTGCTTGGCCGAGAGGTGCGTGTATTTACGCGGGAGAATCTTGCCCGTGTCGGTCACGTAGCCCCGCAACGCCTGCGGATTCGTGAACGGAATCTCCGCCGGGGTGAGACTGCGCGTCGGTTGTTCGTTCGTGCTCATGTCGGAAAAAAGGAGTCAGACACTGTTTTTCGGAGGTGGGATGTCAACGTGCATTTTTTGGATGCAAACCATCGCGCGATGCGTCCATGTTGGAGGCTCGCTCAGTCCCCGTAGCTCAACTGGATAGAGCAGCGGTTTCCTAAACCGCCTATCCCGGTTCAAGTCCGGGCGGGGGCACCAGCGGTTGGAATTTCAGGAAACAAGGGAGTTTCGGCGCACGTCTCGACAACTGCGCCTTTGAGGCCAATCTCTTGCTGTCATGCTCCGAACCTGTTTCCCCCGTCGTTCGCTACGCGCGGCCCGCCGTGCCTTTACGCTGCTCGAAATCATGATCGCGCTCGCGATCCTTGGCCTGCTCGTCGGGCTGGCGGTCACGAATCTCGAAGGTGTTTTCGGCGGGGCGCAGTCATCGACCGCGAAGCTGTTCGTGAGCGAATCGATCAAGCTTCCGCTGACGACGTATCGCATTCACATGGGCGACTATCCGTCGACGGCGGAAGGGTTGCAGGCGTTGATCTCCGCGCCGGGGAATCGCGCGGATCAGTGGCGCGGACCGTATCTCGAAGGAGGCAAACTGCCGACGGATCCGTGGGGCGAGCCTTACGTATATCGGTATCCCGGCACGAAAAACAAATCGAGCTACGACATCTTCTCGAAAGGTCCGGACCGCACCGAAGGCACGCAGGACGACATCGGGAACTGGAGCGAAGGGAAGTAGCGCATGGGCTGGTCGGCAGGAGGAAACCGGAGCGCCCGCGGCGGTTTCGCGGCGGCGTTCACGTTGTTGGAAATCCTGCTCGCCCTCGCGTTGATCGGACTGCTGAGCGCGTCGCTGATCACGGCGGGCACTCATCTCGTCAATTCACGGGCGAAAACGCCGACGGAGATTTTCTGGGAGGCGAGTCGGACCGCGCGCCGCACGGCGTTGAAGACCCAAACCGAAGTGCGGCTCCGCTACGATTCGCAGGAGAAACGGTTTGTGGTCGCGAACGGCGGAGCCGAGCAGACTTTTGCGGTCGAAGGGCCGCGCGAGCTGACGATCGATTTTCTGCCGGCGCAATCGACGGGCGGTTCGCTGTTGATCGGCGGCGTGTTGGTCGAGTCGCAGACGCTGGACGCGGTGACCGTTTTATCCTGATGGGACATGTTCGCCGTTTCGCGTGCAGATTCGCACGACCGGTCCGGCGCAGGTGATCGCGATCGATCCATGGACCTGTGCGGCGATGTTGAAGGAAGAAAATCCCTGAGATGCGACGAGGCGGATTCACGTTGATCGAAGTGATGGTGGCGCTGGCGGTGTTTGCCGTCGCCGCCGTCGCGCTCGCCGCCGCTTACATCAATGTGCTCAACGCCTACGAGATCGCCGGCCGCGGCAATGTTTACGAGGAAGACATTCGCTTCGCCCGCAGCTTGTTGCTGGTCGAACCGGATCGCGAGAAAGCCGAGGAAGGCGGCGATTTCGAGACGGCCGACGGCGGACGCGTGCGGTGGCGCGCGGAGATCGAGCCGACGACGACCACCGATCTGTTTCGCGTGGATTTTGTCTGCGAGATCAACGACTCGAGCACCGGGCCGACGCCGGCACCGCATCGCGAGACGTTCTTTCTGCTGCGGCCGACATGGGCGGAAGGTGACGAGAGCACGAAGCTCCGCGAAGACGCGAAGGCGCGCATCCTGGAGTTGAAACAGAAGCGGATGCCATGAGTCGCGGGTGTATCCAATTTTCCACTGCAACTTCCGCGGGGCGCGCGCGGAACGGCGCGTTCACGTTGCTCGAAATCCTGCTCGCGCTCGCGCTTGTCGGGCTCGTGTTGGTGGCGATGAACACGTTCGTGTTCTCGATGGGCGAGTTGTGGGGGCGGAATTCCGAAGTGCGGTTGTTCGAGCAGCACGTGCGGGCGGTGACGCGATTCCTCGAAAACGAGCTGCGCACGGCGGCGTTTCCTCCGGCGGTGGCGGCGGGCGATGCGCCGATCGAGCCGAAAGAGATCCGGCCGGCGAGCGGAATGACCGAGCATTTGCTGACGTTCGAACTGCCGCAGGGCAGCCGATTGTTCACGTGGCCGGATCGGCCGCTGCCGGAGGTGGTGTGTTCGTTGCAGGTTCGGGATCGCGAAGGACTTTTCGTGTTGTGGCATTCGCGGATCGAGAAGCGGTTCAACGAAGATCCGCCGCGGGAAGCCATCGTTTCTCCGTTGGTGAGCGAGCTCGCCTACGAGTATTACGATCCGGATTTCAAGAACTGGAAGAGCGAGACGCAGCTGCGACGCGAGGGGAATGACCAGTATCTGACGCCGCAACGGCTGCGGTTGAAATTCGCGTATGGAAAACTCTCGCGCGAAACATTGATCACGCTGCCTTCGCCGCCGGAGGCGTTGCCGAATTTCTGAGTTGTGTCGCGTTCACCTTCATCGCCCTTCCGTCGCTCGACGCGTGCCTCCGTGCTCGTGATCGTGCTCGTCACGATTCTGTTCGTGTCGACGGCGCTGGTGCTGTTCGTGGAGCGGGCCGGGGATGATTTGATTGTGGAGGCGCGCGAGGCGACGGCGCGTCGTTTGCGGCTCGAGGCGTATTCGGCGCTGGATGTCACGCTCGCGGTGCTCGAGGACTTTCGGGTGGTGAACGACGGTTTGCGCAGCCCGGCGGAAGGTTGGGGCGACCCGTTGGGGTTTGCGGGTTGGACGCCGGGAGAAGGCCGAGTGGCGGAGGTTTCGTTCGAAGACGAAAGCGGCAAGCTGTCGCTGCCGCAGGCGGACATGGCGACGCTGACGAGATTGTTCGAGTCGTGGGAGTTGTCGCAGTCGGACGCGGAGCGGCTCGCGGACGCGCTGATGGGCTGGATGCGGGAGGACCACGTGATGGCGTCGGCGCGCGTGATCGATTACGAGAACGGACCGCTGCCCTATGTGCCGCCGCATCGTTCGTTGCGGAGTTATCAGGAACTCGCGGCGGTGGAATATGCGCGCGAGTTTTTCTATGACGAGCAGGGGCAGCCGAACGACTGGTGGCGGCGGTTCGTGGGGGCGACGTCGCTCTACGATTTCAAGCAGACGAACGTGAACGGCGGGCGCGACGACGTGCTGGCGGCGTTTGGCGTGTCGGATCCGGGGCAGATCCGGCGGGTGAGCGACTACCTGCGCGGCACGGGCGATCGCGCGTATTCGGGTCCTGGTTACTTCGAAACGCCGGATCAACTGGCGGCGCTGGTCGGCGCGGGCGCGTTGCCGGAGGGAGCGGGGACGTTGATCAGCGCGCTGCGGATCAATGTGGTCATTCGCGAAGGCCGCTCGGAGTTTCGCGTTTCGACGGTCATTGCGCCCGAGGGCGGCGCGAAAGCGGTGGGGCCGACGAAGGTGGGCGGAGAATCCGAAAACGAGGAGACCGAGCGTTCGACCACGGCCCGAACGGACCGCAAAGCTTCGGAAGAACCCGCGACGGACACGGGGAAAAAACTCCGATATCCATTTACGCTCTTGGAAATCCGGGAGAATGCTGAGATTTCAGCTGTCCCTCCCGGACCGACGACCGCATGACCCCGCTCCTGAAGACGTTCAAAGCCGGCCCGACCGCGCCCAAGGTGGTGTTATTGCCCGATGCCGTGTTTTTCACGCGAGCGATTCCGGTGCCGCCGGACGCGACGAGCGCGTCGGTGGGCGAGCAGGTGGAGCTGGCGCTCGAGACGCTGTCGCCGTTTCCGCCGGCGCAGCTCTATCACGGGGTTTTACTGGCCGACGGGTGCGGATCGCGTGCTGGTGTTCGCCGCTTATCGGCGCCGGTTTTCGACGGATCAAGTGACGGAGTGGGAGAGCGCGGAGGTGGTGCTGCCGACGTTTGCGTCGTTGCTGGCGGCGCCGGCTCAATCCAACACGACCTGGGTGCTGCCGTCGGCCGAAGGATTGACGGCGGTGCATTGGGACAAAGGCGAGGTGCCGGCGAAGGTCGAGTTTCGGGCGGTGCCGCCGGAGGCGGACGGGATGGAACGGCAGCGCGTGCAGGATCAATTGTTGGCGGCGTTTCCGGGTAATCGGGCGGTCGTGCTCGAAGCGGCGCCGGAGATCGATCTTTCGGGCGGCGATCGTGAGTTGGTGTTTCGGACGGGAGCGCTCGAGTCGCGGCTCACGGCCGCGCAATTCGGCGCGATGGACGTGCGCGACAAGGAAGCGCTGGCGGCGTTGCGGCGCGCGCGTGCGCGCGATCTGGCGTTGTGGCGAACCTTCCTCGGGTTCGCCGCCTTGCTCGTGTTGCTTGGGCTGGGCGAGCTGGCGCTGATCGGCGGGAGGTTTTGGCAGGAGTCGCGGCGGGCGCAGGCCAACGCGCAGCGGCCGGTGGTGGAGCGGATCGCGGCGGCGCAGAATCTCACGACGCGGATCAACGAACTTTCGACGAAGCGACTGCTGCCGTTCGAGATGCTCGATATCGTCGGGCCGGCGCGCCCGCCGAATGCGATTCAGTTCGTGCGTGTGGCGACGAGCGGACTCTACAGTCTCAACATCGAGGCGCGCACGACCCAGCCGGCGGCGCTTGCGACGTATCGCGCGGCGTTGAGCGCGCTGCCGGCGGTGGAGCGAGTCGAAGTGCCGGATCAGCGGACGCGCGACAACACGATCAACTTCACGATCGTGGTGACGTTCAAACCCGAGATGCTCAAACCCGTGCCGACCTCATGAGAACGCTGCGTGCATTTTTCCTCGGCCGGCTGCTGCGCGAAAAGGTGCTGCTGGTGTTGTTCATCATGCTCGGCGCGCTGATGTGGGCGTCGAATTATGGGCGTCGCGCGGCGGCGGACTGGCGAGGGATTCGCGCGGTGACGGCCGAGCTCGCGGAGCAGCGCGAGTGGTTGCGCAATCGCGAGGAGATCGAAGCGGCGTCGGTGCGCGCGGTGCAGAATCTCGATCCGTCGCGCACGCTCGACGACACGCGGCTGGTGGGCGAACTCAACGCGCTCGCGCGTGAATACAACCTGAACTTCACGAATGACACGCCGCAGACCCAACGGAGCGGCCAGTTCGCGGTGCACACGGTGCAGATCACGTTGCAGCGGGCGGATTGGGGAACGTTGCGGAGATTTTACGAGGCGATCGCGCGGCGCTCGCCTTACATCGGGATCGAGCAGTTCGCGTTGCGGGCGGAGCCGAGCAATCCGGCGAATTTGACGGCGTCGGTGCGCATCTCGTCGGTCGAGATCGTGCGGTGAACGCGATTACCGGCTAAACCATGCGGTGACTGGAGAATTTGTGCCGCCGGCGTAGGGTCGCGGCATGCGAGCGCTTCTACCCCGGCGAACTGCGACTCTCGTGGCGACGTTTTCGATGGCTGGTTCCGTTGCGGCGGCGGCGACGCCGCGAGGTGCGGATGAGACGACGCCGTCGCGTTCGCAGTATTTTAGTTGGATCAACAATACGAACGAAGGGCCGACGGAGGCGCACACGCTGGCGAACCTGGCGTTCTTTCGCTGGCTGCACGACGAGTATGGGCTCAAGCTCGACCTTTACGCGTTCGATGCCGGCGCGATCGATGGGAAGAATTTTTACGGCAGCACGAAGTCGGAGCGGTTTCGACGGCAGTTTCCGCGCGGCTTTGGGCCAGTTGCGAAGGAGGCGGCGGAGATGGGCACGCGGCTCGGCGTGTGGGGCGGGCCGGATGGATTTGGCGACACGCCGGAGGAGGAAGCGGCGCGGATCGAGGACATGGTGAGCCTGTGCCGCGATTTCGGTTTCGAGCTGTTCAAGATGGACGCGGTGTGCGGGCAGTTGCGGCCGGAGAAATACGATGCGTTCGATCGGATGATGACGGCATGTCGGGAGCATTCGCCGAATTTGATTTTGTTGAATCACCGGCTGGATCTCGGGCCGGCGGTGCGGCATTCGACGACGTTTCTGCTCGGCGGGGCGGAGACCTACATCGACGTGCACATGGCGAACGAGACGAGTGCGAGTCATGCGCGAGCGGTGGCGCTGGCGCGCGAGTTGCCGCCGAATCTGACGCGGCTGACGGAGGATCACGGCGTATGCCTTTCGTCGTGTCTGGATTATTGGGAGGACGATCTGGTGCTGCAGGCGTTCAACCGCAGCCTCGTGCTGGCGCCGCAGATTTATGGGAATCCCTGGTTGTTGCGGGACGACGAATTCCCGCGGCTGGCGGGGATCTTCAACCTGCATCGGCGGTATCGCGATATTCTGGTGAGCGGCATCGTGCTGCCGGGGGAGGCGTATGGGCCGCACGCGGTGTCACGGGGCGACGGATACACGCGGCTGATCACGTTGCGGAATCTCACGTGGGAGAAGAAGAGCTACACGGTGTCGCTCGACGCGTCGATCGGGCTGGAGGACAGCGGAAGCAACGTGCGGGTGCGGCAGCTGCATCCGTGGCAGGAGACGATCGGCCAGTTTGAGATGGGCGGAGCGGCGACGGTCGAGGTGCTGCCATTTCGCTCGTGTCTTGTGGAAGTCACGACGGCGCCGCGGGCGCCGTGGGAGATCGATGGCATCGCGTATGAAGTGGTGCGCGACGTGCCGGGCCGGCCGGTGGAAATTCGGCTGCTCGGTGAGCCGGGGGAGAGGGCGAAGGCGGTGTTGCGCGGGGAGGACGCGAAGTTCTCACGGGCGATGGTCGATGGTGAGGATACGGCGGCGCTTGTGCGCGGAGACGAGGTGGAGATTGCGTTTGCGGGGGAGGCGCGTCGCGAGCCGTGGCATCGACGCGTGGCGACGCTGGAGAAAGTGGAAGTTCCCGCGGACGCGCAGGCGCTTTACGAAGCGATGTGTTTTGCGGCGGACAACAATGCGCTGGAGGTGCGTTCGCTGCGACGGTCGGGGCCGACGAAAATTCCCGCGGTGCAACGGGCGCGCGATGCGTTCTTCGGTCAGGCGATTTTCCGGGAGCGGGAAATCTGGGATCGCGGGCTGTTCGATGGCGATCGGGGCACGGCGTTTTCGGTCGATCTGCGGTTCGGGGATCAGAGGGTGAAGGGCGGGGCGTTTCGGCTGGACCTCGGGGAAGTGCGTGAGCTCGACGAACTGGTGCTGGAGACATTCGACGAGGCGGGACTGCAGCCGTTGAAGTCGGAGGAAGGCGTGGTGGCGGAGGTGTCGGCGGATCTGGTGACGTGGCGAGAGTTGCGATTTTTGGCCGGGAAAACGATGACGCTGGACCTGCGTCGGACGGGGCCGTGGCGTTATCTGCGTTTTGCGCCGGGACCGCTGCGTTTGCGCGAGGTGCGCGGCGTGGTGAACGGGCGCGAGGTGGATCGGACGAAGTGGCGCGCTTCGAATTTGTTCGCGCCGTGGATCGAGCGGCACTGGGCGCCGGGAATGGTGCATCGCGCGCGGGCGGCGTGGTCGGGGGCGTTCACGTTGAACGAGATCTCGCCGGGCGGTTACTTATGCGTGGCGGTGAACGGCGTGCACGGGCGGGAGCGCGCGGCGGTGGCGTTTCGGATCGATGGGAAGTTGGTCGGAGCGCCGGATCGGAGCCCGTCGTTTCCGAGCAATGCGTGGGAGGTGCCGCCGCGGTCGATCGATCGGAACAACACGTTCTATCTGCCGCTCCGGAAAGAGTGGGCGGGGAAGCAGATCGAGGCGGTCGTGCTGGCGTTCGATCCGGAGCGGGTGGAGTTGCAGCCGGAGGTTTGGGTGACGGCGTATCCGACGCCGTTTGCGCAGAAGACGCTGGTGCTCGAGTGGTGAGCGCGGCGGCGAATCTTTCCAAAGCGTTACGCTTGGCCGGTTGAAGCAGGCGGAATGGGCGCGAGTGTGGGGCGTTTGTCCATGCGCGCGATCGACTCGCTCGCGGGCGGCCAGACTCGCGCGAGAAGTGGATGGTTATGCGGCGTTGAATCGCGCGTGGCCGCGGATGGATGCGGCGGTGGAGGCGAGTTATCGGTGGTTCGACGACACGTTTGGGACGACGGCGCACATGCTGGAGTTCGCGTGAGGTTCGGCGGGTGTTGCTGTTGTGGCTGGTGACCGCGCTGCCGGTGAGGGGGCAGATTGAGGTGGGCGATGTTTTTCCGCGGCTTGAGGAGGCGGAGCTGACGGACGGTGATGGCGAATCCGATCGTGGAGTTGCATCGGTGATCGCGATCAACGACGACGGGGCGCAGAACGCGAACGGGGCGGCGATCACGACGGAAGGCGCGCGGATCGACGCGGATTGAGGACGCGCGGCGGGTTTCAGATCCCCCCGCGATCAGCCGGAGAGATTGAAGCTGCTGCTGACGGAGAAGACGGCGCTGACGATCGCGATCGCGATGAAGCAGACGAGGACGAAGACGAGAAGGAGGACGCCGCTGGCGATGACCTTGGTGAAGACGTTGAGTTTGTTGGTGACGATCTTCTGGTAGCTGCGGGCGATGTCCTGGAGGCTGGGGACGACGTTGCCGGTGTTTTCGCCGACGGAGAGGCGGTCGAGGACGAGGTCGGGGAAGCAGTTGGTGCGGGTGAGCGCGAGGGAGAGCGATTCGCCTTCGAGGACGCGGTCGGTGGCTTCGTCGAAGGCGCGGCGGTGGATGCGATTGGAGATCTGGCGCTCGGTCATGCGGAGGGCGTCGGCGGCGGTGATGCCGTTGGCGAGGAGGACGGAGAGCGTTTGGCTGAAGGCGAGGACGGATTGGGCGACGACGAACGGGCCCACGAGCGGAAGGCGGAGGAGCCAGGCGTCGGTGGTGGCGCGGCCGGCTTCGGTTTGGCGCCAGCGCCAGAAGGCGATGCCGCCGAGGACGAGGCCGATGGCGATGAACGGGCCGTAGTGGAGCGCGAATTGGGAGGCGCCGACGAGGAGACGGGTGGAGAGCGGGAGTTCGCTGCCGAGCGAGATGAGGAGCGTTTGGAGGCGCGGCAGGAGGAAGAAGAGGAAGAAGAGGCTGACGCCGATCGCGACGAACACCATGAACACCGGATACGCGAGAGCGGCGACGAGCTGGCGACGGAGTTCGCGCTGTTCGTTGAGGTGCGTGATGAGGCGGTTGAGGGTGTCGTTGAGCGAGCCGGTGGCTTCGCCGGCCTGGATGAGGTTGATCGTGGCGGGATCGAAGACGTTGGGAAAATCGGACATCGCGCGCGAGAGCGGTGCGCCTTCGCTGAGGCGTTCCCAGAGGGCGGTGCAGAGCGTGCGGAGGGCGGGTTCCTTGATGCGCGTGGAGAGGAGGCGGACGGCTTCGCCGGCGGACATGCCGCTGGTGATGAGATCGTGGAGCGCTTCGAGGAAGGGGAGGCGCTGGTTGCGATTGAGCGCGCTGGCGCGGCCGGCGGGTTTTGCGATGGCGGCGGGTGCGGCGGCGGTTTTGGTGGATTTGGCGGATTTGCCGGCGGCGACTTCGGTGGTGGAGATCACCTGGAGACCGCGGGCGGCGAGGAGGCGGAGGGCGTCGCGACGGCTCGGGGCTTCGAGGGTGTCGGAGACGTTTTGGCCGGCGCGGTTGCGGGCGGTGTAGGAAAAACGCGGCATCCGGAGATTTCAGATTTTCGATTTTGGATTTTCGAATTTTCCGGAGTCGGTTGCGGGGTGTGGTGGGGTGCGGGTCACTTTTCGGCGACGGTGATGACGCGGAGGACTTCGTCCATGGTGGTGTGGCCGGCTTTGACTTTTTCCCAGCCGCTCTGGCCGAGGGTGCGCATGCCGTTCTTGCGGGCGGTGTCGGCGAGGGTGCGGGTGGATTCGCGACGGAGGACGAGTTCGTGCATCTCGTCGTTGAGGCGGAAGATTTCGAAGAGGCCGATGCGGCCGCGGTAGCCGGTGCCGCGGCAGCGGTCGCAGCCGACGGGGGAGTTGAGGGCTTCGACGAGGTCGGCTTCGGATTCGGAGACGCCGAGGATGGCGAGGTTTTCGCGGAGTTTGATCTTGTTGACCGGCGTGGGTCGCGAACACTCGGAGCAGAGGCGGCGGACGAGACGCTGGGCGATGACGAGTTCGATCGCGGAGGCGACGAGGAAGGGCTCGATGCCCATGTCGACGAGACGCGTGATGGCGCCGGGGGCGTCGTTGGTGTGGAGGGTTGAAAAAACCAAGTGACCGGTGAGGGAGGCGCGAATGGCGATCTCGGCGGTGTCCTTGTCGCGGATTTCGCCGACCATGATGACGTCGGGGTCTTGGCGGAGGACGTGGCGAAGGGCGTCGGCGAACGTGAGGCCGATTTCGGGGCGGACCTGCATCTGGTTCACGCCGGGGACCTCGTATTCGATGGGGTCCTCGATGGTGATGATGCGGAGGTCGGTGGAATTGATTTTGCGGAGGAAGGCGTTGAGCGAGGTGCTCTTGCCGGAGCCGGTGGGGCCGGTGACGAGGATGATGCCGTGGGGGTAGTCGAGGATCTTGGTGATCTGGGCTTGTTCCTCGGCGGACATGCCGAGGCGGTCCATCGTGTAGGCTTCCTTCTTTTGGTTGAGGAGGCGGAGGGAGATGGATTCGGCGTAGATGGTGGGGATCGTGGAGACGCGGATGTCGAGGACGGTGTTTTCGGCGCGGAAGTTGATGCGGCCGTCCTGGGGGAGGCGGCGTTCGGAGATGTTGAGACGCGCCATGATTTTGAGGCGCGAGATGATGGCGTCCTGGAAGCGGAGGAGATTTTCGGGGACGGGAACGGGGACGAGGAGGCCGTCGACGCGGTAGCGGATGCGGAGCTGGCCTTCCTGCGGTTCGAAATGGATGTCGGTCGCCTGATCTTCGACCGCTTGGGAAATGACGTCGCTGACGAAGCGGACGACGGCGGCGTCTTCGTCGACGTTTTCGTCGGCTTGTTGCTGGACCTCGGGAGCGACGTAGGCGTCGTCGCTATCTTCGAGCGAACCGGAGCCGACGCCGTAGTTTTCGATGATGAGTTGGCGGACGCGTTCGGGGACGGCGAGGTGCCAGGACAGGCGGGCGCGGGGTGAACGTGCGCAGCCAGTCGGCCATGACATCGTCGGGGAGCCAGGCGGTGGCGAGGTGAAGAGGGGTGGTGAGTTGAGAGTTGAGGGTTGAGGATTGAGAGTCGGAGTCCGGGTCGGCTTTGAGCTTGATGGGGATGATTTGGTAGTCGTGGACGAGGCGGGCCGGGAGGAGGGCGCGCGACTCGGTGTCGGGCTCGAGATTGCTGGCGATGGAGAGGCCGGCGGCTTCGGCGAGGATGGGGAGTGCGGCGGGTTCGGCGATGCCGAGGGCGGCGGCGAGGACGGCGAGACGTTTGTCGCGCGGGGCCTCGGCGACGGCTTGGAGCTGGGCTTCGTCGAGGCGCGCGGCGAGGGTGGGCGGAAGAAGGGTGTCCGTGGCGAGCGGAGGCATGAGGCGGAGTCGGATCGGGACGCGCTTGGGAGCGCGGACGTTATTTGATTTTCTCGATCAAAGGTTCCTTGGCGGGCTGCGAGGGATCGCTGAGGAACTGGTTGATCTGTTCGCGGTTCGAGAGGGAGTTGATCGCGTCGGTGGTCTCGGCCGTGGCGTTCTCCGGGCGCATCACGATGGGCCGGATGAAGAGGAGAAGCTCGGTGCGTTCGGCACGGGTTTCGCGGCCGCCCAAGAGGTGACTAATGATGGGAATCTCGAAGAAGAAACCGAGCTTCGAGCGGTTGCGCGAGTTGCGTTGGCGCTGAAGACCGCCGAGGACGACCATCTGTTTGTCGTAGACGTTGACGAAGGAGGTGGCTTCGCGGCGGCCGATGACGGGTTGGGAGTTTCCGTCGATCACGACCTCGTCGAGGATGTCGTCCACCTTTTGGGCGATCTTCAGCTGGATATTCCCGTCTTCGCCGATGAGGGGTGTGACCTTGAGATCGATGGCGATGTCTTTGTAGGTGACTTGGGAGCTTTGCGCGAAGCCGCTGTCGGTGGGCAAGGTGGTGCCGACGGGCGTGCGCGTGCTGCCGGTGATGATCGGTTGGGACTGACCGACCAGGATCTGCGCTTCCTTGTTGTGGGTGGTGACGATCGTCGGCGCGGAGAGGATCTTCACGTTGCCGCGGGAGCCGGTGTTGCGCAGTGCAGCGGTGAAAGCGAGAGGGTTTACGACTCCTCCGGTGATATCCCACCCTGCGATGCCGGCCGGAGGGAGTTGTCGGGGTTGGAGGCGCCGAACTTGGTGATGCTCGTGCGACCTTGTTCGTTGGTCTCGACGGTGAGATTGAGGGCACTGATGCCGCTGCGCTGAGAGTCGTTGAGCGTGACCTCGGCGATGATGACTTCGATGCGGACCTGGGCGAGGAGGATGTCGACCTTGTCGACGAGTTCGCGGATGAGGCGGATGTCGTCGACGGTGCCGGAGACGACGACGGCGTTGCTGCGGTCGTCGGCGAGGATGGTGACGAGGCTGCTGAATTCGTTGGTGGCGTCGCCGGCGAGGGTGACGATGGCGGGTTCGGTCGGCGGCGGCTGGTTGGGTTGTTGCGGCAGGTTCGTGGGGCGCGAGCCGCCGCCGGCTTTTTGGGCGGCGCTGGTTTGGCCGGAGACGAGTTGGCTGAGGAGTGGGGCGACTTCTTTTGCGGAGGCGTGCTTGAGGTAGATGACCTCGTTGCGGGTGTTGGGGTCGGAGCGGATGTCGAGTTTGGCGATGAGTTCGTCGAAGAGCGGGATCTGGCGTTCGTCGGCGAGGAGGATGACCTGGTTGGTGCGGTCGTCGGCGCTGTAGGAGATCGAGGTGCCGAGCTGGTTTTGGAGCGGGCCTTGGAACATCGCGCGGATCTTGTTCACCACGTCGCTGGCCTTGGCGCCGTTGCGGAGGGTGTAGAACTTCGGCGTGAGGCCGGTCATCACGGGCTTGTCGAGTTCGTTGATGAGGAGTTCGACGCGCTGGAGGTTGGAGATGGAGTCGGTGATGAGGGCGGCGTTGGCTTTGTCGAGGGGGACGACGCCGTTGGCGACGCCGGGGGAGAGGAGCGGCGTCATTTGGGGGATGAACTCGTTGACGCGAAGGAAATTGAGCTGGAAGAGCTTGGTGGCGATGCGGCCGCTGGCGGGGAATTCGAAGGTGGAGCCGGTGATCATCTCGGGGGCTTCGGTTTTCACCTGCGAGAGGGCGACGACTTTGAGGAATCGTTCGCCGAGGGGGGCGACGCCGACCTGGTTGAGGGCGAGGACGGTTTCGAGGGCGAGGACGGCTTCGGACTTCGGGATTTGTTTATCGATGACGAGCCGGTAGGTGGCGGTCGGGAGTTGTTGGGGGCGGAGGATGCTGCGGCCGGTGTAGATTTCGAGGAGGCCGAGGACGGTATCGATGTCGGCGTCGGGGAGCTTGATGGGGCCGACGAGTTCGTCGGGTTGGGCCACCGGGGTGGGGTCAACGGCCGGAGTTTGCGCGCGCAGCGACGAGAGAATCAGGAGGGCGGCGAGGGCGGGGCGAAGAAGGCGCAGGCTCATGCGGGAGTGGCGGAAAGATACGGCCGGTGAGAAAGGAGCAAATCAGATGAGAAACGGTATGCGATGTAAACCGCGATGTGCTCTGACGGCAACGTGGCGGGATTGTTGCCGGAAGTTTCCGGAGGAAGAGACGCGGGAAGGTGCGGGGGGAGTGGGGCGCGGGGATTTGTCGCTTGCGGGGAAAGTGCGTGCGACCAACGCTGCGCGGCTGCGATGCCGAACAGCTTCGGAAAACTCTTCACGATTACAACTTGGGGCGAGAGCCATGGCGCGGCGGTGGGCGTGACGATCGATGGATGTCCGCCGAACCTGCCGATCACGGTGGAAGAGATTCAGGCGGAGCTGGATCGTCGGCGGCCGGGGCAGAGCGAGATCGTGACGCCGCGGAAAGAGGAGGATCGCGTGGAGATTTTATCGGGAGTGTTCGAAGGGAAAACGACGGGCACGCCGATTTCGATGCTGGTGCGGAATGCGGATCAGCGGCCGGGAGCGTATGACGAGATGCGGGAGAAATTCCGGCCGTCGCATGCGGATTACACCTACACGGCGAAGTATGGGATTCGGGATCATCGCGGCGGCGGACGAAGCTCGGCGCGCGAGACGATCGGGCGCGTGGCGGCGGGCGCGATTGCGAAGAAGATTTTGGCGCGGGCGGGCGGTGGCGTGGAGGTGCGGGCGTTTGTGACGCAGATTCACGACATTGCGGCGCCGGCGGAGGCGTTGGCGGAGTTTCCCAGTTTGGCGGCGGTGGAGGCGAATGCGGTGCGTTGTCCGCATGCGGAGACCGCGGCGAAGATGATCGAGCGGATCAAGGAAGTGCGGAGCGTGGGCGATTCAGTGGGCGGCGTGATCGAGTGTCGCGTGCGCGGCGTGCCGGCGGGGTTGGGCGAGCCGGTGTTTGACCGGCTGGAGGCGGATCTGGGGAAGGCGATGTTGTCGCTGCCGGCGACGAAGGGATTCGAGATCGGTAGTGGTTTTTCCGGGACGCGGCTGAAAGGGTCGGAGCACAACGACGCGTTTGTGTCGCGCGACGGCGCGGTGCGGACGGCGACGAATCGCTCGGGCGGCGTGCAGGGCGGAATCAGCAATGGCGAGGAGATCGTGTTTCGCGTGGCGTTCAAGCCGACGGCGACGATTTTGCAGCGGCAGCACACCGTGGACGTGCGCGGCGAGGAGACAGAGTTGGCGGCGCGCGGGCGGCACGACCCGTGCGTGTTGCCGCGGGCGGTGCCGATCGTGGAGGCGATGGCGGCGCTGGTGATCGTGGATCACTGGATGCGGAATGCGGCGCAGAATCGGACGTTTGGAATTTGAGGGCGGCGGATGGCCGCAAGAGGCGCGGAATAATCTCCCGCTAAACACGCGAAGAGACGCGAAAGGGGACGGAGGGCGCCGAGGCTGGAGCCGCCAAGAGGCGCAAAAGGCGCAAGGAAGGGATCGCCCGCCAAAGACGCGGAAGGGGGCGCAAGAGGTTGAGTGGTGGTGAAGGGATGCCGTGAAAGGCGGGAAGAAAGAGATTGGTCTTTTTGCGGCTTCTGCGCCTTTTTGCGGCTAAATGAATAGCGAGGAGAAGCCTTTGGTTTATTTGGTGTTGGGTGCGTCCGGTTCCGGGCGACGTGCGGTGATCGCGGATTTGGTCGAGGGCGGGTTGAGCGAGACGGATCGCGCGGCGGTGTTGGTGTCGGATGCGGAGCGGGCGGAGACGGTGGCGTCGACGTTGCCGCGCGTGGATTACTGGAAATGGACGGGGGAGTTCATCGAAGGCGCGCTGCCGGAGGATGCGACGCATGTCTTTTTCGTGACGGACGGGCGGGCGAATCCGGTGGATCAAATCGAGGTGTTCAAAGCGTGGGTGGAGGCGCAGGGCGGCGAGCTGGCGCGGGTGATCTGCGTGGTGAACTGCCAGCTGGCGGAGAAGCATTCGGCGATGCTGGCGTGGTATGAGGCGTGTATCCATTTTTCGGATGTGGTGCTGCTCAACCGGCGCGAAGGCGTGGAGAACAAGTGGCTGAGCGACTTCCAGAATCACTTTAAGAAGCAGTATATCCCGGCGCTGTTTGAAC
>Ga0065721_10049841_pt1 | contig 26476 bp, 20 predicted proteins | sample Mesricmetagenome_FD_59108 | JGI IMG/M metagenome (GOLD analysis project Ga0065721, IMG submission 59108) | Mesophilic microbial community from rice straw/compost enrichment Sample: eDNA_1 v2 (version 2) | ecosystem: Engineered > Solid waste > Grass > Composting > Bioreactor | place: USA: Davis... | reverse complement strand
GCGGGCATTCGCCCGCCGTTTCGTTGCTCAAACTCAGCCGGAGGTTGGGGATCGTCAGTGGACGAGGTTCGTCGCGGCCTCGATGGCGTCCACGACCTGCCGCACCTGGAAGGGCTTCTTGAGGAAACTGTCGTAGCCCGCCAGCCGCAGCGCCTGCGCCTGGCCGTCGGTCAGCTTGCCACTCATGCCCACGATCTTCGTGAACTGAAGCTGCTCGTTCTTCCGCACGCTGTCGGCGAAGGTCTTGGCGTCGGAATCGCCCAGGTGGATGTCCAGCAGCACGACGTGCGGCTTGAACCGCTCGCACTCCATGCCGGCGCTGAACGCGGAGGTCGCGGTGCGGACCTCGTAGGAAGTCTGCTCGGTCAGGATCTTCTCGAGCGTGTCCACGACTTCCTTCTCGCTGTCCACGATGAGCACCCGCGTGCGGCCGGAGGTCAGCCCCTCCAGCGGGATGCCGTGGGCCCGCATGAACTTCATCAGCTCAGAACTGGGGATGCGGCGGTCGCGCGATCCAGGGATGCGGTACCCCTTGAGCGAGCCTGAGTCGAACCACTTGGAGACCGTCCGCGGGGCCACGTTGCAGATCTTGGCGACCTCGCCGGTGGTCAGTACTTCCTTGTCGAACGCCATGTCTCACCTCGGGGCTAACACACACAAGGGGGAGGCCGGACTCCTCCGCCGGCCTCCACGTCGTGTGTGGAATCGGGCGGATGAAGCGTCTGATTCAGCAGTACCGGCCTGTTCTGGACATGGAAAGCGGTTATGGGAAGCGGTTTCCTCCGACCGGGGGGCTTCGCGGGAGCGCACCGGCTGTTTCCCTAACTTTTGTTCGACCCCGCAACATACACCGGACGGTCCGCGAACCAAGTTGACGCCCTTCGCCACGTTCCAGTAGATTGCGGGGCCTGGGGCGGGGTCCGGTTTCGGCACGGGGATGGCCCTCGTGCCGCGGGACCGGCCGCCTTGTCTGTTGGTTTAGGAGCCGCTCGTGACCAATCGCCGCGCTGTCGCCACCACCGCGGGCCGGGGCCTTTTCGGTCTTCCGGCCTTGACTGTTCTGTGTCTCCTGAGCGTCGTGGGCACCACCGCCGGCACCGGCGCCTACGCCCAGGCCAGCGAGCCGCAGGAAACCGCCGGCGCTCGCAAGCGCACCGACGCCAACCTCCTCGAGGACTTCATCCACTTCACGAAGGTCCGCAACTACGAGGCGGCCGCCAACGCCGCCCAGGAGCTGCTCGACCGCAACATCGGCAACGCCGCGATCGTGAAGCTCGTCGAGAAGGACGCGGCCACCAAGCGCCAGTTCGACGAGGCGGTGCAGGTCGCGATTCAGAACCCTGTCTCCCGCGCTTCGGCCGCGGGCCTTCAGGCCGCCTTTGAGAAGGGCCTGATGGAGCGTGCCCGCAACGCCGACCAGATCGCCCAGAACATCAAGGACCTCACCGGCCCCGCTCGGGCTCAGATGCTCGCCAAGGCCCGCCTCATCGAGGCCGGCGAGTACGCCATGCCCCAGCTTCTGCAGGCCTACCTCGACCGCAGCCAGGTCGCGCTGCATCCTCGCATCCAGCAGGTCTTCCGCGAGATGGGCCGCCAGGCCATCATCCCGCTGGTCACCGCGATGATGAAGGTCGGTCCCAACGAGCAGGAGCGCATCGCCGACCTGCTGGGCCTGATGCAGTACCGCACCAGCATCCCCTTCCTCAGCGACCTTGCCTCCACCACCCAGGTGGACGCCGTCCGCAAGGCCGCCCTCCGCGCCATCGAGAACCTCGGCGGCGCGACGGGCAGCACCGCTGATCTCTACCGCAGCCTCGCCGAGTCCTATTACGACGAGAAGAGCGAGCTGACCAGCTTCCCCGGCGAGGATCACCAGCTTCTGTGGTCCTACGACCCCCGCGGCGGCCTCACCATGACGGCGATCCGCACCCCCGTCTTCCACGAGGCCATGGCGATGAGCCTGCTCGAGCGTGCCATGGCCATCGAGACGACGGGCGGCTCTCCCAACCCCGAGACGCTCGCCCTCTGGGTCGCGGCCAACTTCTCGCGCGAAATCGACTCTCCGAAGGACTACACGAACCCCGCGTATGCGGCGGGCCGTCGCCCGGCGATGTACTTCGCCGTCGCCGCCGGCGCGGACGTCGCTCAGCGCGTCCTCGCTCGTGCGCTGGACGACCGCGACACGCCGCTGGCGCGGCTGGCCCTCGCCGCGGTCGAAGAGACCGCGGGCGGCAGCAGCCTGTGGGACACCGTCGGCCGCATGCCTCTGCTCGAGGCTCTGACTTATCCGAGCCGTCGCGTGCAGTACGAGGCGGCCCTGGCCCTGGCCAAGGCGCAGCCCAAGTCCGCGTTCGTCGGGTCTGATCGCGTCGTGCCCGTGCTGGCTTCCAGCATCCGCGGCGCGACTTCGCAGTACGCCGTGGTCGTCACCGCCGACGCGGAGACCTACCAGGGCATGCGCAACACCCTGGCGTCGATGGGCTACACCGTGCTGCCCCAGGGCCGCTCGCTGGCGGAGCTGGCCCAGCCGATCGCGGAGGCTCCGGCCATCGATCTGGTCGTGACCGTGGGCCTCAACGGCGAGCGCGTGCCCGCCGTGATTCAGGAGGTCCGCGCCGGCGCCAAGACCGCCGCGACCCCGGTTCTGGCTCTCACCAACGCTGATTCCTACAGCACGCTCCGCCACCGCTACAGCACGGAGGCCGCGATTGCGGTGCGTCAGGTGGGCATCCCGGAGGACGCCCTGCGTCAGACGGTGCAGGACCTGCTCGTCGCCTCCACCGGCGGCCCGGTGACGGATGCGGAGGCCCGCAGCTACGCCAGCCGCGCGCTGGCGGCTCTGCGCGACCTGGCCGTGTCCAACAACCAGGTGCTGAACGTCGCCGACGCCACGATCCCGCTGGTCGCGGCGCTCAACGACACCGCCTCCCCCAACCGCATGCAGATCGCCGAGATCCTCTCCTACATCGGGCAGGATCGGGCGCAGCGGGCGATCATGGACGCCGCGCTGCTCGCGAGCGGTGATGAGCGCGTCGCGCTCCTCGGCCTCGTCGGCGATTCCGCGAAGCGCTTCGGCAACATGCTCGACGTTCGGGCCGTGGGCCAGGTCGTTGATCTGGCCGCCAACGGCAACGATCAGGAGGCCATCGCCGCGGCGGGCCTCATGGGCGCTCTCAACCTCCCGAACGCGGAGCTTGTGGGCCTGATCACCCAGAAGAAATAAACCGCACGGTCAACCACGCCTCTCGCTCAACCCCCGCCCATGCGGGGGTTTTTTCATGCGCGCGGCAATCGCCCATAACCGCGCCGGCGCGCCATCTGCACAGTCCGAAGCGTTGAAGTCGGCACAGGCGGACCGGCCCGGTCACTGTGCGCGGTTGTGCGTGAACGTGCTGAATGTGAAGGTCGATGCAGGTTGCGTCCACGCTCACTTCGGACGGCCGGAGCGTGCGCGGACGGCGGCGGGACGGTTCCCGCCGACCTCTCAGGGTGTGTTGCGAGGGAGGACGTCCCCCTCGCAGTGTGTGTGTCGTGATTGGAAGGAGTACCGCATGCGGAACCGTAGTAAGAAGGCCTTTACGCTGGTTGAAATTCTGATCGTGGTCGTGATTCTGGGCATTCTGGCGGCGATCGTCGTGCCCCAGTTCACGAATGCGACGCAGGATGCTCAGACCGGCAACCTGCGGGCTCAGATCAAGAGCCTGCAGAATCAGATCGAGCTCTTCAAGGCTCGCAACAACTACTACCCCGACCTGGTCGCCAACGGCTGGGACGCGCTGATCGACCCCAACGGCGACGGCGACCTCAGCGACGGCTACATCAAGAAGGCTCCCAAGAACCCCGCGGCTCCCGCGGCCGTTCAGGAGGTCATCGGCGCCACCGCAGCCGCCACCTGCGGCTGGCACTACGACGTGACGACCGGCACCCTCGGCGCCACCTTCTACGACGAGGACAACGACGTCCTCACTCCGGGCCAGCCGTGAGTCGGGTTGGTTGAGTTGCTGATTCACGCGGTTTGGGCTGAAACATGCCCAAGCCGCGCTTCCCCGAAGTCCTGAGGTGATCCCATGAAGCTCATGTCCCGCCACCGCCCAGGCTTCACGCTCGTTGAAATTCTGATCGTCGTGGTGATCCTGGGCATCCTCGCCGCCGTCGTGGTGCCTCAGTTCACCACCGCCACCGAAGACGCCCAGCGAACCGCGGTGCAGGACCAGGTCAACAAGATCCGCAAGGCCATCGCCATCTACTACGTTCGCAACGGCAACGTCTACCCCAACATCCAGCCAGGCGCCGGCACCTGGGGCGAGATCGGCCCCGGGACTTCCTACATGCGCACCGCCCCCGCCAATCCCTGGGTCGGCGGCGCCAACGCCACCGTGATCGTCCACGGCAGCGGACCCGACACCGCTTATCAGACGGAACACGGCTGGATCTACGACCCTGCCACCGGCCAGGTCTGGGCAGGGAGCTGCGACGCCGATGACGTTCCCTTGCCGCGGCCCTGATCGGGCGAGTTGGGCTCATCGGCCCCCTGTGTTCTGCCGATGCACCCCGAAACCCCCGAGGAGCACACCGATGAACGCCCACTCTCAGCCCGTTCGCTCCAGCCGTTACACGCAGGCGGTCCTCACCGTCATCGCCGGGCTGCTGGGCTTCAACGCCCTCAGCCAGCACAACGCACTCACTCCCGCGCCCGCCTACGCCCAGTCGGGCGACGAGGGGCTCGTCAGCGCCGCCGAGCAGCGCAAGGTCATCATCGCCGAGCTGCGCTCTCTTTCCAGCCGCATCGAGCGGCTTGAGAGCGTGCTGGCCCGCGGCGTGAACGTCAAGGTCATCGACATGCCCGCCGTCCGTCTGGCCGATCCCAGCCAGATGTCCGAGTCTCGCGACGCGCGCAACACCGCCCGCAAGTCCGGCAAGTAGTGGGAGTGGGAGAGGGAGACGTCATGCGACCCCGCGCTGCACGCAGGGCCTACACGCTGATCGAGGTGCTGATTGTGGTGACCGTGCTCGGCATCGCCGCGGCATTGGTCATCCCCAGCATGTCGCAGGCGAGCGTGCTGCGCATCCAGGGGGCGATTCGCACCCTGGTGGCGGACATCGCCGTGGCGCAGTCCGACGCGATCGCGTACCAGAAGGGGCGTGCGATCGTGTTCTTCGACGACGCCACCGGACCCAGGTACGTCGTGTGCGAGGTGAACGGCGCGACCCTCGATCTCACCGTGGACAAGATCACCGAGCAGAGGCTCGGCGGCGAGCAGTTCGGCTTCGCCACCTTCGAGAACATCAACCTGCCCAACAAGATGCTTGTGATCGACGAGCTGGGAGGGCCCGTGATGGCGCCCGACGATCCCACCCCGGCCCCCGAAGGGTCCATCGACATTGTCGATGCAACCCAGCGTTTCCGCGTCAATATTGAGGCGTACACCGGGAGAGTGACCGTCAGCTCGCACCCCCGATAGGAGATCGGCGTCATGGCGTGTGGAACGAAAGTGTGCGGCATTTCCGTGCGGTCGGTCACCTGGGCCCTGGTCCTGGGCGGCTCCGTCGCCCTGCTGATCTGGGCCAAGCTCCGGCTGGTGACCACCGTGCCGCGGACCGCCTACGCCGATCCCGAGACGGCTCAGGTGGATTCCCCTCCGAAGGACCAGGCCGACTCGGCTCCGGAAACCCCATCCCCCGACCAATGACCGTGCCATCGGCGCGGTAGGATGGGCGAGTGAACTTTGAATCCGCAACGCCGCTTGTGACCACCGACCTCCGCGAGGAGTTCGATGCGCACACGCAGACGCTGCTCCGCGAGCGATTCATCTGGTTCACGGGGACCATGGCCGTCTTCGGCTGCCTGGTCCTGCTGGTCATGCTTCTGGCGGGGTTCGCCGCGCTCATCACCGACCCGGCGATGGCCGCGCCCTTCAAGACGCTGACCAAGAGCCTCAAGCCCCCCTGGCAGTCCATCCTCACCTGGGCCTGCCTTGTCACCCTGGCCGGGGCGTACGCCTCCTGCTTCTTCCTGGCCAAGCTGGGCAAGATCAGCTCCGACCGCATCCTCCGGACCAGCTATCTGTTGGTCATGACCGACGGGCTGATCCAGGTCTGCGGCGACTGGGCCGGCGCGCCGGGGTCGCCCGGCTTGTTCGCCGTGCTGATCTCGCACGTCGTGGCGTGCTCTTTCCTGCCCTGGACACCCACGCAGGCGCTGCGACCCATCGTGCCGGTCCTGATCCTGCACCTTGTGCTGGCCTTCATCCTGACGAAGACCACAATCGAGGGCGCGATCTTCCGCGTCCTCTTTGCCTCGGTGACCGCCTGTCCAGGCGTTGCCGTCTGCTGGATCCGCCACTCCCGCCGCATGGAGGAGTTCAAGCTTGCCTTCTTCCAGCGGCGCTACGGCCAGGTGCGGCGAGAGCTCTTCGATGCCCGCAGGATCCATGAGGCGCTCTTCCCAACCCCCATTCAGGAAGGCCCCGTTCAGTTCTCGTATCTCTACGAGCCCATGCACCAGATTGGTGGCGATTACCTTTACGCCGCCTGCGATGCGCCTGGAAAGCCCGTCAACATCGTGCTGATGGACGTGACCGGCCACGGCATCCCCGCCGCGCTCACCGTCAACCGCCTCCACGGCGAGCTTCAACGGCTCTTTGCCGAGCAACCGAACATCGCCCCCGGTGAGGTGCTCTCGGCGCTCAACCGCTACGTGTATCTCACTCTCGCCGATCACTCCGTCTTCGTCACGGCGCTGTGCATGCGGTTTGATCCAGTCGCAGACATCGTTGAGTACGCCAGCGGCGGCCATCCCACGGCCTATCTGCGCGGCGTGGACGGCACCGTCCACGAGCTGCCCTCGACGTCGCTGCTGCTGGGCGTCTGCCCGTCCCAGGAGTTCGATCCCGGCCAGGCCACCATGCACTTCCAGGAGGGTGATTCCGTCATCGCCTACACCGACGGCGCGCTCGAGGCCCGCAACAGCGAGGGGCGCATGCTCGGCCTCCGAGGCATGCAGCGCATCGTCGCCGGCATGCACGACGTGAAGCCCGGCCAGTGGCCGCGCGAGCTGATCCGTGCCGTGGAAAGCCACCGCAAGGGCCCGCCCAAGGACGACACCCTCGTCATCGAGGTTTTCCGGCCCGTGGGCGTGCGGCCGGACACCCCAACGCGGGTCAGCCCGGCTACTGCTTCACGCCCTCAACCCGTGTAGGGTCGGTGTACTTGGTCAGGGCCCGCTCAAGGTCCACGCCGTGGATGTTCGCCAGGGTCGTGACCCAGGCGATGACGTCGGCGAACTCCTCCTCGAGGTTGGCCCGCTGTTCGGGGGTGGGGGACTTCCCTGGGGCGTTGTCCTGGAGGGCCGTGGCGAGCTCCCCGACCTCCTCGATGAACCACATGAACGTTCCGGGCGTCCCCCGGGCCGAATCGGTGGCGTAATAGCGATCCCGGATGAGCTGCTGAAAGGCGGATACGGTCAGAGCCATGCGGGGAGGGTAGACCCCCCATCCGGCCCCCCTGCAATGGAATCCGGCCCACCGGCCCCCGCCCGAGGTCCGGCGGACTTCGCCCTAACGCTTGCCCGCTGTAGTCTAACGGCTACACTTTCCCCCCCGCGCTCCGGAAGGTTTCCGGGGTGTGGACTTGTCTTTGGAGCCTTCCCGGACACCGCCATGCCGACGATCAATCAGCTTGTTCGCAAGCCCCGCCGACCCGTTGTGACCAAGTCCAAGGTCAAGGACCTGGCCGGGTCCCCGCAGAAGCGCGGCGTGTGCCTCATCGTCCGTACGACCACCCCCAAGAAGCCCAACTCGGCGCTCCGCAAGATCGCCCGTGTGCGGCTCTCCAACGGCCGCGAAGTCACCGCCTATATCGGCGGCGAGGGCCACAACCTGCAGGAGCACTCGATCGTCCTGGTCCGTGGCGGGCGTGTGCGTGACCTTCCCGGTGTCCGCTACCACATCGTCCGCGGCGCTCTGGACTGCCTCGGCGTCGAAGGCCGCAAGCAGGGCCGCTCCAAGTACGGCGCCAAGAAGGGCAAGTAAGACAAACCAATGGGGTCGGGGCCGTTCCCGATCCCGGCAGTAATCCCGCTCGGCCGGCCCGGCCTGCGGGGTGAACAGTGAAGGGGCGAAGCCGCCCCCCAGCCAAAGGAGTTTTCGATGGGCAGCAAGTCGTTCACCGCCGCGGAAAAGCAGCTTCGCCCCGATCCTCGCTACGGCGACAAGGTGCTCTCGCGGTTCATCAACTGCATCATGTACGACGGCAAGAAGGCCACCGCCCAGCGGTGCGTCTACGCCGCCATGGACATCATCCAGGCCCGACTCGCCAAGGAGACCGCTCCCGAGGCCCCCAAGCAGGCCCTTGAGGTCTTCCAGCGGGCTGTGGAGAACGTCAAGCCCTTCGTCGAGGTCCGCAGCAAGCGCATCGGCGGCGCCAACTACCAGGTGCCCATGCAGGTCAACCGCAAGCGCCAGCAGAGCCTTGCCTTCCGCTGGATCATCGAAGCCGCCCGCAGCGAGAAGGGCCGCCCCTTCGCCGAGCGCCTCGCCGATGAGCTGTACGCCGCGGCGAAGGGCGAGGGCAAGGCGATGCAGACCCGCGACCAGACCCACCGCATGGCCGAGGCGAACCGCGCCTTCGCCCACTTCGCCTGAGTCTGGCTCATTCATCGAACTCGCAGGGCCCGGCAGCACCGCCGGGCCCCGTTTCTTTCTGCACAGGACGATCCGACCTATAAGACCTGTAGGACCGATCGATGCACGCCCAAAGCCGCTATCACCGCCAGCAGCTCCTGCCCGAGATCGGCGAGGCGGGGCAGCAGCGTCTGGCCCGGGCGCGGGTGCTGATCGTGGGAGTGGGGGCCCTGGGCTGCACGACCGCGGACATGCTCGCACGCGCCGGGGTTGGCACGCTCTTCCTGCTGGACCGCGACGTGGTGGAGCACACCAACCTGCAGCGGCAGACGCTCTTTGACGAGCAGGACGCCGCCGCGGGAACGCCCAAGGCAGCCGCGGCTGCCGCACGCCTCGCCCGCGTCAACTCGGAAGTCGAGATTACACCGCTGGTGCGCGACCTCACGCCCGCGAACGCGCTCGCAACGATGGACGAAACGCGGCCCGACGTGCTCGTGGACGGCTCCGACAACTTCGAGACCCGCTATCTCCTCAACGACCTTTCCGTCAGGCACACCATCCCTTACGCCTACGCCGGCGTCGTGAGCGCTCAGGGCATGGTCGCCCTCTTCTCCCCCCCGGGGGCGTGCCTGCGCTGCGTCTTTCCGAACCCTGCCGCGCCGGGAAGCACGCCCACGTGCGACACAGCGGGCGTCCTGGGGCCTGCCGCGGCGGCGGTGGCGGCGCTGCAGGCCGCGCGCGTCATTCGAACACTCGTCGGCGCGTCCGTGCAGGAGGAACTGATCGAGCTGGATGTCTGGACGGGACGCACGCGCCCCCTGAGCCTGCGCGACGCGAAAGACCCCGCATGCCCCTGCTGCGGGCGAAAGTCCTTTGAGTTTCTCTCCGGGCGAGGTCCCGAGAACGCCGCGCTCTGCGGCCAGAACGCCGTTCAGATCACCCCCGCCGCATCGGCAAAGCTCGACCTATCCCGGCTCGCGTCGCTCCTTGCCGCCCACGGCAGGACTTCCGCGGGCCGTCTCCACGTCCGCTGTTCTCTGCCCAACGGGCTGGAGATCACCGTTTTTCCGGACGGCCGGGCCATCGTCCGCGGCACCACCCGTCCGGAGGTCGCCCGGACCCTCTACGCACGCCTGCTCGGCGGCTGAGCCCTCTCCCTACCATTCTCCAAAGCATGGACGGCCTCTTTGACCAACGCCGCTACCTGATTCCCTTCAGGTCCAGCCTGCTGCCGCAGATCTTCACCGACACCCTCGTGATCGGTTCCGGTGTTGCGGGCCTGCGGGCGGCGATCGCGGCCTCCGCTCACGGCGAGGTCATCATCCTGGCCAAGAGCGACCTGAGCACGACCAACACCGCCGCGGCGCAGGGCGGAATTGCGGGCGTGATGGCCGAGGACGACAGCGTCCAGACGCACGTGGACGACACCCTCGCCGCGGGGGCGGGCGTGTGCGACCCCGCCGTGGTGCAGCTCGTGGCGGAGCGGGGCCCGGCGCTGATCGATGAGCTGATCGGCTGGGGGATGAACATCGACCGCGATCCCTCGCAGAAGCCCGCCCTGGGGCGCGAGGGCGGGCACAGCCGCAGCCGCATCATCCACGCCAACGGCGACGCCACGGGGCTGGAGCTTCAGCGCGTGCTGCTGGAGAAGGTGCGTTCGCTGCCGAACATCCGCGTCTTTCAGAAGTGCTTCGCGCTGGACCTGATCACGCCCCATCACGAGCCCGGATCGCCTGTGATGGGCGCGATCACGTATCACCCCAAGTACGGCCTGCAGATGATCTGGGCCAAGGCGACGATCCTCGCCACAGGCGGCGCGGGGATGCTCTACCGCGAGACGACCAACCCGTCCATCGCCACCGCCGACGGCCTTGCCATGGCCTACCGCGCGGGGGCCACGCTCGCCGACATGGCCTACGTGCAGTTTCACCCGACCACGCTGTATCTCGCGGGTGCGAGCCGCGCGCTCATCACCGAGGCCATCCGCGGTGCGGGGGCGTATCTGCTGGACGCATCGGGCCGCCGCTTCATGCGCGACGTGCACCCGCTCGCGGAGCTTGCCCCGCGCGATATCGTGAGCCGCGCTATCGTGCGGCAGATCGCCAAGCAGGGCGGCGAGCACGTGCTGCTCGACTGCCGCCACATCGAGGGCTTCAGCGAGCAGTTCCCCGGCATCAGCGCCTTGCTCCGCAAGTTTGATCTTGATCCCGCCACGGACCTCATCCCGGTCCATCCCGCGGCTCACTACATGGTCGGCGGCGTGCGCACCGACCGCGCCGGTCGGACGGATGTTCCCGGCCTCTACGCCGTGGGCGAGTGCGCCTGCACCGGCCTGCACGGGGCCAACCGCCTTGCCAGCAACTCGCTCCTGGAGGGGCTGGTCTTTGGCGAAATCGCGGGTCGCACCGCGGTGGAAATGCGCACCCCCGGCGGCGACCGCGACGGCCGCCCCGCGGGCTGGGCCGGTTCCTCCGCTCGCCTCGCTCCCGTTCCGGTCATCAGCGACATTCGCCCCAGCGACCGCGGCGAGCTGGACCTGACCGACGTGCGCAGCTCGCTGCGCTCCGCCATGTGGCGCAACGTCGGCATCGAGCGCGCCGAGCCCAAGCTCTCCAACGTCATCGACATGATCGACTTCTGGGCCCGCTACACGCTCGACAAGATTTTCGATGAACCGTCGGGCTGGGAGACGCAGAATCTGCTTCTGGTGGCCGCCCTCGTCGCTCGCTCCGCGGCGTGGCGCGAGGAAAGCCGCGGCTGCCATGCCCGAGCGGACTTCCCCGAGCCCCGCCCGGAGCTGGCCGTGCGCGATTGCTGGCGTCGCGGCAGGGAAGACGTGGAAGTCTGCGCCGTGTCCGGAGAACCGCAGTGCCACCCCGCACCTGCCTGATCGTTTTGGGGCTTCTGCTGATGGCTCCCGCCGCGTGCGTGGAGACGCGCGTCGTGCGCTACGACCCCATCCTCGGCGGGCTCCCCGGCGTTCAGTCCGGCACTCCCATCGTCGGCACCAAGCAGGGGTACGTTGATCCCACCGCCGTGCCCGAAGACCAGCTCGTCGTCACGGACCCCGACACCGGCCAAAAGAAGCTGACGGCCAAGACCGCCCGTCACCTCATGATCCACATCTACAACACCATCAAGGACGAGGACAAGGAAACATTCGTCCGAGAGGTGCTTTCGACCAAGACGCGCCAGGAGTGCTACGACCGGGGCGTCGATCCCGGCGAGCTCTTCGATGAGTTGATCCGCCGGCGAGAGGACCTGATGGCGCTCTTCAACATCATGCCCGCTGGTGAGAAGACTCCCGGGGCCCTGCTCCAGCCGCTGGGCGGCAAGGAATACCGCGTGATGGTCCAGGGCCTCGCCACGCGCAACCTCACCTGGACCGGCATGGACATGGTGATGGAAAAGGGCAACTGGAAGCTGCGGTGGTTCTACACCCCGCCGCAGTGATCACTCCGGCGCGCGGCAGCACACCAGCGTCGTGCCCTCAATGTGCCGCAGCGGCAGCCGCTTCGCCAGCCTGTTCAGCGTCTTGAACACGCCAGGCGCACGCCCCGGGCCCCGGTAGTCATGCCAGAAGATCAGCCCGCCGGGCTTCACCATCCGCAGCGCCTTGCGGCTGTCGCTCTCGACGTATGACGCGGCGTGCGAGCCGTCCACAAAGATCATGTCGCACTGTCCTACGTACTCGCTCTCGTCGAACGCCTGGCTGTCGCCAAAGAGCTGCGTGATCCGGGTCTCAACGGGCGTGTCCGTGTAGAAGAACTCCGTGTATGCGGACTCCTTCAGCGCTGCTCGCCGGTCTCTGCGTGAATCGCCTGCGACGGCGGCGTAGGCCGGGGTCTGCTCCGGGGCCAGCGTCAGTGTGACGATCCGCGCGTCGGGCGGCGCGTTGCGGGCCAGCAGGTACGTGGTTTTGCCGGTGCAGGTGCCGAACTCGAAGATCAGCTTCGACTTGCCCGCCACCGCGCAGAGCACCCACGTCTCCCGGTCGCTGATGCCCCCGAGCACGTTGATCGAGGGCAGAAAGATGGTTTCCGAGTCGATCTTCGGCCCAAGCTCGCCAGGCGCGAGCACCTCGTCCACGTCTCCCGGTTGTACTTTCGGGATGGGCCAGCGGAAGAGCAGCCCACGCCCCTCGTACTTCGCCCGGTACTGACGCAGGCGAATGACCGCCGCGATCAACGCGGCCAGTAATACCCCGAACAAGATGTAGCCGAACACGTCCCCCGCCCCAGAACTCAACGCGCCGGATTGGCCGCTCCGGCCAGCTCCACGTCAACGGACAGCTCGTCACCGTTGCGCAGGAATGTGATCTTCACCGTCTCGCCGGGCTTGGCCTTCTCCATGCACTGCTGGAGGGACATGATGTCCTTGAGCTCCGTCTCTCCCCAGCGGATGAGGCGGTCACCCGCGCGGATGCCCGCCTTCTTCGCCGGCAGGCCGTCCAGCACGTCTCCCACCAGCACGCCCGGCTGCTCGTCGCTGTAGTCGGCGGGCATGATGCCGAAGCGCACGCGCCGGGCCGGACGCGGCATGTCGTTCCCCTCCTCGCCCGCCGGGACGGCGTGCGGGTCGCGGCGCTTGTCCGCGTCGTCATCGGAGCGGGTGCCGCTCTGGAACGTGAAGGGCTCGGACCGCTGAGCCGCGTCCATCGCGATGCGGAAGGCCAGGTCCGCCACGCGGGCTGCCCCTTCGATGTTGATGGTGTCCACCACGTCGGCGGGCGAGTGGTACTCCGCGTGCAGCCCGGTGAAGAAGAACAGTGCGGGGATCTTGGCGTTGTAGAAGCTGAAGTGGTCGGAGTTCGGGGCGCCGACGTTGCTCTCCTTGATGTTCATCCCCGAGGACTCCCAGTAGGGCTTGAGCCACCGCTTGAGTCCCTCCGCGGTGTTGACGCCGCCCACCTCGAGCTTGCCGCGGCCTTCGCTGTCGGGCCGCAGCCGTCCGATCATGTCCATGTTGATCATGAGGTAGTGCTTTTCCTTGGGCACGATCATGTTCCGCGTGTAGTGCCGCGAGCCGATGAGCCCCGACTCCTCCGCGCTGAACCCGATGAACAGCACCGACCTCGCTTCCTCGTCCTCCGGCAGCCGGGCGTATTCCGCCGCGAGCTTTCGGGCCACCAGCAGCAGCCCCGAGGTGCCCGAGGCGTTGTCGTCCGCGCCCGGGTGGATCTTGCCCCGCTCGTTGCCGCGGGAGCCGAAGTACCCGTAGCCCACGTGGTCGTAGTGCGCACAGATCACGATGTACTCATCCGCCAGCTTGCCGCGACCGCGGAGCACCGCGCCGACGTTGTCCGTCATGAACTCGCGCTTCTCAAGGTTCGCCACGAGCGAGAGCGTCACTTCGGGCTTGAACTCGACGATTCCGCCCTGAGCGTCGGCCATGCGCCGCAGGTCCATCAGCGAGCGGCCTTCGGGGTCCGCCGCGCGGACGAACTCGTCCGCCGCTTCGCGCGACATCATCACCACCGGCACCTTCTGCTGCCGATCGCCGAAGCCCAGGCCCTCCAGCCTGCCCGCGCGGTCATCCGCCGCGCCGGGCGGGTTGACCAGCACGATCGCCGCCGCCTTGTGGTACAGGGCCTCGCGGAACTTGGCGTTCAGGCCGGAAGCGCTGGACCAGGGCTGCTCCTCGTCCTCACGCCACAGGCTCCGCCCCTTTTCGTCCATAGGCTCGAAGCGCAGCATCAAGACGATCTTGCCCGTCAGGTCCGCGTTCACCGGGTAGGACGAGTACTCCTTCTCCTCCACGTCCAGCGAGTAGCCCGCGAAGACCACGGGTCCGGACACCGACCCGTTGCCCGAGTACCCGAGGACGTTGAAGTCCTTTCCGGGAACGAGGTCTCGGGATTCGTCGTTGATCGTGACCGTCGCCCGCTGCTCCACCAGCTTCAGGCGGTCCTCCGGACGCCCGGACGGGGGGGCCTTGAAGGTCTGCCGGTAGGTGCTAAAGGGGATCTTCTCTACCTCATCCCCCCGCTTTGACTCGGTCGGGAAGGCCGGCTCCAGGCCGAGCTGGCGGAAGTGGAACTCCAGGTACTCCGCCGCGGTGGTGTTTCCCCGTGTTCCAGGGGCACGCCCCTCCATGAAGGGGTTGGCCAGGAAGGTGATGTGCCGGCTGTAGTCGCGGACATCCGCCGCCAGCTCCTCCGCCGTGGCCGGGGCGGTCCGGCGTACCTCGGGCGGCAGCCCCGCGAAGGACGCCGTAAGACTCAGGGCAAGCACAGACGCGGCAAACAGGGCGCGAACCGGGCGAAGCAGCATGGGAAAGGCTCCGGGGTGAAGCAGATAAGGCAGAGAGATGGAAGTCTAGCGTCCGCCCGTCACGCCTACCGCGACCGACCCACGCCCCCGTACCCCCCTCCAACGCATCCAAAAACGCCCTCACGCCCACCTACAGTGGGCCACGATGCACACCACCCTTGCAGGCGCTCCCGTCTCCATCGAGCTCTCCTCCGAGCGGCCCGACACCGCTCTGCTCAACCCGTCCGACACCTTCCCGCACCGGCACATCGGCCCCAGCGAGGCCGAGATCGCCGAGATGCTCGGCGTGCTGGGCTTCCGCTCTCTCGACGAGATGAGCGACGCCATCGTGCCCGCCACGATCCGCCTCAAGACGCCGCTGGAGCTGACCGGGCTCGCCCCCGAGGGCCGCGGCGAGCATGAAGTGCTCGCTGAGCTGAAGGCGATCGCAAGCCAGAACAAGATCGCCCGCTCCTTCATCGGGATGGGCTACTACGACACCATCACGCCGCCGGTGATCCTCCGCAACGTGCTGGAGAACCCCGGCTGGTACACGCAGTACACGCCCTATCAGGCCGAGATCGCGCAGGGCCGCCTCGAGGCGCTGCTCAACTTCCAGACGATGATCAGCGACCTTACGGGGCTGCCGCTCGCCGGTGCGTCGCTGCTGGATGAAGGCACCGCCGCGGCAGAGGCGATGGCGATGTGCCACTCCGTCCTGGAGCACGCCGCGGATCGCGCCGTCTTCTACGTTGACCCGGAGTGCCACCCGCAGACCATCGCCGTCTGCCGCACCCGTGCCGCGTCGCTGGGCATTGACCTTCAGCTTCTGCCCGCGAACCCCGACTGGTCACGCGCCTGCGGCGTGCTGGTGCAGTACCCCGACACCAACGGCGAAATCCGCGACTTTGCGCCCCTCGCCGAGGAAGTGCACAAGGCCGGGGGGCTCGTGGTCGCGGCGTGCGACCTGCTCGCGATGACCCTCCTGACCCCGCCCGGAGAGTGGGGGGCGGACATCGCCGTGGGCAGCGCGCAGCGATTCGGCGTGCCGATGGGCTTCGGCGGGCCGCACGCGGCGTTCATCGCCTGCAAGGCCGAGTATGTGCGCAAAATGCCGGGCCGCATCATCGGCGTGAGCAAGGACGCGCAGGGCAACCCCGCGTACCGCATGGCGATCCAGACCCGCGAGCAGCACATCCGCCGCGAAAAGGCCACCAGCAACATCTGCACCGCCCAGGCTCTGCTGGCGAACATCGCCGGGCTCTACGCCTGCTACCACGGGCCCGAGGGGCTGAAGCGCATCGCGCAGCGTGTTCACGCTTACGCCGCGGTGCTCGCCCTGGGCCTGCGCCGACTGGGCCACACCGTCCTCACGCAGACCTTCTTCGACACCATCCGCGTGCGTCCCGCGGTGGGGGGCAACGACGTGCTCGCCGCGGCCCGTGCCCGCGACATGAATCTCCGCGACTTCGGCGACGGCACCGTGGGCATCTCGCTCGACGAGACCACCACCCGTTCTGACATCGCCATGCTGCTCGAGGCGTTCACGCCCGGCGTCGCCGTCGGCAAGGGCGGGGCCTTCGACGCCGACAAGCTGCTCTCCGAGGCGGCTCTCTCATTCCCGCCGCGGTTCACCCGCACCAGCGCCTACCTCACTCACCCCGTCTTCAACTCCCACCACAGCGAGCACGAGATGCTCCGCTACATCTTCAAGCTCCAGGGGCGCGACCTCTCGCTGGCGCACAGCATGATCCCGCTGGGGTCGTGCACCATGAAGCTCAACGCCACCAGCGAGATGCTGCCGGTGACCTGGCCCGAGTTCGCGAAGCTCCACCCCTTCGCGCCCGCCGACCAGACCCGCGGCTATCAGAAGCTCTTCAGCACCCTCGAAACCTGGCTGGCCGAGATCACCCGCTTCGCCGCCGTCAGCCTCCAGCCCAACTCCGGCGCTCAGGGTGAATACGCCGGTCTGCTCGTCATCCGCGAGTACCTCAAGTCCATCGGGCAGGGGCACCGCAACGTCTGCCTGATCCCCCAGTCCGCCCACGGCACCAACCCCGCCTCCGCGGTCATCGCGGGCATGAAGGTTGTCGTCGTCGCCACCACCAAGGACGGCGACGTGGACATCGAGGACCTCCGCCGCAAGGCCGCGGAGCACCAGAACGATCTGGCCTGTCTCATGATCACCTATCCCTCCACGCACGGCGTGTTCGAGGAGGGGATCCGCGAGATCTGCCAGATCGTGCACGAGCATGGCGGGCAGGTATACATGGACGGCGCGAACATGAATGCTCAGGTGGGCCTCTGCGCCCCCGGCGACATCGGCGCCGACGTCTGCCACCTCAACCTTCACAAGACCTTCTGCATTCCTCACGGCGGCGGCGGTCCGGGCATGGGGCCCATCGGTGTCGCCAAGCACCTGGCGCCCTTCCTCCCCGGCCACCCGGTCGTCAATCCCCGCGGCGACGGCGATTCATCCCGCGCCATCGGGCCGGTCAGCGCCGCGCCGTGGGGCAGCGCCAGCATCCTCGCCATCTCCTGGGTCTACATCGCCCTCATGGGCGCCAACGGCCTGAAGCGCGCGACGCAGGTCGCCATGCTCGCCGCCAACTACATGGCCGAGGTCCTCAAGCCTCACTACGGCATCGTCTACAAGGGCAAGACCGGACGCGTGGCTCACGAGTTCATCCTTGAGTGCCGTCCCTTCGAGAAGTCCGCGGGCATCAAGGTGGACGACATCGCCAAGCGGCTGATGGACTACGGCTTCCACGCCCCGACCATGAGCTTCCCCGTCCCCGGCACGCTCATGATCGAGCCCACCGAGAGCGAGCCCAAGGCCGAGCTCGACCGCTTCTGCCAGGCGATGATCAAGATCCGCGAGGAAATCGCGGCGATCGAGCAGGGCAAGGCCGACAAGGCCGACAACCCCCTCAAGCACGCCCCGCACACCATCGCGATGGTCAGCGCCGACACCTGGAACCACGCCTACTCCCGCGAGCAGGCGGCCTTCCCGGCGAAGTGGCTCCGCGATCACAAGTTCTGGCCCACCGTCGCGCGGATCGACAACCCCTACGGCGACCGCAACCTCGTCTGCGTCTGTCCGCCGGTGGATTCGTACTGAAACCGCGTCCGCATCACGCGGACGGGCGGCTTCTGAGCGCTGCTGCTTTCAGCGCGGGGCTCACCGCGGCCGCACGCGCTGCGCCTCTTCCTCCATCGCCTTCTTCCGCTCTTCTTCGGAGCCGGGGATGATGGGCACGATCTTCGGCGGCTCGCGGTCCGGGTTCGGAGCGACGTCGAGCTGCTCGCCCTTCGGGCGCGTGATGATGAGGTCGCGGTCCTCGGGGCTTTCCGGCCTGCGGGTGATTTCTGCCGCGGAGCGGGCGTCCAGCACCTGCAGCTTGAGCGTGTCCGTCTCCTTGGCGAAGGCGGCGCGGGTCGCCCCGGCGTCCACGATTGCCGCGAGCGCGCCCACCACCTGCGAATAGCTCAGGTCCAGCCCGCTCCGGGGATCTTCGGGCGTGGTCTTCCGCGCCATGAACTCGATCAGCCGCGGCAGGCCGCCCTTCACCCGGTGCGTCACCGGACGCTCGCGGGGAGTGGGGGGGGCGTAGTAGATGCGGGTCACGTCGGAGTCCTCGTCCGCCGCGATCATCAGGCGGTTGTCCCACGCCGTCACCACACTCGGCCGCCGCAGTTCGAGGTCGGCCCCGAAGAGCACGACCCGCGGCTGGCCCTGCTGGCTGATGTAGATCAGCGGGTCGCCCATCGGCACCACGTCCAGGAAGAACTTCTCCGCGATCAGCGAGCGCTCCACGCCGTAGATCGAGCGGCCGGACAGGCTCCGGCTGGCCTCGAACTGCAGCACCGTGGGATGCACGCGCGACTCGGGGGCGTCGGGGTCCTGGGCCCGCTTCTGCAGACGCGCGAGCTGCGCCCGCTCCGCACGCCCGGCCAGGGCCTCATACGCGGCGATGCGCACGCTCAACTCTTTCTCTTCGAGCAGCTCGCGCAGTGTCTCTTCCACGCCCGGCCCGCTGTTCATGATCTGGCCGAGCAGGTGGATGGCTCGCGTTTGGCGGATGCCCCTCCCGGAGCGGGCGATTTCCTTGAGGTGCGGCACCGCCAGCGGGTCGTCCAGGCGAGCCCCCGCCCGCAGCGCCGCGAGCTGCACCGCGCCCTCCGGCGCGTCGTACAACTCGCGAATGTACGGCAGCGCCTTGATCCCGAGCGCCTCCAGGCACCAGGAGAGCTCGTCCGCCATCCCGGGCTCTTCCCGCATCGTCTCCACGTACCGGCGCGCGTGCAGTTCGGGGTAGGACAAGTCCACGGGGAGCGCGGCGACCAGCTTCAGGAAGTCGCCGGGGTTCTGCCGGTAGCGATTGGGGACGCGCAGCTCGATGCTGCCGCCGACACCCGTAGCCGCGTCGGGGCCGGTGCGGCCGCGGGCCGTCTGATGTGCATCGCCCGGCCCGGCCGGGAAGCGGCTGTTGATCGCCGAGACGATCGCCCGCGTCCGGGCGTAGCTGGGCGTGTAGAGCACCATTTCAATGCCCAGCGGGTTGGTCACCTGCCCGCCCGCCAGCACGCGCCCGCTCACGCGGTTCGACGTTTCCTTGGTCTCGAAGGGGTTGATGAAGATCGGGCCGCGTGCCTTGGCGATGCGCCGCGCCTGGGCGCCGCCGAAGACGTTCGCCTGGCCGAGGCGCAGGTCCGTGGTCCAGAGCTGCCCGCCCTCAAGACTCGTGGCGTTGAGGGCCTGCACGTAGACATCGAACGTCGAGTTGAGGGGAGCGCCCGGCGGGATCGCCGCCTGCACCAGCACAACAGCGACGTTCTTGTCGCGCAGCACCTCGCGTGGGCTGCGCCCGGAGATCGCGTCCGCTCCGCCCTCGGTGGCCTTGGTGATCCCCATCAGGCCCATTTCGCGTTCCATGGTGGCCGCGATGCTGTCGGGCAGCACGTCCCCGCCCGTGCCGTTGAGGCCCACCACCAGCCCGTAGCCCGAGACCAGGACCGGCTCGATGCCTCGGAACTCCACTTCCGCGCCGATGGTGCCCCGGAGGACGGGGTGAACCTCGCGGGTCTGCACGGCGACCATGCGGGCCTGGGGCTTTTCCTTCGCGCAGCCGGTGGGCAGGGAAAGGGCCAGACCGCCGACAAGGGTCAACATCGCCGGCGCGATCAGGTGTGCGCGCGGAGCGCGGGGGTTGCTCATAACCATCTCCAGCACAGCCGTTTTCGCGTCCGCCAGCCCCTGTGGGCCGGCGCGCCGCCGTGCGCGTCACAATGTACGGAAATTCCCGCTCCGCGGCCTTATCGGCGGGCTTCGGATCGCCACTTTCCCCATCCTGCCGCGCTGCTGTTGCCCCGCGCCCCTGTCGGTTGTGGGGGACAACCTGCCCTCAGACAGCCCTCACTCACCCGAACAGATGAAGCGATCAGAGTTGTCCACCGGCGCGGCAGGGAATCAGGCCAGGATTTTGACCGTTTCCAACGTCCCATCAGGGCAGAGGTTGCGCCCAGCCGACAGGCTCCGCACAAAAATGCCCCATCATTTTGTGCCCGGACCCCGTTGCACCCACGATGGCTAGTGGTATCCTCGACTCCCTCAACACAACCCGTGGCGGGTGTCGGGAAGGAGGAACCAGCCCTTCACACTCTTCCACGCCGTTGGTGAGAACTCTGTACCATGGTCGCTCGGGTGGGAGCCCGGCCGATCTATTCGGGTTATGATAGGATATCGGTAGGTCTGGATCAGCAGACCGGGCGGGGCCTGAACGGGCTCGGTCCGGAAGGTTGTTGCATCCCCGCGAGCTGTTCGGCGGGACGGGAAAGGGCGGCGCGTGGGCGTTCTCTGTGACAGGCAAATCCGTGAACTGGTGAAGATCACCCCCTTCGAGGAGGCGGTGAAGCGGCCGGGGCGCGTCTCCTACGGCGTTTCGAGCTACGGCTACGACGTCCGCGTCGGCACGCACTTCAAGATCTTCACTCCCACGCCGCGCACCGGCGGCATCACGGTCGTCGATCCCAAGAAGTTCACCGACGACCTGATGGTGGAGATCGACACCGCCAAGACCGGCAGCGACCACATCATCATTCCGCCGCACAGCTTCGCGCTGTGCGAGACGGTCGAGTACCTCGAGGTTCCGCGCGACGTGCTCGTCATCTGCGTCGGCAAGAGCACCTACGCGCGCTGCGGCCTTATCGTGAACGTAACGCCGCTGGAGCCCGAGTGGCGCGGCAAGGTCACGCTCGAAATCTCCAACACCACGCCCCTGCCGGCCAAGATCTACGCCAACGAGGGCATCGCCCAGTTCGTGTTCCTCAAGGCCGATCAGGTGTGCGAGAAGTCGTACGCCGACAAGGGCGGGAAGTACCAGGATCAGAGCGGATTGACCCTTCCCAGGGTTGATTAGTTCAGGTCGAGTTCGATGAAACGGAACGTTCGCTTCGCAGGATTGATCAGGAGTCTCGGCGGCTGACTCAATGCCATGATGCCGCGTGCCTTGATGCCTTCTGCAACCCGAAATCCAGATAGCAAGGCGGGACGGACATGAAGATCACACGGAAGTTCACCAAAGCCGGCTCTGACCCCTTCGCCTCCGTGAGGTGGGTCACCCGTTCCTCCAGGATCACCAACCCCGACGGCTCGGTTGTCTTCGAGATGAACGACGCCGAGGTGCCGGAGAACTGGTCCCAGCTCGCCACGGACATCATGGTGAGCAAGTACTTCCGCAAGGCCGGCGTGCCCGTGCGCGACGAGAACGGCAATCCCGTGCTCGACGAGAATGGCAAGCCCGTCACCCGTGGGGAGAAGTCCGCGCGCGAGGTCATTCACCGTCTCGCGGGCTGCTGGCGCTACTGGGGCGAGAAGCACGGCTACTTTGACACCGCCGCGGACGCCCAGGCGTTCTACGACGAGCTCGTCTACATGATGCTGCACCAGATGTGCGCGCCGAACAGCCCGCAGTGGTTCAACACGGGGCTGAACTTCGCGTACGGCATCACAGGCCCGGCGCAGGGTCACTGGGTCGTCAACCCCAAGACCGGCGAGCCCGAGCTTGCCCCCGACGCCTACACCCACCCGCAGCCCCACGCCTGCTTCATTCAGAGCGTGAGCGATGACCTGGTGAACGAGGGCGGCATCATGGACCTGTGGGTCCGCGAGGCCCGCCTGTTCAAGTACGGCTCCGGCACCGGCACCAACTTCAGCAATCTCCGCGGCGAGGGCGAGAAGCTCTCCGGCGGCGGGCGCTCCAGCGGCCTGATGTCGTGGCTGCGCATCGGCGACCGCGCCGCCTCGGCCATCAAGTCCGGCGGCACCACCCGGCGCGCCGCCAAGATGGTCTGCCTCGACATGGACCACCCCGACATCCGGGACTTCATCAACTGGAAGGTCCGGGAGGAGATCAAGGTCCAGGCGATGGTGGAGGGGATGAAGCTGCTCCGCCAGCACAACAAGGACATCGCCGCGCAGGCCGACAAGCTGGGCCTGAAGCTCGACTACGACTTCAACGGCGAGGCGTACCAGACCGTCAGCGGTCAGAACAGCAACAACTCGGTGCGCATCCCCGACTCCTTCTTCGAGGCGCTCGACAAGGACGGGGAGTGGGTGACGCACTACCGCACCGACCCGACCAAGACCAAGTCCTTCAAGGCCCGCGAGCTGTGGGACGACATCGGCTTCGCCGCGTGGCGGTGCGCCGATCCGGGCGTGCAGTTCGACACGACCATCAACGCGTGGCACACCTGCCCCAACGGCGGGCGCATCAACGCCAGCAACCCGTGCAGCGAGTACATGTTCCTCGACAACACGGCGTGCAACCTGGCGTCGCTCAACGTGCTGAAGTTCTACGACGCGCAGACCCGCACCTTCGACATCGAGGCCTACGAGCACGGCATCGACCTGTGGACGATCGTGCTGGAGATCAGCGTGCTGATGGCCGCGTTCCCCAGCCGCGAGATCGCGGAGCTGAGCTACAAGTACCGCACGCTGGGCCTGGGCTACGCGAACCTCGGCGCGATGCTGATGCAGGCGGGGATTCCCTACGACAGCGACGAGGCCCGCGCGGTGTGCGCGACGCTGACGGCGATTCTCACCGGCCGCAGCTACCGCATGTCCGCCCTCATGGCCGCGGAGCACGGCCCCTTCCCCGGCTACGCCGCGGACAGGGACAACATGCTCCGCGTGATCCGCAACCACCGTCTCGCGGCGCACGGCGAGCCCCGCGGCTCGGCCCGGTACGAGGGGCTGAAGATCACCCCCGTGCCGATCGACCACGCCCTCATCAAGTCGGGCAAGGTGAACGTCGCCAACAGCAAGGAGTTGCTCAAGCACGCGGTGAAGGCGTGGGACGACGCCCTGAGCCTGGGCGAGAAGCACGGGTACCGCAACGCCCAGACGACGGTGATCGCGCCCACGGGCACGATCGGCCTGCTGATGGACTGCGACACCACTGGCGTCGAGCCGGACTTCGCCCTGGTGAAGTTCAAGAAGCTCGCGGGCGGCGGCTACTTCAAGATCGCGAACGACTCGGTGCGCCCCGCGCTGAAGGCGCTGGGCTACACCGACGCGCAGATCAAGGACATCATGGCGTACATCCTGGGCACGCTCAGCCTCGATGCGCCCATCCCGGGCTCGAGCCGGGCGGAGACGCTCAGCGCGTTCCTCAAGGCAAGAGGGCTCTCCGATGCTGACCTCCAGAAGATCACGGATACTTTGCCGGGCGTCTTTGAACTCTCATTCGCGTTCACGGCGTGGAGCCTCCCCGATATGGCGCTCCAGGCGTGCGGCGTGGACCCCGTGGCGGCCCGGAAAGACCCGGCCTTCAACCTCCTCACAGCCCTCGGCCTGACCCGCGAGCAGATCGACGCCCTCAACACCGTCATCTGCGGCACGTCCACCATCGAGGGGGCGCCGCACCTCAAGCCCGAGCACCTGCCCGTCTTCGACTGCGCCAACAAGTGCGGCAAGCTCGGCAAGCGGTACATCCATCCCCACGGCCACATCAAGATGATGGCCGCGGCTCAGCCCTTCATCAGCGGCGCGATCTCCAAGACCATCAACCTGCCCAACGAGGCGACGGTCCAGGACATCAAGGACTGCTACCGCCTCTCCTGGGAGTTGGGCCTGAAGGCCAACGCGCTCTACCGCGACGGCTGCAAGCTCAGCCAGCCCCTCTCCGCCACCGCGGATGAGGCGAAGAAGGAGACCGCCAAGGACGCGAAAGCAGCGCCGGACCTGGAACCATCCTCCTCCGGGAAGGGGGCCCCGGCTACGCCGGTCCCCGCGGCACAGGGCCTTGCGGCGACGCCGGCTGCCAGGTCTGAGGACTCCTTCGCGGAGCCCAAGCCGCGGGCCTTCCGCCGCCGCCTCGCCGACACCCGCGCCTCGCGGACGCACAAGTTCAACGTCGCGGGTCACGAGGGCTACCTCACCGTCGGTCTGTACGAGGACGGCCAGCCCGGCGAGCTCTTCATCACGATGAGCAAGGAGGGCTCGACCATCGGCGGCCTGATGGACAGCCTCGGCACCGCCACCAGCGTGGCGCTGCAGTACGGCGTGCCGATCAGCAGCCTCGTCACCAAGTTCAGCCACCAGCGCTTCGAGCCGGCGGGCATGACGGAGAACCCGGACATTCCCTTCGCCAAGAGCCTCGTTGACTACATCTTCCGCTGGCTCGGCATGGAGTTCATCCCCGGTTACCGCGAGCAGAACTCGCCGAGGGCGATCGCCCAGGCTGCCGCGGCACAGCAGAACACACCCCGCACCACGGAGGATCAGGAGTGGAAGAGCGATCCCGCACGCATGAGCTCGCTCCCCGCGTACCCGTACCCGAAGCCCGATGGGGGCGCGACGACGCCGGAGACGCGCCCGAACGTGGTCGCCTCCGCAAGCGCCACGGTCACGGGCGCTGGGGTCGTGGGCCTCTCGAGCACGCTCTCGATCGCGATGGAGAGCATGAGCGATGCGCCGGCGTGCGACGTCTGCGGCACGATCACCGTCCGTAGCGGCACCTGCTACAAGTGCGTGAACTGCGGGAACAGCATGGGCTGCTCGTAACAGGGTTCAAGTGCAGAGGTTCAGTGTCCAAGGTTGGCAGACGGGGCGCTCCGGCGAGGGGCGTGCCCGGTGGGAAAGGGCCGGTTCGCGAAAGGATGTGCGCCGGGGCGAGGGTTGCGGAGCAGCCCCGTCCAGCGCCCGGGCCGCTCGCGGGGCCAGACGGCTTGTTGGTACGGGGACGCCGGCGAACGGCACACCTGGCCAGCATCGAGGAGAGTCGGCGTTCCCGTCCCACGGACGGCCGCCAAGCCAAGGAGGTTCCCGCAGGGTCACGACGCCGGGGCACACGCCCGCTTCGCAAGGAAGACGCCCCGTCTCCAACCCTGGACACTGAGCTCCCACCCGCAGGGCTGAGCGCGGCGGCTCCACCCCCGCCATGACGCCGGCCCTGTAACCCCAAACCCCCGGGCTCCACCTCCCGGGGGTTTCTTTATGCGCACAATGCCTTGATCGCCGCAAGTCAGCCTCGCCGCGTCACACCAGCAGTGTGGCGGGCTTCTCGAGCAGCTCGCGCACCGTGGCGAGGTACGACGCGGCCATGGCGCCGTCCACCACGCGGTGGTCCGAGGACATGGTCATCGACATGACGTGGCCGGGCACGATCTGCCCGTTCTTCACCACCGGGCGCTGGATCGCCGCGCCCACGGCGAGGATCGCCACGTTCGGCGGGTTGATGATGGCGTTGAAGTGCGAGACGCCGTACATCCCCAGGTTGCTGATGGTGAAGGTCGAATCGCTCATCTCCTGAGGAGAGAGGCCCTTGGTGCGGGCCTTGTCGGCGAGCTGCTTGGACTGGGCGGAGATCTGCCGCAGGCCGAGGTTGTCGGCGTTGCGGATGGTGGCGACGAGCAGGCCCCCGCCGCGGTCCTCCGGGAGGGCGATGGCGATGCCGATGTTGACGTCGCCGATCAGCTCGATGGTCTCGCCGTTGCTTCCCCAGCGGCTGTTCACGTAGGGGTGCCGGTGCATCGCCAGGGCGCAGGCCTTGACGAGGAAGTCGTTGACGCTGAGCTTCACGCCCTGGCCCGCGAGCTGATCGTTGAGCTGGGCGCGGAGGGACATGAGGGCGTCCATGTCCACGTCCACGGTCACCTGGTAGTGGGGGATCGTCTGCTTGGATTCCTGCAGGCGGCTGGCGATGACGCGCCGCATGTTGGAGAGCGGCACGCTCTTGCTCTGGAGCGTCGAGTCCACGCCGGGCAACGGAGCCGGCTGCGGACGGGCCTGGGCCTTGGCGCCGCCGGAAGCCAGGGCTTCCTCAACATCGCGCCGGATGATGCGCCCGCCGGGGCCGCTGCCGTGGAGCCGGCCCAGGTCCACGCCGGCTTCGTGCGCGATCTTGCGGGCCAGCGGCGAGGCGAAGATGCGCCCGCCCCGGTCGGAGGGAGCCGCAGCGCGGCCGTTGGTCTCCTGCCGCGGGGGCTCGGGGCGTGCGATGGTGGCGGTGCTGCTGGCGGAGGCGGGGCGGCTCATGCCGTGCTCGCCCTCGACGGCGGCCCGCTTGCCGGTCGGGGCGGGGGCTTCGGCGGGGGCGGCGG
>Ga0065721_10001119_pt1 | contig 26477 bp, 24 predicted proteins | sample Mesricmetagenome_FD_59108 | JGI IMG/M metagenome (GOLD analysis project Ga0065721, IMG submission 59108) | Mesophilic microbial community from rice straw/compost enrichment Sample: eDNA_1 v2 (version 2) | ecosystem: Engineered > Solid waste > Grass > Composting > Bioreactor | place: USA: Davis... | reverse complement strand
TGGTTAAAATGGCCGCGCCCAGCGCGAAGATTGACCGTGCAGCGAAAGATTTCACAGTGGCGAGTTCACACGCGAATGGCCACCACCAGCAAAGATTACAACTTCCAAGAAATCGAGCCGCACTGGCAGAATTTCTGGGAGCAAAACCGCTCCGCCCGAGCGGATAACGCGTCGTCGAAGCCGAAATACTATGTGCTCGACATGTTCCCCTACCCGTCGGGCGCCGGCCTCCACATCGGCCATCCGGAAGGCTACACCGCCACCGACATCATTTCCCGCTACAAGCGCGCCAAGGGTTTCAACGTCCTCCACCCGATCGGCTGGGACGCCTTCGGTCTCCCCGCCGAACAGCACGCCGTCAAAACCGGCACGCACCCCGCGACCAATACGCAGAACAACATCGTCAATTTCCGCCGTCAGATCAAAGCCCTCGGCTTTTCCTACGACTGGGATCGCGAAATCGACACCACCGACCCGAAATACTTCCGGTGGACGCAGTGGATCTTCCTGCAACTCTTCAAACGCGGTCTCGCCTACGTCGACGAGCGCCCCGTNTGGTGGTGCCCCGAACTCCGCACCGTTCTCGCCAACGAAGAGGTCGTNGACGGCAAATCCGAGGTCGGCGGCTTCCCCGTCGAGCGTCGNAANCTCCGCCAGTGGGTTCTCCGCATCACCGCCTACGCCGAACGCCTGCTCGCCGANNTGAAGGANGTCGACTGGCCCGACTCCACCAAGCGCATGCAGGAAGCGTGGATCGGCCGCTCNGAGGGCGCCGAGATCCTCTTCGATCTCGAAAACAAATCCCTCGGCCAACTGAAGATTTTCACCACGCGTCCCGACACGCTCTTCGGCTGCACCTACATGGTGGTCGCGCCCGAGCACCCGCTCGTCGACGCTCTCACCACGCCCGAACACAAGGCCGCTGTCGAAGCCTACAAAAAGAAAGCCGCCGCCAAGAGCGACCTCGAGCGCACCGATCTCGCCAAGGACAAATCCGGCGTCTTCAGCGGCAGCTACGCGATCAATCCCGTCAACGGCGCGCGCGTTCCCATCTGGGTCGCCGACTACGTCCTGATGGGCTACGGCACCGGCGCCATCATGGCTGTGCCCGCGCACGACGAACGCGACTACGAGTTCGCGCAGCAATACGACCTGCCGATCATCCCCGTCATCGCCAACGACGACGGCGAGCAAAAGCTCCCCTACACCGGCGATGGCCACCTCATCAACTCGCCCGGCTACGACAACCTGAAGTGGGCCGAAGCGAAGAAACGCATCACCGCCGATCTCGCCGCGCGCGGCGTCGGCCAGGCCACCGTCAACTACAAGCTCCGCGACTGGCTCTTCTCCCGCCAGCGCTATTGGGGCGAGCCGTTCCCGATCGTCTGGGTCGACGAAGCCGACTACCAACGCGCGCTGGCCTCGCGCCGCGCCGACGTGCCCGAAAAGCCCGTCACATTCACCAGCGAAGGCGTCACGCACTACGCGCTCCCGCTGCCCGCGTCCGCGCTTCCGCTCGAGCTTCCCACCGTCGAATCCTATCTCCCCAGCGGCACCGGCGAGAGCCCTCTCGCCAACGTCACCGACTGGCTCGAGATCTGGTTCAACGTCGAGACCGGCGCCTCCGTTCCCGCCTCGCAGCCGCGTCCCGCGGGCGACGCCTGGGTCCGCGGTCGCAGAGAAACGAATACGATGCCGCAATGGGCCGGCTCCTGCTGGTATTACCTGCGTTTCCTCGATCCGAAAAACGACGCCGCTTTCGCCTCACCCGAAGCGCTGAACTACTGGGGCACGCCCGATCTCTACGTCGGCGGCGCCGAACACGCCGTGCTCCACCTGCTCTACGCGCGTTTCTGGCACAAGGTCCTCTTCGACCTCGGTGTCGTGCCGCAACACGAGCCATTTAAGAAGCTGTTCCACCAAGGCATCATCCTCGGCGAAGACGGCGAAAAGATGTCCAAGAGCCGCGGCAATGTCGTCAGCCCCGACACCGTCATCGCCTCCCACGGTGCCGACACGCTTCGCCTCTACCTCATGTTCCTCGGCCCGCTCGAAGCGATGAAGCCGTGGAATCCGCGCGGCATCGAGGGCGTGCACCGTTTCCTCCAAAAGGTCTGGCGCAACTGCATCGGCCCTGAGGGCGGCATCCACCCGAAGATTTCCGAGACCGCGACCGACACCCCCGAAGTCGATAAACTCCTTCACAAGACGATTCAGAAGGTCGGCGACGACATCGAGAACCTGCGCTTCAACACCGCGATTTCCGCGATGATGGAGTTCAACAACGCGATCCAAGCCGCACCCGCGGTCAACCGCCGCACGATCCTCGCCTTCCTCCAGCTCCTCGCGCCCTTCGCGCCGCACATGGCTGAAGAGCTCTGGGAACGTTTCGGCCAAGCGCCTTCCATCCAGTCTGCCTCTTGGCCCAAGGCCGATCCCGCCAAGCTCGCAACCACCGAAGTAAAACTCGTTTTCCAGGTGAACGGCAAACATCGCGGCGACGCCCTCGTCGCTCCCGGTCTCCCGCAAACCGACGCCGTGGCCCTCGCGACCGCACACCCCAAAGTCGCGCCTTTCGTGACCGGAAAGGCCCTGAAGCGCGTCATTTACGTGCCAGGTAAAATCCTTAATTTGGTCGTCGAGAATTGAGTTGCATCCGGCCTGCATGGCTCTAGGGTTTACACCCTAGAAGCTCTAGCCGTTTCCACCTCAACTCTCGCGTCCACCATGAAGCTCGCGTCCGCACCCTTCGTTTTCACGCTGATTTTGGTGCTCCTGACCGCGTCAGGCGCGTCCGCCGCCATCACCAATCGCCAGAACAATCTGCTCGGGAAATTTTTCGTGAGCAGCGTCGAGGGCGAAGTGATGTGCGTCAGCGACGGACGCATCTTCAACCTCAAGAAGGGCGACTCCATCATGGCCCGCGGCACGATCATCGAGACGAAGGCAAAATCTAACGTCACGATGGTCTTCTCCAACGGCACCGGCGTCTACACCGACGAAAACACCCGCTTCGAAATCGAAAAATTCGACCAGGAGTTTTTCGCGCCCAACAACAACCTGAAGGTCGAACCCTCCAACTCGTCAACCCTCGTCGCCCTCTCCACGGGCCGCGTCGTCATCAGCACGCCGCGTCTCCTCAGCGGCACGACGATGGTCTACAAGACCGCGCACGCCGCCGTCGGCATCCGCGGCGAAAAAATCCTCATCGAAGCCGACGAGAAACAGACGCACGTCGCGATGATCGCGGGCAACGCCACCGTCAATGTCCGCAATCCCGACGGCACCTTCGTCTCCATCGGCAAACGCCTCGTCACCGGCCAGGAAGCCTTCGTCAAATACACCATTGGCGGCGACAAAGGCGCCCTCGTTCTCTCCGACGAATCCACGCCCGACGCAGAGTCCGTCGCCAATTCCGACGCACCTGCCGCCACCGACGTCGAACTCGCCTCCGCTTCCGAACCCCGGCTCGTTCTCACCGGCAACCCGATCACCGCCGAAACCGAGGCCACCGTCATCCGCCTTACCGGACGCGCCCGCATGACCCTCCCCGGATCCACCGCGGAAGTCTCCGTCGCCGAAGGCGCCAAACTTCCCGCCGGCAGCACGTTGTTCACCGACGAAGCCGGCGAACTCCACCTGCAACCCATCGAAGGCGCCGTCACGACCCTCCGTCCGAACACCACCGTTCAGATCGAAAAACTTTCCGTCACGCGCGATGGCAACGTGATCACCAAGCAAACCTCCCTGCTCGCCCTCAAGGCCGGCACCGTGGTCTCCACCATCGATCCCGCCAAATCCGACATCAACGACTACGGCATCCGCACGCCCAAAGGGATCGCGAGAGCCAAGGGCACGTCCTTCATCGTTTCCATCGAAGACGACGAGAGCTTCACCATCACTTCCACCGCCGACACCGTCTCGTTCCTCACGTCCGACGGCGTCACCTATGACATCGAAGCGGGCAACGTCTCCATCACGCCCGCGGGGGGGCACGCCGCAACCTCCCATCTCGCTCGCCACCGCCGTCGCCAACAACCCCGGCTTCGCCGACGTCATCCGCACCGCTCTCAACACCGTCACCAACATCGTCCAAAACAACCTCGGCTCGCTCCCGCCCAACTCCGCGTCGGATCTCATCACCAAAGTCGCCCGCACCGCGAGCGCCGCTCTTCCCGCCGAAGCCACCGCGATCGCCTCGCAAGTCGTCACCGCGGTCACCTGGCCTTCATCCGCCACCTCGAGCATCGCTCCCGCCGCCGCCGCGGCCGTAAGTGGCGCGATCACGGCCGCCGTGCCCCAACAAGCCGCCGCCATCGCCACCTCCGCCGCCCTCGCCGCTCCGGCGCAAGCCGTCGCGATTGCCGCCGCTGCCGCGCAAGCCGCTCCCGATCAAGCCGCCCAAATTGCATCCGCGGTCACGCAGACCTTCGTTCAAACCGACTCCCTCGGCAACGTCACTCCTGCCACCGTCCAGACCGCCGCCGCCGTCGCCGCGGCCGTCACCACGTCCGCCCCAAATCAAGCCGCGCCCGTCGCCGCGGCCGTGATGCAGGCCCTCGCTCAAGCCGCGCCACTCACCCCGCCGCTCGTCAACGCCCAGGCCGCCTCCATCATCGCTTCCTCCGTCACGCGCGCCGCCCCCGATCAGGCCGTGCCCGTCGCCGCGACGATGATGCGCACGCTCACGCAAACCCAGACCTTCGCCGAAGCGAGCCCCCAAGTCGTCGCCCAAACCGCCGCCACGCTCGCCGCGGCGGTCACCGTCGTCGTTCCGCCCCAAGCGCAGGAAGTCGCCACGGCCGTGATGCAGCTCCTCATCCAAACCAATCCCAACGCCTCTCCCGCCGCCACGAGCCAGGCCGCCGGCCTCATCGCCGCCGCCGTTTCCCAAGTCGCCCCCGATCAATCCGCCGGCATCGCGCAGGGCGTCGCATCCGCCGCCAACCTACCTCTCACCGCCGTTCAATCCGGCATGGCCCAAGCCGGTCCTCAAGTTGCGCAGATCACCCAGCAGGTCGGCCAGATCACCCAAACCGCCAACGCGGCCTCGCAACAAAGCACCAGCGCCACCTCCGCGCTCGCCAGCTCCAGCACCACCGGTCCTTCCACCGGCAGCGCAACCGGCGGCGGCTCGACCAATGTCGCGCAATCCTCCACGACCAGCGGCGGCTCCGGCTCGTCAGGTGCTTCCGGCAACACCAGCAACACCTCCTCCGCCGATGGTGACAACAGCTCCACGTCCATCATCATTACCCAATTCGACCCCAACGAAGTTTCCGACCTCACCGCCAGCCTCGAAGCCGCCCAAAACGCGCAGGCCGGCGTCCAGTTCAATCCCACGCCCGGCAGCGGCTCCTCTCCCATCGGCGGTGGCCCCGGCACCGTCGATCCCATTCCCGTCGTCCCGTCGACACCCCCCGTCGAGCAGACAGCGAGCCCGGCCAATACCTAGCGGTCTTGAGCCTCCGCTTCCAGCGACCATGCCTCGATGACCCTCCGTGCGCGAATCGCCGCCTGCCTCTTCCTTACGTCCGTTTTGCTTCCGCAGGCCCGCGCGCTCCTGAACTTCAATGAAGGCAAAGACTTGGTATTCGTGACTGCCACCTACAGCATCGGCCTCGACACCAATGTCTTCACCCGGCAAGGACGGCGTGAGCTCCATCACGCATACCACCGCCGTGTCAGCCGACTACACCCGCAATGCCGGCCTGATTAGCGTCGCCGCCAACGTCAGCGCGTCCGCCGGCTGGTTCGACGATGTCCCCGGACAGGAATTCTCCGACCCCAAATTCTCTCTTTCCTTCCGCAAACGCTACGGCCGCACCACCGGCTCCCTCGGTCTCACCGCCGGTCGCGAAAGCCAGCCCGATCCCGACGCCGGCCAGCGCACCCGCTCTTGGGCCACGAGCACCAACCTGAACCTCCGCTATCCTGTTAACGATCGCTACTACTTCACCAACACCTTCGGCGCCAACACCCGCGTTTACGACAACAGCAACGCTTTCAGCAATCTCTGGACCTACACCGATTCCATCGCCATCAACTACGTCTATACCTCGAAACTGGACCTCAACGGCGGCTACACCGTCACGCTCAGTGAAACTTCACGCAACACCACCGCTTGGGACCAGAGCGTCACCGTCGGTGCCAGCGGCGGCATCCTGCCCAAGCTCAGCGGCAGTATTCGCGCCGGCCTCCAGCGTCGCGATAGCGAATCGACCGTCGGCGGCGATGAGACCTTTCACTCCTTCACCTCCGGCACCACCCTCAGATGGCTCTTCTCGCGCAAGCTCACCTTCAACGCCGACCTTAACCAGGACTTCTCCACCACTTCGACCGACATCTCCGTCAACCGCGCCACTGCCGGCTTGAGCGCGACCTTTTCGTTCAGTAGCAAATATATCGTCAACACCGGCGTGAGCTACACGCGGAGCAATTACCTCGGAAAACCAGGCGAGATTCCCGGCCCCGACGGCTCCACCGGAATCAATCGCAAGGACTACATGTTCCAGTTCAATGTCAGCATCGGCGCCGCGATCACCACGCACATCCGCACCAGCCTCGCCTACTCCTACACGCTGAACACCTCCAATCTCTCGAGCGCCGCCTTCGCCCGCGAGAGCCTCTCCTTCACCATTGTCGCAACTTACTGATCCCGTCGTCATGAAAAAGTCGATACAGTGCAGCCTTCGCCTTCTCTCGATCGCTTTCCTGACGCTCGCCGCCCACCTTCCCTCCTTCGCGCAAAACACCGGCGGCGACGACCACGAGGAAAAACCCGGCTACGTCTACCGTCTCAGCATCACGGACCGNATTCGCGTCTCCATCTTCCAGGAAGATGAACTCACCGACNTTCTGCGCATCGACGCCCGNGGNAACATCAACCTCAAGCTCGTCGGCGCACTCCGCGTCGTNGGCCTCACCGTCCCCGAAGCCCAAAGCGCCATCGAGCAGGCCTATCGCGACGGCCGCTTCCTCCGCAACCCCCAGGCCTCCGTCACGATCGAAGACTACGCTCTGCGCGACGTCGCCATCGAAGGCCAGGTCAAGGCCCCCGGCCGCTACGTCCTTCCCGTCGAGTCCACCTATTCCATCGTCGAACTCGTCACCAAAGCCGGCGGCCTCACCGACATCGCCAAGGGCAGCGCCGTCGTCATCACCCGCACCTCTCCCGACGGCAAACGCACCACCATCACCGTCGACGTCGACGCCCTCATCCGGGGACGCAAGAGCAGCAATCCCAACAATTCTGCTGTCCTCCTCGAGCCGGGCGACATCGTCTACGTCCCCGAGCGTATCATCTAACTCGCATGCCGATCGCCGACCCTCCTTTGAAGCCCGTCCCTCACGTTACCGGCGCCCGCGACGAGGACACCGTGGTAGAACGTCGCACCCTTCGCGACTACTACATCATCCTGCGCGAACGTCTCTGGATCGCCCTCCCGCTCGCGCTCCTCGTCTCCGTCCCCATGGGCTACTTCAAGGCCCGGGAAACACCCATGTATGCGAGCACGGCGACGATGCAGTTCGAAAAACCCGAAACCATCGTCACCTCCCAAGCCGTCATCGACACCGCCGTCCGCAACGAGGTCGAGCTCAACACCAACATCCAGATCCTCAACTCCGGCCGCCTCCGCACCCGAGTCATCGAATCCTTCACCCCCGATGAGGTGAAGATCCTTCAACGTCCTTTCCTCAAGGACCTCCCGCCTGGCACCCCGCCGCCCACCGCCGCCGGCGCCCTCGGCTCCGTCTCCATCGATCCCGCCCGCAACAGTCTCCTCATCGGCATCACCGCCCGTCATCCCGACCCCGAGGCCGCCGCGCTCGTCGCCAACCGCTACGTCCGCGAGTTCATGAACTTCCTCATCGAGCGCGTCGGCGGCGTCAACGAAAGTGCCGTCGAGTTCCTCAAAACCCGCGCCGAACAACTGCGCAAGGAATCCGTGGACGCCGAGCAACGCCTCAACGCCTACATGAAGGCCCACAACCTCGTGTCGCTCGACAAATCCCGCGACATCGTCGGCGACCGCCTCAAGACCATCAGCGGCACCCTCACCAACGCCCAACTCGTCCGCCTCAATTTCGAAAACCAGCAAAACCTCGTCGAGACCTACCGCCGCGAGGGCCGCAACCTTGTCGAAATCCAATACATCGCCACCCACGGCACCGTTCCGTCCCTGAACAGCCAGCTCACCACCCTCCTCCAAACCCAGGTCGTCCTCTCCGAACGCTACCTCGAACGGCACCCCCGGATGATCGATCTCGCCAATCAGATCGCCATCGTCCGCGAGCAACTTGCCAAGGCCATCGACCTCGCCGTCGCCGATCTCGCCACCCGCCTCAACGAGGCCCGCGAAAACGAAAAGACCCTGCAGATCGAATTCGCCAAAGCCGAAAAGGAATCCCTCGAACTCCGCGACATCGCGATCGAATTCCGCTCCCTCGAAAGCGCCGCGCAGATCGCCAAGTCCAGCTACCTCCAGATCCTCGACCGCCTCAGCCAGACGACGACGACCAAGAATCTCGAAAAAATTCCGCTGCACCTCCTCGACCGCGCCGTTCCCGCCGGCGCTCCCTACTCGCCCAATATCCGCTCCATCATCCGCAGCTGCGTCGGCGTCGGTGTCCTCGTGTTCTTCGGCGTCGCCATCGGCCTCAGCTTCATCGACGACCGCATCAAGAGCGCGTGGGACGTCGAATCCTTCATCGGTGCCAACCTCCTCGGTATCATCCCCGACCTCTCCGCCATGAAGGACGACGAGAAATACTCGCTCCTCCAAAGCGGCAAACAAGCGCCCGGCGTCGAAGCCTTTCTCAGCGTCTACAGCTCCGCCAAAATCCATTCGAAACTCGATTTCCCCAAATCGATCCTCGTCACCTCCACGATCCCCGGCGAAGGCAAGACCCTCATCTCCTGCAACCTCGCCGGCAGCTTCGCACGCCACGGCAAGAACACCCTGCTCATCGACTGCGACCTTCGCCGCCCGATGCTGCACCGCCATTTCAAACAGCAGAACACCACCGGCCTCATCACCTGGTTCGAACACGGCGCNCCNCTCGACAGCGAACTTTCGACCAATCCCACGCTCGGCATCATCAAGCTCAGCGAGAACCTCTCCCTCCTCTGCTCCGGCGGCCGCTCGAAGAGCCCCACCGAAGTCCTCGAAAATCCGCTCTTCTCCCAGCTCATCGAAAAACTGAAGCGCGAATACGATCTCGTCATGATCGACTCGCCCCCGCTCGGCGCCGTCACCGACAGCCTCCTCATCGCCGAACGCACCGACGAAATCATCTACGTCTGCCGCTTCAACCGCGCCTTCCGGAAACACATTCGCCTCTACATGAAGGCGCTTCGCAACGGGAAGAACGAGGTCCTCGGCGTCGTCCTCAACGGCCTCTCCCCCCGCCGCATCGAGTATTACTCCAACTACCGCTACTACCGGAGCTACAAAAAATACTACGGCTCCCAAAGCTGACGGGAGGACGGCCTTCCTCAACCGTCCGTTCACCTCGCGTTCGCGCATTCCGCGGCGGCTCATCCCGCCGCTTTTTTGCGCCTCCACCTCCCAACTCGCGCACACCGCCCGCCCATTCTCAGCCTTTCCGTCGTTCCGTCTTTCCGTTTTTCTCCCGCCGTGCTCTCCGCCTTCCTCCCGCCCAATTTCGATCCGCGACGCCCCCTCGCCCTCATCGCCGGACAAGGCCTCTACCCCCAGCTCGTCGCCGCCGCCGCCCGTCGCGCGGGCCTCACCGTCAAACTCATCGCCTTCGACGAAGAAACCCGCCCCGAGCTCATCGCCACCTTCGCCGACTCCGACCGCCGCACGCTCCTCGTCGGACAGCTCGGAAAGATGCTCAAAACCCTCCGCGAATTCGACGCCGGTTACGCGCTCATGGCCGGACAAATCTCGCCGCGCCGCCTCTTCAAAGGCCTCCACCCCGACCTCAAAGCCGTCCGCATCCTCGCCTCCCTCAAACGCCGCAACGCCGAAACCATCTTCGGCGCCATCGCCACCGAAATCGAAGCGCTCGGCATCACGCTCCTCGACGCCCGCTCTTTCCTCGACGACCAGCTCGCCACCTCCGGCTGCATGACCGGCCGCTCCTTTCCGATCGAACGCGACTACATCGATCACGGCATCCACATCGCCCGGGAATGCGCCCGCCTCGACATCGGCCAGGGCTGCGTCGTCCGCAAAGGCACCGTCCTCGCCGTCGAAGCCTACGAGGGCACCGACGAAATGCTCCGCCGCGCCGGCTCCTTCAAAACCGACGGCGCTCTCTTCGTGAAAACCGTCAAAGCCAACCAAGACTACCGCTTCGACGTCCCCTGCTTCGGCCTCCGCACCCTCGAGATGATGCGCGAATCCGGCCTCGCCGCCGCCGCGCTCGAAACCAACCGTGTCCTCATTCTCGATCGCCCCGCCGTCCTCGCCCAAGCCAAAGCCTGGAACATCCACCTCCTCGGCTTCGAATAATATTTGTTCCTTGTGGCCGCGATCATGAGCGAGTGGCCGTAGCGGCCGGCACCCGCGAGCCGTTTCGCCCGCCTTCCACCCGGCCGCCCGACTTGCGCTTTCGCCCCCTCGCGCCCATCTCTTCCCCATGCAGAACGATGCCGTCCCAGTTTCCGTCAAAGGCGTGATGCCCACCGCCAACGGCTGCGCCGTCTTCCTCGGAAACGACGAGAAAACTTTCGTCATTTACGTCGATCACTCGGTCGGAAACGCCATCCAGATGACCCTCAACGGCGTCAAAAAAGACCGTCCGCTCACCCACGACCTCATCGGCAGCATCTTCCTCGGTCTCGGCGCCCACCTCGATCACATCCTCGTCAACGACGCCCGCGAAGGCACCTTCTTCGCCCGCATCCTCCTCCGCATGGAAAACGAGCTCGGCAAAAAGATCGTCGAAATCGACGCCCGCCCCAGCGACTCCATCGTCCTCGCGCTCCAACAAAAGCGCCCCATCTTCGTCGCCCGCGCCGTCCTCGACTCCACCGAGGACATGACCGAAATCCTCGATCGCGTTCGCCAGCAACAAGCCGAGGAATCCGACGAGGAGGATCAGCCCTGACGCTGCTCCACCGCGGCCCGTGCCAGCGAGCCGCCGGCCTCGCGCCTTTCATGCCTTCCCTTCCCGCACCTCTCGTCCCCGGCCAGCCGCTCACCGCGCTCGCGCCGATGCAGGACGTCACCGATCTCGCCTTCATGCGCGTCATCGCGCACTACGGCGCGCCCGACTATTTCTTCACCGAATTCCTCCGCGTCCACGCGCAATCCCGCCCCGAGAAACACATCCTCCGCTCGATCGACGAAAACACCACCGGCCGCCCCATCTTCGCCCAACTCATCGGCGAAGACTTGCATCACCTCTCCCGCACCGTCGCCGAACTTCTCCCGCACCCGATCGCCGGCATCGACCTCAACCTCGGCTGCCCCGCTCCCAAGGTTTACAAGAAAAACGTCGGCGGCGGCCTCCTCCGCGACCTCGATCACGTCGACCGCGTCCTCGCCACGCTCCGCGCCGCCGTCCCCGGCCTCTTCACCGTCAAAGTTCGTATCGGTTTCGACGATACGTCGCCCTTCGAACGCCTCCTCGATCTCGTCAACGCCCACCGTGTCGACCTCCTCAGCGTCCACGGCCGCACCGTGAAGGAGATGTATCGCAGCGAGGTCCACTACGACTTCATCGCCCGCGCCGTCGAACGCGTCCGCTGCCCCGTCCTCGCCAACGGCAACATCCTCTCCGCCCCGCGCGCCGCCGCCGTCCTCGCCCAAACCCGCGCCGCCGGCGTCATGATCGGCCGTCACGCGATCCGCAATCCGTGGATCTTCCGCCAGTGCCGCGAACAATTCTCCGGCGCACCCGTCTTCGCGCCCACGCTCGCCGACGTCCGCGACTACATCGAACACCTTTATCGCGAGACCCAGACGCCCGGCATCCCCGAGCGTTTTCACGTCAACAAGATGAAGAAATACCTCAACTTCGTCGGCCAGTCCGTCGATCCCACCGGCGCCTTCCTCCACGACATGCGCCGCGCCTCGTCCGAATCTCAACTCTTCGAGATCTGCGACCGCCACCTTCTCGCCGAGCCCGCACGTCCCTTCGCTCCGGAACCGTTCCCCGGCGTCATCGCCCGCCCCAACTGCGAAACCCCCGCCGCCGACGGCTGCTCCCTCGAAGCGATCACCGCGTAGGCGAAACAGGCAGGGACGCCACTCCGAGGCGTCCGCGCCCTTCTCACTCCAACCCCAACGCCAACCTTCCCTCCTGCGAAATCATCTGCGGGTTCCACACCGGATCCCACACGATGTGCACCTTCGCTTCCTCGACCTGCGGGAGCCCCGCGATCTTCTGCCGCGCGTCGTCCGCGATCACCGGCCCCATCCCGCACCCCGGCGCCGTCAGCGTCATCTTCACGTCCACGCGATACCCGCCGTTCTCGGTCTTCTCGCTCGCGAGATCATACACGAGCCCGAGATCCACGATGTTCACCGGAATCTCCGGATCGAAACAGGTCTTCAACACATCCCACACCGCCTTCTCGCTGAACTCGCCCGGCACCTCGCCCGCCTTCGCCTCCGCCGCCGGCACATAACCCGCGATCGCGTCCGCATCCAAATTCGCGATACGAAACAGCCCGCGGTCCGTCCGCACCGTCACATTTCCGCCGAGCGTCTGCGTGATGAAGACCTCCGTGCCCGCCGTCAGCGTCACACGATCTCCCGCCGGAATCACCGTCGCCGGCACGTCTCTCGAAAGGGTATGATTGGACATAAGGCTAACTTCGTTCTCCGCCCCGNTTACTGCACGCTCAAATTGATCGGCAAACGCGCATACAGCCCGCGCGGATCGTTGAACGCCCGCAACACCTTCAACTCCTCCTCCAGCCGTTGCGTCACCTGCCCCGCGATCCCCGGCGCCCGCGCGCTGCTCGGCACATAACGTTGCAGTGCCTCCTGCAACGCCTCCGCAAACTCCTTCTTCCGCGGATACTCCACCAGCCGGTAATTTTTCAGCCCCGCCAATCCCGCCGCATACTTGATCGCCGCNTCCAACCCGCCGATCTCGTCCACCAGCCCGAGNTTCTTCGCCTCNAGNCCCGACCACACNCGNCCNTGCGCNATCTCNTCGACAAANTCCCGNTCNAGCNNGCGCCCATCCACCACGCGGTCGATGAACTCNCCATAAATCCGGTCCACCAACCGCTGAAACACCGCCATCTCCTCCGGCGTTTTCGGCCGCGTGATCGTCAACATGTCCGCGAGCTTCCCCGTCTTCACCACGTCGAAGGTCAGCCCGAAATCGTTCGCCAGCTTCTGCACGTCGAACTGCACGCCAAACACCCCGATCGATCCCGTGATCGTCGTCGGCTCCGCAAAAATCCAATCGCCGTGCGTCGAAATCCAATACCCGCCCGACGCCGCGTAAGACCCCATCGACACCACCACCGGCTTCACTTCGGTCGCCAGCCGCACTTCACGCTGAATCGCCTCCGACGCCGACGCCGTTCCGCCCGGACTGTTCACGCGCAGCACGATCGCCTTTACCTGATCGTCTTCACGCAACCGCCGCAGCTCGCGCGCGAATCGCGTCCCGCCGATCTCTCCCGGCTCCAAACCTTCACCATCCACGAGATCGCCTTCCGCATACACGACCGCGATCCGCCCCGAGCCCGACAGTTCCTGTCCTTCGATCTTCGTCGGCGCCGGCAACACGTCCTTCGCGATCTTTGAATAATCCGCGATGGTGATCTGCTTGAAAGTCTCCCCATCGTCGCTGTCGCCCGCGATCTCGCGCATGCTCGCGATCACTTCGTCGCGATACGCCACGCGATCCACCAGCTTCGCCTCGAGCGCCGCGTGCGGATGAATGATTCCCTCGCTGTCCACCGCCGCCTGCACACGCGCCGCGTCCAATTGCCGCGCCCCCGCCATGTCGCTCACCAATTCCGCCCACAAATCATCCAGCAGCTTCTGCATCTGCTCGCGACTCTCCGGGCTCATGTTCTCCCGCGTGAACGGCTCGATCGCCGACTTGTATTTCCCCACGCGCGTCACCTGCACCCCGATCCCGTATTTCTCGAACGCCTTCGCCAAAAACATCGGCTGCGTCGACAACCCCGGCATCAAGATCAGCCCATACGGATCCAGCGTCAGTTCGTCCGCCACCGACGCGAGGTAGTAGTTCTTCGTCGTCGCATACGTNAGATACGCCTTCACCGGCTTCCCCGATTCCTTGAAGCGCTCCAGCGCCGCCCGCACTTCCTTCAACGTCGCATAACCCGGCCCAAATCCCGCCGGCGGAATATCGCCCTTGATAAACACCCCCGCGATCCGCTCGTCCGTCGCCGCCGCGCGCAGCGTCCGCGTCACCGTTCGCAACTGCAGCGTCGCCGTGCGATCCGCGTTCAGCCGAAAATCGAACACCGGAGGCGCATCCGTGATCGCCGACGAAAGATCGAGCACGAGATACGACCCGCTCGTCACCGTCGGCGCGGCCTTGTTCCCCATCGCCGCCAGCGCCGCAACAAACCCGATGACCAAAACCGCTCCGCCCACCGTGAAGATGATCAGCGCCACCAACGCCCCGAGCATCGACGTGAAGAAATTTTTCATGCGTAGGCGCGACGCTACGCCGTTTCCTCCGCTCCTCCAGTCGAATTCCTCGCCACGTCAGTCCTGAATTCGTTCCCGATTCCTTCTCTCCGTCCCCCATCCCCCGCCAAGCTTGCCCGTCCCTCCCCCGCTGTCACAATTCCCGCCATGCCGACGACCGAGCAAAAAGACCTTCTCACGACCAATCGAAAGGCGCTCACCATCAATCTCGACGACCAGAAATACGGCACGTTCGCGGAGATCGGCGCCGGCCAGGAAGTCGCCCGCATCTTTTTTCAGGCCGGCGGCGCCTCCGGCACCGTCGCGAAAACGATCTCCGCCTACGACATGACGTTCAGCGATGCCATCTACGGCAAAGCCCCGCGCTACGTCTCCCGCGAACGCCTCAACCTCATGCTCGATCACGAGTATCAACTCCTGCTCGAGCGCCTCGCCCCGTCCCGTGGCGATCGCACCACGTTCTTCGTTTTCGCCGACACCGTCGCCGCCCGAAACTACAAGGGCACCAACGAAGCCCACGGCTGGATGGGCATCCGCTTCCAGACCGAACCCGGTGGCCCGCCGAGCGAGATCGTCGTTCACGTCCGCATGTGGGACAAGGAAAACGTCCTCCAGCAGGAGGCCCTCGGCATCGTCGGCACGAATCTCATCTACGGCGCGTTCTACTACCGCGACGACCCCAAGAAGCTCGCCGGCTCCCTCATGGACCACCTGAGCTACGCTCGCATCGAGGTCGACATGCTCACCATGAGCGGCCCCGCGTTCAAACACGTCGATAACCGCCTCATCTCCCTTTACCTCGTCCAACTCGGCCTCACCAACGCCGTGATGTTCGGCGCCAACGGCGACGTCCTCCAGCCGTCCGAAGTCCTCTACAAAAAAGCCATCCTCGTCGAACGCGGCTCTTTCCGCCCCGTCACTCATGTCAACGTCGACATGCTCAACTGCGCCACCGCGCAGTTCGTCCAGGAGCCGCTCGTCAAGGGCAAGGACGTTATCGTGCTCATGGAGATCACGATGAACAACCTCCTCGCCGCCGGCTCCATCGACGCGCAGGACTTCCTCTCGCGCGTCGATCTTCTCAGCGACCTCGGCTTCACCGTCCTCATCTCTAACTACTCCGAATACTTCCGCCTCACGTCCTACTTCCGCCGCTACACCAAGGAGATGATCGGCGTCGCCATGGGCATCAACAACCTCCTCGAGATCTTCAACGAAAAATACTACGAGAATCTCGAGGGCGGCATCCTCGAATCCTTCGGCCGGCTTTTCCGCCACTCGGTCAAGCTCTACATCTACCCGATGCGCCAGGACGCCTACGGCCATTATCTCGGCACCGGTCAGGCCACCGGCGCCCCCGCCTCCTCCGCCACCAACTCCTTCACCGCCTCCGTTCTCATCACCGCGAAGAACGTCCAGGTCGTCGACCACCTGCGCAATCTCTACAACCACCTCCTCGAAAATCACTACATCGAGTGTATCGTGGGTTTCGATACAAACATCCTCCACATTTTCTCCCGCGACGTCCTTCGCCGCATCAAGGAGAACGACGCCTCTTGGGAGCAAATGGTCCCTCCGTCCGTCGTCGCCGCCATCAAGAAGCGCCGCCTCTTCGGCTACACGCCTCCATCCCTCGCCGCCGCGAGCTAAGGGCTCTCGCCCCCGGCATGCAGCGCGGTGCCCTCACCGCGCTTTTTTTCCTCATGCTCACCGCCCTTCACCCCGACCTCCACGTCCTTTCCGTTCCTTACCGCGTATTCGGAATCTGGATAAACCGTCAGCTTGTCGTCATCCGCGAACCTTCCGGCGGCCTTTGGGTTCACTCGCCGATTCCGTGGACGCCCGAGCTCCGCCACGCCGTCTGGCAGCTCGGCGAGGTCGCCGACGTCGTGGGCGCCAATCGTTTCCACGACGAGTGTCTGCGCGAATTCCAGGCCGAATACCCGCACGCCGATTTCCACGCCGCCCCCGGCCTCGCCACCGACCGCCGCGACCTTCGTTTCGTCCCCGAACCTCTCGGCAACACCGCCCCGCCCGCATGGCGCGGCGCCATCGACCAACACCTCGTCGCCGGCATGCCGCGTCTCAACGAGGTCGTCTTCTTCCACCGCGCCAGCCGCACGCTCATCCTCGCCGACCTCGCCTTCAATTTCGGGCCCGGCACGCACTGGCTCACCGCTTTTCTCATGCGCCTCAACGGCTGCTGGAATCGTTTCGCGCCGTCACGCTTCTGCCGGAGCCAGATGAAGGACCGCGCCGCCGTCCGCGCCTCGCTGGACCACATCCTCTCTTGGGACTTCGACCGCATCCTCGTCGGCCACGGCCGCAACATCGAAACCAACGGCAAACCAGCCTTCCGCGAAGCGTTCTCCTTTCTTCTTTCCCGCTAAACCCGCCCACCACGCGAAACAGCCGCCCCTTTTCACGTCCTTCCGCCTGTTTCACGACCCACAAATTTTCCGTGTCTTCCGTGTTTTCCGCGGGCAACTTTCCCGCTTTTTCCGCCTTTCCCATGCGCTTCCACAAATACCACGCCCTCGGTAACGACTACATCGTCTGCGACCCGCGCGACTTTCCCGCCTGGAATCCCGCGCCCACCGTCGACCAGATCCGCGTCGTCTGCCACCGCAACTTCGGCGTCGGCTCCGACGGTATCCTCTGGGGTCCGCTCCCGTCGCAGCAAAGCGAGTTCGGCTTGCGCATCTTCAACCCCGACGGCTCCGAAGCCGAAAAATCCGGCAACGGCCTCCGCATCTTCTCGCGCTACCTTTACGATCAGAAGCTCATCAAGAATCCGTCCTTCACGATCGAGACGCCCGGCGGACACGTCCAATCCGTCATCAAAGACGACGGCCGCCTCATCACCGTCGCCATGGGCAAGGTCAGCTTCGACAGCACGAAGATCCCTGTAAACCCCGCCACTCCCGCCCGCGAGGTCCTCAACGAAAAAATCACCGTCCTCGACCGCGAGTTCACCTACTGCGCCGCCACCATCGGCAACCCCCACTGCGTTCTCCCGCTCACCGAAATCTCCTCCGAGCTCGCGCACAGATACGGCCCGCATCTCGAAACGCATCCGAATTTCCCGCGCAAAACCAACGTCCAGTTCCTCCGCGTCCTCGACCGCGCCAACATCCAGATCGAAATCTGGGAACGCGGCGCCGGCTACACGCTCGCCTCCGGCAGCTCTTCCAGCGCCGCCGCCGCCGTCGCGCACAAGCTCGGCCTCGTCGACGCTTCCGTCACCGTTCACATGCCCGGCGGAAAAATCGGCATCGAGATCTCCCCCGACTTCTCGATCATGATGACCGGCACCATCAACAAGGTCGCCGAGGGCACGATGCACCCCGAGCTCTTCGCGGTGAAAGTCTAGCCGAGTCGTGCGGCGCTTCGGCCCGCACCCGTTCGACGACGTCCACGTTCATCGATGCCAAGGGGGCGTCGATCCGCCCACGCCGCGTCGACCTTTCGAACTCCGCCTGTTCGCGTCCACCCGTCCCAAACAACAGCGCGGGCGATCGCACCAACCCAAGTGCCACCACCCGCGCCGCCCAAGCCGCCCGAACCCGCCGCCGCCGGCTCGGGCGAATCCGCGAAAATCAATACTTCACGGCGCAGCCATACGGCTGCGTCGTCGCCTTCGCGACCGGCTTGCCCTCCTTCACCGCCTTCAATGCGGCCGCGACATAATTCTCCGCCTTCGGGATATCGTTTGGATTCCCCGAGCGAATGCTGTCGATCGCGCCGTTGTAAACGAGTGTGCCTGTGCCATCGATCACATACATGTGCGGCGTCGTCCTCGCTCCATACAGCTTGCCGATCTGACCGCCCTGATCGCGCACATAAGCCGTCACTGCCGCGTTCTGTTCCTTCAACCACGCGGCCGCCCGGGCATCGTCGTAATCGCCTTGCTTACCTTTTCCCCCGGAGTTGATCGCAATCCAGACGACCCCGTCACTTGTCGCGGCCTTCTGCAAGGCCTGCATGTTTCCGCTGTTATAGTGTTTTCCTACCACCGGGCATTCCGGGTTAATCCATTCGAGGACCACCGTCTTTCCTTTATAGCCGGAGAGCTTGTGCGTCTTGCCATGGATGTCCGTCACCGCGAAGTCGGGCGCCGGAGCGCCCACCTCCACCGCCGCCCGCGCCACCGCCGCTACAGCCATGAAGGCTGCGACAAGGAAGAAAAGTTGCTTGATCGGTTTCATGGGAACGGGCGGTTCGACGCATTTTTTTGGCGAAAGATTCACCGCCATCCGCATATCGGGATAATTCCCGTTGCTAGGGTAAATCCCCTGTCTAACGTTAACCGCCTGTGATAGGCCGCCTCGCCGACCTCTTCCGCCTCGCTTGGGGACTCGTCTATTGGAACACCCGCAAATCCCTGTTCCAACTCCGTCGCGGCCGCTCGCCGTGTCCGTGCCAAAGCCCCAGCGATTCCGGCCGCGCCTACGAAACCGCCTGCGACGCCTGCCTTTCGTGGGATCAACCCGCCCGTTTCCGTCGCGTCTGCCCGCTTCTCGTCCAAACGCCCGACGGACTTCGCTGTTCCGCCGACACCGAGCAGGTCCGCCCTTTTTGGGGCCGCGCCTTCGCCATCTATGGCGGCACCGCCCTTTCTATCTACCTCGCCGGCGCCATCGTCATCTTCGCCTTCCTTCGCTCCGTCGGCTACCCGATCAACATCGGCCATCTCGTCTGGCCCGGCAAATGGCACCGCGTCATGGAAGTCCGCGGGTGGTTTTTCATGGAGCGCGCCAACCGCGCCTTCGCCGCCGGTCGCACCGCCGAGGGCATGCTCTACCTCACCAACGCCCACGATTTCGACCCCGACAATTTCGATATCGCCTTCACCCTCGCGCAAAAACTCCAGTTCGGTCAGCCCGGCCGTGCCGACCAGATTTATCGGCGCCTTCTCGAAACCCACCCCGCCCAAGCCGCCATGGTCAGCGAAGCTTGGTTCCGCGCCCTTCTCGCCCGCGGCGATTTCACCACGATCGTCGATTTCTCCGCTCAACAGGTTCTGAGGGACGAAGCTCGCGGCGGCATCTGGTTGCGCGCCTTGCTCTTCGCCTCGCGCCAGCTCAACACCGACACCGCCCTCCGCGATTTCCTCACGTCCCCCGATCCCGCCGCCCAACGCTGGCGGCCCGTCCTCGAAACCGAACTTCTCCTCCGCGAAAACCGTCACGACGCCGCCCGAGCCGCGCTCAACCGCCCTTGGTCCGACGTTCCTCCTTTCGCCCTCTTCTATCAGGTCAGCGAGCTTTCCGCTCTCGGCGACGGCATCGCCGCCGCCGATTTCGTCACGCAATACGGCGCCCGGCTCGACGATGTCGCGCGCGTCACGCTGCTCCTCGACATCTATGCCCGCATGGGCGCTCAACAATCCCGCCGGCGTCTCGCCTCCGCCCTCATCGCCAATCGGCTCAACGCCAGCGCCATCGCGCTGCTCGCCGCCCATCTCATCCGCCATCCCGATCCGCGGATCCTCGAGCAGGTCTTCGCCAAATTCTCCCGCGAACAAATCGCGCTCGATGACGACACGCTCGACGCCTTTCTCGCCCTCTATTGCGCCGCCGGCGTCGCACGCGACAACGCCAAGATGCATCTGATCGCCTCCTTCCTCACGAAGCACGGCGACGGCAGCAAATTCACCCTCGGTCTCGCCGGCGCGTTCTTCCGCGGTGACACCCCGCTCACGCGAGTCACCGCGATCCTCCCGGCCCTCCCCGTCCCGCTCGAGGTCAACTACGCCCTGCTCGAGCGCTTCCCCGGCCCGCGCGTCCAATACGCCGGCAGAACGCCATGAAGTCTTCCGGCGTCGATCCCGCCGCTTCGCCGGCCGCGACTTCCCTCCTCTCGTCCACCGCCGTCGCGTCGCCCGGCTCGCTGCCCCTGCTCGCCCGCCTCAATCTCGCCGCCGCCGCGCTCTGCGTCCTCGCCACCATCGCCCTCCTGTTTCCCCACTGGCGCGAAAATCCCGATCTTTCTCACGGCTACCTTACCCCGCTCATTTTTCTTCTACTGCTCCGCGAGGCCCGCTCCGGCACGCCGCGATGGCTGCCATCATCCGCCCCGCTCCAACTCTCCGCATTCGCCCTCTTCGGCCTCGGCTTGCTCGCTCTCACCATGGGCGGCCTCTACACCGCGGTCGTCAACGGGTCCCACGAACTCGTCGCCGCGTGCATCACCGGTGCGACGACCTTTCTCCTCGGCTCCGTTCTCCTGATCTTCGCGAGCTCATCGCTCCGCCTGATTCCGTTCAACTGGCCCGCCGTCGTCGCGCTTCTCGTCTGGCTGTTCAGCGCCCCGATCCCGCCCGGCACCTACACGCGCCTCACCGTCGGTCTCCAGCTCTGGGTCACTGAAAACGTCCTCCGTGCGCTTCATCTCCTCGGCATCGCCGCCACGCGTCACGGCAATATCATCGATCTCGCCACCACGTCGGTCGGCGTCGAAGACGCCTGCAGCGGCGTGCGCAGCCTGATCTCCTGCATCTTCGCCGGCTTCGTCTTTTCCGCCATGCTCGTCCGCGCCCCGTGGGCGCGCGCCACGCTCATCGCTCTCGCCGGTCCGCTCGCGATCGCGATGAATTTCATTCGTTCGCTCCTGCTCACCCTCCTCGCCAACGCCGGCATCGACATCGCCGGCGCCTGGCACGACGTCACCGGCTTCGCCGTCCTCGTCGTCACCGCCGCCTGCCTCGCCGCGCTCGCTTCCCTCCTCGAACGTCTCTCCGCCAAATCGACAACCCCTTCCGCCACCACGCCATCTCCGATTCCCGCCGCATCGACGTTGTCGTTTGCGCAAAAACCCCTCGCCCTTGGCTTCGCCACCGTTGTCGCCCTCGGCCTGTTTTTCTACGCCAACACCCGCCCTTCCGAACGCGTCGACGCCCCCGTTCCCGATCTCGCCGCCGTCCTCCCCGAATCGCTCTCCGGCTGGCGCGTCGACACGTCCCGCGACCTTTATCAATTCAGCGACATCCTTCGCACCCAACACCTCGCCCAACGCACTTACGTTCGCCCCGCGGCCGACGGCGTCGACCAGATCACGATCTATCTCGCCTACTGGCGCCCGGGCCAGGCTCCCGTCAGCCTCGTCGCCTCACACACGCCCGACGCCTGCTGGCCCGGCAGCGGCTGGACCGCCATCCGCTCCGCCAACCGACGCGAACCCCTCACCCTTCCCTCCCGCACGCTCGCCCCCGCCGAATCGCGCGTTTTCAAAAACGGCCAGTTCCCCCAACATGTCTGGTTCTGGCATCTCCACAACGGCCACCCCATCCGCTACAACGATCCCTACTCTCCCGCCGAACTCCTCAACATCGCCTTGCGCTACGGCTTCGCCCGGGACGGCGATCAGCTTTTCGTTCGCATCTCCAGTAATCGCCCTTGGTCCACGCTCGCCCACGAACCGCTTCTCGCCGAAGTATTCTCCCGTCTGCAACTGCTCGGCCTCTGACGTCATGCCTCTACCGATCACCAAACTCGAAGCCCGTATCCTCGCGATCCTCGCCGGCGTGATCGTCCTCGGCCTCATCGGTATGGCCGTGCTCTGATTTCTCGCGATGCCCCCTTCGTCACCCTCCTCCGATCTTGGCCCGCGCCGACCCAACGTCCTGATCGCCTGGGCCTTCGTCGCGCTGCTCGCCATCGTCTGCGCCTGGCTCGTGCAACTCTGCCTCGCCCTGCGCGCCGAAAACACCCTTCTGCGTCAGCAACAGGAGCTCGCCGAGCTCGAGCTTCGCAGCACCCGGCAACACCTCGAAGCCGAGCGCATCCTCAATCAGCACGCCGCGCGTCAAAAATCCCCCGCCCACGCGCCGTAAACTGCCACTCCCGAGTGGTCCGGCGCTGCCGCCCCTCGCTCGCGGGCAAAAAAAAGAGCGCCGGCCCCCGCCGGCGCTCCCACACACATTTCCCTTTCCACTAACCAATTCGTTATCGGGCCTTCCGCCCTCGTTCTTTCTTCTTCTGCGCCGGCACGATGACCACCGGGCAGGGTGACCTCAGCAGGACGCCATGCGTCGTGCTGCCCACCAGCAGATCGTAGAACGCCGTGTGACCATGTGATCCCATCACGATGTAATCAGCCCCGACTTTCTCCGCCTGCTTCAAGATGTTCGGCACCGGCGCACCCGAAAGCTGCAGGGTGTCCGCTTCGATGCCCTCGGCCGTGAGCCGGTCCCGCAGCCGCATCAACTGCTTCGCTGCCGCCTTCTCTCCGACCGTCACAATCTCGCTGATGTTTTCAAGGAACGGACCATACTCGCTCGTGATCACGGGCGGCTGGAGCACATTCAAAAGAACCACTTTCCCCGACAGTGCCTTCGCCAACCCTTTGGCCTGCTCTATCACGGAATCGGTGATTCCGCTGAAATCGATCGGCACCAGGATCGTTTTCATGGGCACAGCATGTCAGAAATTCGCGAACTCCGCTCCGCGTTCATTGGCCAGAATAACGCGAATTTTGGCACTTTCCAGTCGCCCCACGCCGAAGCGACACCGCCCCTTTACCTCCCCTCAACGCGCCTCAAAATCGAAAATCGAAATTCCAAATCCGAAAATCCCCCATGTCTGCCTATCTCGCCGCCCGTCGCACCCGCCTCGCCGCCGCCCTGTCGCCCGCGCTCGGCGACGCCCTCCTGCTCGTCGGCGCCGGCGACCCGATCCCGTTCCCCGAAAACACCGACCAGACGTATCCATTTTTCTCGCACGCCGAGTATTTCTATCTCGCCGGCCACGAATGCCCCGGCGGCGTCATCGCCTTCGATCCGCACGATGGTCCCCTCCACGGCTGGCATTCCTTCGTCCCCGACGTCACCGAGGCCGAACGCATCTGGGAAGGCCGCGAGCCACTCCCCGGCGAACCCATCGCGCAACTCGAACCCTGGCTCGCCCGGCGCCGCGGCCGCCCCCTCGCCAACCTCGGCGCTCCGCTCCCCGCCATCCGTTCCGCCGAAGCGCTCGACGCCTCCCTTCGCGAACATCTCAAACACGCCCGCCGCCCCAAGGACGCCCACGAGATCTCTCTCCTCCGCCGCACCGCCGCCGCCACCGCCGCCGGCTACGAATCGCTCCGCGCGCACCTGCGTCCCGGCGTATCCGAACGCTCACTACAAATCGAACTCGAGGCGGGCTTCTTCCGCGCCGGCGCCACGCACACCGGCTACTCCTCGATCGTCGGCATCGGCCCCGACGCCGCGGTCCTTCACTTCTCGCCCACCGCCCGCAGCGCGCGCGACGGCGATTTCGTTCTCATCGACGCCGGCGCGAGCATCGATCGCTACGTCACCGACGTCACGCGCACCTTCGTCATCGGCACGCCCACCGCCTTCCAACGCGACCTCCACCAAATCGTCCTAGCCGCCGAGGAACACGCCATCGCCCGCTGCGTCCCCGGCGCCGAGTGGACCGCCATCCACCTCGCCGCCGCCGTCGAACTCACCGCCGGTCTCGTCGATCTCGGCCTTCTCCGCGGCGCTCCCGAATCGCTCGTCGAACAAGACGTGCACACGCTCTTCTTCCCGCACGGCATCGGCCACATGGTGGGGCTCGGCGTCCGCGACGCCAGCGGCACCGCCCCCGGCCGCACCAAAGACCCGCGCCCGTCCCTCCGCACGCTGCGCATGGACCTCCCGCTCGCTCCCGGCTACGTCGTCACGATCGAGCCCGGCCTCTATTTTATCCCGCCGCTCCTCAACGACCCCCAGCGCCGCGAACGCTTCCGCGACGCCGTCAACTGGCCCCTCGTCGACCAACACCTCCACCTCGGCGGCGTCCGCATCGAAGACAACCTCCTCATCACCGACTCCGCCCCCGAAAACCTCACCGCCTCCATCCCGAAAATTCTGTAGCCCTCCTCTCTCGTGCTCGTGATTCGTCGGGAATCCCAACCGTCCTCCGGCCCGCCCAATCCCCGCAACTTTCCCATGGACAACCTGTCCGCTTCCGAATCTCTTCCCCTCTCACTCTTTCCCGCCATGGCTCAGACTCCGCCCACCGAAAAGCTCGTCACGCCCGTCAGCCTGATCGTCGACGCGATCCTCTGCGTCGGCTTCTTCGCCTACATGTTCACTTTGCTGCGCGCGCACGTCCCCTCCAACGACGCCTCGATGATCGCCCTCTGGGCCGGCCTCGCCAGCGCGTGCATGACCGGCGTCTTCTGGCTCGCCGTGCAAATGTTTCGCGTCGTCTTCCGCTTCCAGCGGCAGTCGAAACGCTGACCACGCGCCACCGGCGTCCCTCACTTTCCCAGCGGCTCCTCGGAGCCGCTTTTTTTTGCCCCGTCACCCCACCCGCAGCATCGCCACCGACGACGCATCGGCGAGCGCTTGCAGCAACCGGATCTCGTCCGCCGACGCCGTGTGATCGTAGCTCCAATACGACCCCACCGCCCCGATCGGCGCTTCCGACCGAATCGGCACCACCGCCGCCCGCTTGTTGATCATCGCCCACCCGCTGATGCACACCTGCATCGGAAAACGCCGCCCCTTCCACAACGGCCCGATCGCGTCCTCGTCCACGTAATAACACTGATCGTCCTCGCGCAGCACGAACGTCGCCCCGTCCGCACCCACCATCTCACGCACCGCGCGCCGCACGATCTCCTGGATCCGCGCGAGCGTCGTCGCTCCTTCCAAATCCCGCCTCGCGACTTCGAGCCGCTCCCGCGCGCGGCTCAAATCGACCTGCATGGCTCCATGATCGGCAGCGCTCGGTGTATCCACAATGCACGCACATGGACGATTCTTCGCCCCACTTTCCAGTCCGTTCTGCGTCAGGAAACCTCCCATCCACCGTTCACGCTCGCCCCCGCCGCTCCGCCCCCGATCCCGCGCCGGGCCGCCCACCGGCGATCCCCTGCCCGCGCTCTCCGATTTCCTCCCGCGTCACCGCGCCCTCTGAGCGGTTGACAGTGCCCCTCACGCAGCTATGCCCTTGCCCTTTGCGCCCCGCGCAGAGCGTTCGTTTTTAACTCCGATCCATACTCCATCCATGGCCGTTAAAACCAAAGCCAAGAAACTCGTCGCGAAAGTCGTGAAGACCTCCGCGCCCGCGAAGAAATCCGCCGCCAAAGGCCCGAAATACGTCTACACGTGGGGCAATGGCAAAGCCGACGGCGACGGCTCGATGAAAGCGCTCCTCGGCGGCAAGGGCGCCAACCTCGCCGAAATGACCCGCATCGGTCTGCCCGTTCCTCCAGGCTTCACCATCACGACCGAGGTCTGCACCTACTACTACGCCAACCGCAAGACCTACCCGGCCTCGCTCCAGGCTCAGATGGAAGCCGGCGTCGCCAACATGGAGAAGATCATGGGCACGAAGTTCGGCGCCACCGAGGGCATGCCGCTCCTCGTCGCCGTCCGCTCCGGCGCCCGCGACTCCATGCCGGGCATGATGGACACCATCCTCAACCTCGGCCTCAACGACCAGACCGTCATCGCGCTCGAGAAGGCCACCAACAACCCGCGTTTCGCCTGGGACTGCTACCGCCGCTTCATCCAGATGTATGGCGACGTCGTTCTCGGCGTGCAGAAGCGCGAGGGCGAAGATCACGAGCCGTTCGAGACCGTGATCCATGCGTTCAAACACGAGAAGTATCACGCCGACATCGAAGACTCGAAGCTCACCGCCGAAGACCAGCAGGAGCTCGTCAAGCGCTTCAAGGCCCTCGTGAAGGAGCGCACCGGCCGCCAATTCCCCAACAATCCCTGGGACCAGCTCCGCGGCGCCGCCGGTGCCGTGTTCGGCTCCTGGATGAACGACCGCGCGATCGTCTATCGCCGCAAATACAACATCCCCTCCGAGTGGGGCACCGCCGTCAACGTGCAGGCCATGGTGT
>Ga0065721_10049840_pt1 | contig 26478 bp, 24 predicted proteins | sample Mesricmetagenome_FD_59108 | JGI IMG/M metagenome (GOLD analysis project Ga0065721, IMG submission 59108) | Mesophilic microbial community from rice straw/compost enrichment Sample: eDNA_1 v2 (version 2) | ecosystem: Engineered > Solid waste > Grass > Composting > Bioreactor | place: USA: Davis... | reverse complement strand
CTCGATCAACCTGCCCGCCACATCCGTGGCGGTCTGCGGCTTGAAGATCTCCGTGTAGCTCGAATAGGCCGAGAGCCAGTCGGTCAGGTCGAACACCACGCCGGCATAGGGCGTGAACTTGGCGTCGATCCCCTGCTTTCCCGTCTCGACATTGGTGATGAGATTGCGGGTCGTGGTGTCGTACCAGGTCAGGCGGCCGCCGCCGACCAGGGTCAGTCGCTCGAACGGCTTGAAGCGCAGCTGGCCATAGGCCCCGAACTGGTCGATCTTCGTGCCCGTTTGCGAGTTGTAGGTGACGACCGGCTTCGGGATGTTGGTCTTCCAGTCGAAGATGTTCTGCTGGACGTTGATGACGCCGCCACCCTGGAGCGTGTCGAGATCCTGGTTCTGATAGTCGATGCCGAGGATGACGTTGTGCTCGAGCCCGAACAGCTCGAACGGCTTGCTGATGTGCGCGTCCATGGAAAGCGCGCCGGAATCGTACTTCCGCGCCAGCCAGCGCGAATCCCCGCCGGGGGCGACGATGTCGCCGTTCGGCGCGACGTAGCCGTTCGCCCAGGCATAGAGGAAGTCGACGTCGGTGGACTGGTAGCGCGCCGACAGCTTGGCGTGGCCGCCTTCCTCGAACTTGTGCTCGATCTCGGCGATGTAGTCGGTGACGGCGTTGTCGAAGTTGTTCCAGTCGGCGCCGGTCGTGGTCGAGCGGTCGATGTCGAGCAGCGCGCCGTTGGCGTAGGTCGGCAGGCCGTTGAACGGCTTGATGTCGCGGGCCATGTGGCTGATCGAGAAGGTGGCCGTGGTGTTCGGCGTCAGGTCCGCCTGCACCGTGCCGTAGAGCACGCCGGTGCCGTTCTCGACGGCGTCGATGAAGCCGTCGCCGCCCTGAAGCGCCCCAACGAAACGCCCGCGCAGCGTGCCGGCCTCGTTGAGCGGGCCGGTGACGTCGACCTCGGCGCGGCGATGGTTCCACGAACCGTAGGTGCCTTCAAAGCGGGCCTCGAATTCGCTCTTCGCCTGCTTCAGGCGCATGTTGACGGCGCCGGCCGGCTCGCCCGCGCCGCCGAAGAGGCCGGCGGGCCCGCGCAGGATCTCGACGTGGTCGATAATCGCCATGTCGGGCTGGGTGCCGTAGACGCTCGACAGCGGCGCCGGCAGGCCGTTGAAGTAGAGATAGTCGAACTCGAAGCCGCGCGAGAACAGGCTCGAGCGGCCGTTGTCGTTGTTGAGGACCATGATGCCCGACGTCTCGCGCAGCGCGGTGTCGAGCGAGGTGTAACCGCCGTCCTGAAGGCGCTCGCGAGTGATGACCGTCGTCGACTGCGGAATCTCGCGAACCGGGCGCACGTCCTTCTCGCCGACCGAAACGAGGTCGGTCGTGTAGCTCTTCGTGTCCTCGGTCTCGTAGCTCGAGCCCTTCGCCTCGATGCGCTGGAGCTCGGTCGGCGATGCGCCGTCCTGAGCCTGCGCCACGGAGACGAAGGCGCCCGCCGCGAAGGTCGAGGCGAGCAGGATGCGCGTTACCCGACCGAGCCCGCAAGCCGCGCCGCGATCGATGGATTCAACAGTCATGACTATCCCCATGTGCCGTATCGCGTCCGCCGTGGCGCGATAAAACTTGATGAATTAAGTCATGTTTGATAGTGAAGCGGCGCACCGGAAGAAAGCGCGCAAATTTTGCGCAGGCGTCAAAAACGTTTGAGCCCGGCGCATCGTGGAAATGGCGCGGAGTGGCGAATGGCGGACGACTTGAACATACGCGAAGCCGACATTCTCGCCGAACATCTGGCAGGCCATGCCCGCATCACCGGACCCGGGTTCCAGATGCGGCCGCTCCGCCTCGCCCGGCAGGCGGTGCTGCACGGAAACCACCGCATGACGCGGCTCCGGCCGGGACTGAGCGTGCACACCTCCGACACGGTGGCGCTGCAGAACATGACCACCTCGATCGAGCAGCCGCCGGGCATCACCATCTTCGTCTTTCTGTCGGGCGAGGTCGACGCCACGATCGGCAACATGCCGCTCGATGTCGGCCGCGCCGAAGGCGAGCCTGTCCGAGGCGTAATGGTCTCGCGCGCGCGGCCCGACCGGCTGGTGCGCCATTCGCGCAAGGGCGACCGCATCCGCAAGGTGATCGTCACCGCCTCGCCGGAATGGATCGAGCAATGCGGATTCGACAACGAGGCCGAGCGGGAAACGATCCGCTGCTTCCGCGACACCCACCTGTCGCGCTTCGCCTGGGATGCGAGCCCTGCCCTCGTCTCGATCGCCGAGCAGATGCTCAACCCGCCGCTGCATGGGCTCTATCCGGCCAATCTCTATCTGGAAAGCCGCGCGCTCGACATGATCGGGCAGGCCTTCGCCGCGCTCACGGGCAAGGCCGCTGCGGCTGTTGGCGGCGCCTCAAGCCCCTTCGACCTGAAGCGTTTGCAGGCGATCGAGGAAAATCTCGCGGCGGGCGGACCGAAGGGCCGGACGATCGAGCAGATCGCGCGCGACAGCGGCGTCAGCGTCAGCACCATGCAGCGGCTGTTCCGCGCCGGCCACGGAATGACGGCGTCGGAATATCTCCGCAAGCGCAACCTGGTGCAGGCAAGGCAGATGCTGGAACGCGACGCGATCTCGATTTCGGAGGCGGCGCGCCTCGCCGGCTATGCGAGCGCCGCCAACTTCTCCACCGCCTTCAAGCGCGAATTCGGGATGACACCGCGGGAAGCGCGCAAGAGCGGCCGCGCCTGACGCGACCGATCTTGCTGCGTGGCGTCAGCGTGCGAGGAACCCGCCGTCGACCGGCAGCGTCACGCCGGTGATCATCGAGGCGGCGGGGCTCGCGAGGAACAGGATCGCCGCGGCGACCTCGTCGGCCTCGGCGATGCGTCCGAGCGGCATCGTCGCGTTGATGCGGGCCATCATCTCGGGATTTTCGGCCAGCGGGCCGATAAAGCCGGTGCGAACCCACGTGGGGGCGACCGAGTTGACGCGGATGCCCAAGGGCCCCCACTCGACGGCGAGGGCGCGGGTGATGTTGACCACGGCGCCCTTGGTCGCATGGTAGGACAGGTTCGGATAGAGCCCGCCGCCGGATTCGCCCATGATCGAGCCGAGATTGACGATCGCGCCGGAACGCTTCGCCGCGATGATCCGGCGCGCGACCGCCCGCGACATCAAAAAGGTCGCGGTCATGTTGACGCCGACGACCCGGTTCCAGTTCTCGATCGGCAGGTCGAGCGTGGCCTCGCGCAGCGACAAACCGGCCGAGTTGACGAGAATGTCGACCTGGCCGAAGGCGTCCCAGGCCGCCGACACCGCGGCCTCGACCTGGGCCTCGTCGGTCACGTCTGCGGCAAGGCCGATCGCGCCTTCCCCGAGTTCGCTCGCAGCCGCCCTTGCGGCGTCGCCGTTGCGGTCGACGAGCGCCACCCTGGCGCCGGCGGCGAGGAACATCCGCGCCGTCGCAAGGCCGATGCCGCCGGCGCCCCCGGTGACCAGCGCCGCCTGCCCGGTAAGGGAAAACGGCAGCCCGCTCACGCCCCTGCTCCGGTGACCTTGGCGTGAAGCGCGCGCGCCGCGCCCATCAGGAGGCCGATATCGACCGCGGCGGCGACGAAGCGGTAGCCCCAGTCGCGGTAACGGATCGCGTCGTCGCCGTTCGTCGCGAGAATGCCCGGAACCTTGCCGGCCGCGACGATGCGCTGGGCCGCGGTGCGGATCGCTTCCTGCACGTCGGGATGGGCCGGGTTGCCGAGGAAACCCATCGAGGCCGAGAGGTCGGAGGGGCCGATGAAGACGCCGTCGACGCCCTCGACCGCCGCGATCTCCTCGAGCCGCGACATGGCCTGCGCCGTCTCGATCTGGACGAGGACGCAGACCTCGTCGTTGGCGCGCTTGAGATAATCCGGAACCGTGCCGTAGCGGCTCGCCCGCGTGGAGCCGGCGACGCCGCGGATGCCTTCCGGCGGATAGCGGGTGGCGCGTACGGCCGCCTGCGCTTCTTCCGGCGTTTCGACGAAGGGGACGAGCAGCGTCTGCACGCCGATGTCGAGCAGCTTCTTGATCAGCACCTTGTCGTTCCAGGCCGGCCGGGCGACGGCCGAAGCGGTGCCGGTGGCGGCGGCCTGCAGGATCGGCTGCAGGCTGGCGATCTCGATCGGCGAATGCTCGGTGTCGAACAGCATCCAGTCGAAGCCGACGAGCGAGAGCGCCTCTGCGGCGACGGGGCTCGTCAGCGAGCTCCACAGGCCCCACTGGGTTTCCCCGGCCCTGAGCCTCGCCTTGAAGCGGTTTTCCGGCATCGCGGTCATACGAACTGCACCGCAACCGAGCCGAGCGGACCGAAATCGGCGTGGAGCGTGTCGCCCTTGGCCGCCCAGACCGGGCGGGTGAACGAGCCGGAGAGCATGAGATGCCCGGGCTCGAGCGTCGTGCCGAACGGCGCGAGCTTGTTGGCGAGCCAGGCGATCGCCATGGCCGGGTGGCCGAGCACGCCGGCTGCGAGCCCCGTCTCCTCGATTTCGGAATTGCGGTAGAACACCGCGCCGACCCACCTGAGGTCGACGGCGTCCGGGCGCACGGGCCGGCCGCCGAGCACGATACCCGCGGCGGCGCCGTTGTCGGCGACGGTGTCGTAGATCTTGCGCGGCTCGGTGACGCGCGCGTCGATGATCTCGATCGAGGGTACGACCCACTCGGTGGCACGCAGCACGTCGACGAGCCCGACGCCGGGACCCTTGAGCGGCTCTTTCAGGATGAAGGTCAGTTCCGGCTCGACGCGCGGAACGCAGAAGGAGTCGAACGGCACCTTGGCGCCGTCGGAAAGGACGAGGTCATCGAAGAGGTAGCCGTAGTCCGGCTCGTCGATCTTCGAGGAGGCCTGCATCGCCTTCGAGGTCAGGCCGATCTTGTGGCCGATGATCTTGCGGCCGGCCTTCACCCGCTCGGCGGCGACGGCCGACGAGATCGCGTAGGAATCCTCGATCTGGATCTCCGGGAACATTTCGGAGGGGCGGCGGCCCTGCTTCTTGGTGCGGTGGCTTTCGAGCAGGGAGGCGACCACCTCCGCGCGTTGGGATTCGGTCAGCATGTTGTCCTCAGAGCTTGATACAGACGTTGCGGAGCTCAGAATAGAACTCCATCGAATGAATGCCACCTTCCCGACCGATTCCGCTAGCCTTGGAGCCGCCGAAAGGCGTGCGCAGGTCGCGCAGGAACCAGCAATTTATCCAGGAGATGCCCACCTCGACCGCCGCGGCGACGCGGTGGGCGCGGGTCAGGTTTTCGGTCCAGATCGAGGTCGCGAGCCCGTAGGGCGAATTGTTGGCGAGTTCGATCGCCTCTTCCTCGGTATCGAAGGGCGTAAGGTGGGTGCAGGGACCGAAGATCTCCTCGGTGACGATCGGCGAGGTTTCGGGCAGGCCGGTCCACACGGTCGGCTCGACCCAGTAGCCGCCCTCATAGCCCGGCACGTCGGGCACGCCGCCGCCGACAACGATGTTGGCGCCGGCCGCGCGGGCCTTCTCGTAGTAGGACAGCACCTTGGCGCGATGCTCGGCCGAGATCAGCGTGCCCATCGTCGTCGCCTTGTCGAACGGATCGCCGAAGCGGTAGCTGCGCGCCTTCTCGGCGAGCCCCTCGGCGATCCTGTCGAAGATGCCGCGCTGGACGTAGATGCGCTCGGTGCCGAGGCAGACCTGCCCGGTATTGGCGAAGCAGGCGCGGCCGATGCCTTCCATCGTCTTGTCGAAGTCGGCATCGTCGAAGATGATGCCCGGGTTCTTGCCGCCGAGTTCGAGCGAAACCGGACGGACGCCGCGCGCAGCCGCGGTCATGATCGCTTCGCCGGTGCGGGTCTCGCCGGTGAAGGTGATGCCGTCGACATCCGGATGCGTCGTCAGGAATTCGCCGGCGCAGCCGGGGCCGCGGCCGTGGACGACGTTGTAGACGCCGGCCGGGATGCCGGCCTCGTTCATCACCTCGCCAAGCAGCGTCGCCGTGGCCGGCGTCTCCTCGGACGGCTTGACGACGACCGTGTTGCCGCAGGCGAGCGCGGGAGCGACCTTCCACGTCATCAGGAGCAGCGGCAGGTTCCACGGGCAGACGACGGCGATGACGCCGCGCGGCGTGCGCACGGCATAGTTCAGGGCGCCGGCGCCGTCCGGGGTCGCCAGCGAGAAGCTCTCGGTGCCGAGCGTCGCCACCTGGTCGGCGAAGACGTTGAAGTTCGCGGCGCCGCGCGGGATGTCGATGTGGCTGGCGATGGAACGCGGCTTGCCGGTGTCGCGGATCTCGGCGGCGAGGAATTCCTCGAAGCGGGCATTGATGCCGTCGGCGAGCTTGCGCAGGAGACCGATGCGCTCCGGCACGCTCATGCGACCCCACGGGCCCTTCAGCGCAGCCCTGGCAGCGCCGACCGCCTGGTCGACCTGCGCCTTGTCGGCGGCCCGAATCTCGCCGATCACCTCACCCGTCGTCGGGAAGTGATTGGCGAAGGCGTCACCCCGGCCGGAGACGAACTGGCCGTCGATGAAGTTCCTGAACTCAGTCACGATGCGCTGCCCTTCTGTTGAGGGACCTTCTCCGGGTCCGCCGCAGTCAAATAATCCCACATGCGTTCGACGATGCGGCCCGCCCGCGTCGCCCGCTCCGCCGCCGCTTCCCGAGCGATCGGCTCCGCGCCGGCGAGGCCCGCGGCGCGCGCGGCAAGCTCCACCCGGCACATGTCTTCGAGGTACCAGGCGAGCACCGTCGCCTCCTCGAGGCTCGCACCCGCCGTCACCGCGCCGTTGCCGCGCATCAGGAGGCCGGCGCTCGGGCCCATCGCGTCGATCGCGCCCACGGCGCGGGCATCGTCGCGGATGAGCTGGACGTCGTTCCACAGCCCCACCTTGGGGGCGAAATAGGTGCCGAAGCCGTGGCGCATGGCCGGGACGGTCGAGGTCGCGCCGAGCGCCATCGCGTTCGGACCCATGAAGCGGACGACGCCGCGCGCCTCCGGGCGGCGCTGGTAGATCTGCTGGTGCAGGCGGACCTCGCCGAGCACCCCGTCAGGCAGCGGGCCCTCGACCGGCACCTCCGTGCAGGTCGCCCCGGGCGCGATGAGGACCATGGGCTCGGGAGGGCAGACGAGGAACCGCTCGGCGTCGATGCGCGCCGAGCAATGGCCGTAGGCATGGACGAGCCCGGCGCGGGCGAGCGCCCGGGCAGCCAGCCTGACGGTGAGGGCGAGATCCTGCATGACTTAATTGTCTTCGGTCTTCTTGTCGCCGAAGGCGGCGATCCGCGGCGCGGCGCCCCACTTGCAGAAGCCCTTCGGCTCGAAGTGGAACTGGCGGTCGCGCCACAGCGGCTCGTCGTGGATCTCGCAGACGCCGGTCGAATATTCGAACGTCATCCCGTCCGGGCCGGTGAAATAGAGGAACTCGGCCGTCGAGGTCGGGTGCTGGCCCGGGCCGAAGGTGACGTTGACCTGGTTCTCGGAGACGAAGTTGAACGACCGCTGGATGTCGTCCGTGCCGCCGACCTGGTGGTTGATGTGCTGGATGCCCGCCTTGTGGAACGGGAAGAGCGCAATCGAATGGTGGATCGTGCCGAGCCGCATCAGCGGCGCGTCGCCGATGCGGTCGGAGACGCGGGCGTTGCAGACCTTGGTCCAGAAGGCCTCGTCGCGCTGCGCATCCGTGGTGCACAGGCCGACATGGGAGAAGCCGGTGATGCCGGCGTCGCGGGTGCCGTGATAGCGCCGCCCGGTCGTTTCCGGGCGCACGACAAACTCGATGACGTTGCCTGTCGGGTCGTTGAAGCGGATGAATTCGCGCACGAGCCGCGCGTCGCATTCCTCGCGCGAGCCGTAATGGACGTGGTGTCCAAGCGCCTCGAGCGTGGCGGCGGCCGTCTGGAGATCTTCGCCGCGGCCGAGTTCGAAGGCGGTGACCTGGTCGGCCGGATCGCCCTCGAAATAGCACAGCGTGTGCGCGCGCTCGTCGGACTTGAAGTAGGTGGCGCCGCGGCGGCGCTCCGACACTTCGAGGCCGAGAATGTTGGTGGCGAACCACTCCGCACCGGCGAGATCCTTGGTGCCGAGGCGGCAGTAGACGACGTCCCTGAGCTCAATCATCGCGCATCTCCTCCGAGAAATTCCGGTTGCTCGGTCACCGAGCCCCACATGCCGTGGCTGAGGGCGGTGTTGGCGAACTGGCGCGGGCCGCGCGCCTCGATCTGCGTGCCCTTCTCCATGCCCGTCATGTAGCTCATGAGCAGGCCGCGGGGGCCGCGGGTCGTCACGTAGATCGCGCCGGAGGCCGCCTGGCGGTCCGGGCCGGCGACGATCGGCTGCTGGCTCTTCTGCAGGAAATACCAGTTGCGCATCAGGCTTTCCTTCAGGTCGACCTCGAAGGCCGCGCCGAGGATGCCGTCGCGCGAGGACGGATAGAGGGCGATGCGGTGGTGCGCCTCGTCGAGCGCCAGGTAGGCGGTGTCGCCGGCCCAGTCGGATACGCGCAGGCCGAGGCCCTTGACGAAGAAGGCTTCGTTCGCGGCAACGTCGGTGCAGGCGAGCTGGACGGCGCAGAAATCGGTGATGCCGGCATCGCGCGGGCCGTGATAGCGCCAGCCGGACGTGAGCGGGCGCCAGACGATCTCGACCGTGACGCCGTTCGGCGCGGCGACGGCGACGACGGCCTTGGCCTGGCGCGTGCGGGATTCGTCGGCGTCGAGCAGGCGCGGCGCGTAGCCGGCGCTCTCGAGACGATCCTTGACCGCAACGAGATCTTCCTCGCGGGCTACCGTGAGCGCGATCGCCTCGCCCTCTCCGCCGGTCGTCAGGCAGAGCGCGTAGTTGCGGCTGTCGGACCGGAACATGGCCCGCACGTCGTCGCGATCGCCGGCCTGAAGGCCGAAAATGTCACAGGCGAACCGCGTGGCTTCGTCGAGATTGTCGACGGCCACCCGCAGGTAACGAAGGTCACGGTAATTCATCATCGGCACTCCCTGATAGTTGGCGCGGGCGGCGATCCGCCCGCGCCGGTATCGGAAATCCTAGGAGGTCACAAGGCGCCGGCTTCGGCTTCGAGTTCCTTCAGGAGCGGCGCTTCTTCCCGCCAGCGGACATACCACTGGTCGATCGCCTCGCCGAACCAGTCGCGACCGACCTCGGTCACTGGGACCTTGGTGGTTTCGAGCTTGGCGCGATAGTCGGCGTCGATGTTGGCGTAGTTGCCGACCATGACGTCGATACGCTTGGCGAAGACTTCCTCGATGACCGCGCGGTCGGCTTCCGAGATCGTACCCCACTTGCGGCCCGAGGCGATCGCCGCCATCGGGAACATCATGTGGTTGGAGATGATGATCGAACCGGCGTGGTCGTAGTACTTCGAGTTCCAGGTGCCCTCGACGTCGATCTGCATGCCGTCGACCTGGCCGTTGGCGAAGGCGTCGTAGAGCGCCGGCAGCGGCATCGGCGTCGGCGCGGCGCCGAGACCTTCCCAGAAGGCGAGCTCGGGGGCGTAGGGGATCGTGCGGATCTTCTTGCCCTTGAGGTCGTCGACGGTCTTGACGTCGCCGCGCATGGTGATCATGCGCATGCCGGCCATGCCCCAGCCGAGGCCGACGAGGCCGAAGCTGTCCATGCCCTCGAGAAGCTTCTGTGCAGTCTCGCCCTTCAGGAGTTCACGCGCGCCGGCCACATCCTTGACGATGTAGGGCGCGAGGAAGATGCCGTAGTTCGGATCGCGGTTGGCGAATTCGCCGAGCGTGAAGAAGCCGAAATCCAGGGCCCCGGTCTGGAGCTGCTGGAGCATCTGCGCTTCGCTGCCGAGCTGGCCCGACGGGAAGATCAGGATATCCACGCGGCCTTCGGTGCGCTCCTTGATCTCCTGGGCGGCTTCGGTTGCGGTGACCGACCACTGATGCGGCGGCGGGGTGATCAGGCCGAGACGGTACTGTTCGGCAGAAGCCGAACCGGCCGAAAGGGCGACGATCGAGACTGCCGCGAGAGCTGCGGCTGTGAAGTATTTCATTCCTACCTCCCCAGATGGCGCCGGCAATGGGATGGGTTGTGCCGGACGTGGTTTCATAAAATATCGATATTTTTCCCAAATCAAGAAAAAATCGATATTTTGGCTCAGAAAGTTTGGTTCTCGCTATTTCGCCCAGCCCCGCTCGCGATTCATCCCGGCAATCAGATCCAGGATGACCGGCATCGTCGCGTCGCGGTCGGCGGCGATGTCGGCGAGCGGGGGCAGGTTCGAATTCTCATAGGCGCTGGCGATGGTGGCGCAGGTGGCCTCGTCGAGCACCGGCGCGCCGAGGTCGTCGAACAGCGCCTGGAATTGCGGTCCGAGCGCCTCGAGAAAGCCAGCCATGCCGCGGTCGGCGCCTGCGAGCGCAAAGACGGTCATCGGCCCGAGCCGGCACCAGCGCGGCGCAAGCGCCTCGGTGACGGCGCGTTCCGTATCCTCGAGGCTCGCCGCTCCCGTCGCGACGAGATGGACGGCCTCGCGCCAGATCGCGGCCTGCAGCCGGTTAACGAGATGGCCGGCGACCGGCTTCTTCAGCTCGAGAACCGTCTTGCCCATTTCCTCGTAGATGGCCCGGGCTCTGGACAGCGTCTCCGGCGACGTCGCGCTGCCCCCCGCGATCTCCACCACCGGCATGAGGTAGGGCGGATTGCAGGGATGGCCGATCAGGAGGTTCTGCGGCCGCGCCAGCCCCTCGGCGATCACGTCGGCGGTGAAGCTCGACGAGGAGGAGGCGATGATCGTGTCCGCGCGGACGCGGCCCTCGACGGCGGCGAGAACCTTGCGCTTGAGATCGAGATTTTCCGGCAACGCCTCCTGCACCAGATCGGGATCGGCATCATCATCGAGCGCGGCGACAACGACCGGCGGAGAAACGTTCTCCGCCAGCTTGCCAAGGCAGCCCAGAACGTCGCGGGCGTTCTCGAAGGTCGCCGCCACCCTCTCGCCCGCCTTTTCGTCCGGATCGACGACGGTCGTGGAACAACCGGCGCCGGCGAAGGCCGCCGCCCAGCCGGCGCCGATCAGGCCGCCGCCGAGGACCGTGACCCGTCTCATTTCAGCGCGGTCCCGAGGCCGGTCGACAGCGACGGGAAGAAGGTCAGCGCGAGAAGGACGATCGCGGTGGCGATGAAGAAGGGCATGATCAGCCAGGCGAGACGCTCGGCTCGGACATTGCCCATCAGCGCCGCCGTGAACAGGCCCGTCCCCACCGGCGGCGTCAGGAGCCCGGCCGTGAGGTTGAGGCAGACGATGACGCCGAACTGGATCGGGTCGACGCCATAGACGCCCACTGCGACCGGCAGGAAGACCGGAACGGTCAGGATGATCGCCGGGATCGGGTCGGTGACCATGCCCAGGAACATCAGCATGAGGTTGATCAACAGCAGGAAGATGATCGGCGACGAGGTCAGCGTTTGCAGCCAGGCCGAGACGATTGCAGGCACGTTCTCGAAGGTGATGACCCAGGAGAACAGGCCGGCCGCCGCGATCAGGAACATGACGACGGCGGACGAGGCGGCCGTGCGCACGAAGGCCGGCCAGATGTCCTTTACCGACATCTCGCGATAGATGAACATGCCCACGAAGACAGCGGCCACGGAGGCGATCGCGGCGGATTCGGTCGGCGTCGCCAGCCCGCCCAGGATCGAGCCGATGATGATGACCGGGATCAGCGCGGCCGGCAGCGCGTCGCGGACGGCGATGACGCGCTCGCGCATCGCCAGCTTCTCGTTGCGCGGGAACTTGTGCTTATGGCCGAGCCAGCCGATGACCGCCAGGAAGGTGATGAACAGGATGACGCCCGGGACGATGCCGGCGATGAACAGGTCGCCGATCGGCAATTGCGCGATGACGCCGAAGATGATGAACATCATGGACGGCGGAATGATCGGCGCCAGCATGCCGCCGGCGGCGGTGATCGCCACGCTGACGTCGCGCGGATAGCCGGTGCGCTCCATTTCCGGCACGGCGATGCGCGACATGATGGTGATCTGCGCCACGGTCGAGCCGAGGATCGCCGCCATCATCATGTTGGCCATGAGGTTGACGTAGGCGAGGCCGCCGCGGACCGAGCCGAGGAGCGCGAGCGCGAGCGCCATCAGGCGCCTGCCGATGCCGCCCTCGTTCATGAACTCGCCAAGAAGGATGAAGAGCGGCAGCGCGATCAGGCCGTAATTCTCGATCCCGCCGAAGAACTGCTGCGGGAAGCTCTGGAACAGGATGGTGTTGCCGCTCGTCGCGATGATGACGACGGCGAGGCCCATCAGGGCGAAGGCGATCGGAACGCCGACGACGAGGAAGCCGATGAAGAAACCCGCGCCGATCATTTCGACTGCTCCGCGGTTGCGCCGAACCGGGCGAGCACGTGCACGAAGCCGGTGAGGCAGAAGACGGGAAGGACGAGCCAGAACCAGAACTTGCGGACGCCGAGCGTCACCGTCGGTTCCTGGTAGAGGAAGTTGAAGCTCTCGCGCGCATAGGTCCGCAGGTCTTCCGCCGCGAGGACGCCGAGCGGATCGAACCAGATCCACAGGGTCCAGGCGAAGATGGCGAACAGCGCGAGAAGGACGACGTCGACGATGAAGGCGAGCTTCCTGCGGGTGGACGCGCTCACCGCATCCGAGAGGAGCGTGACGGCGATGTGCTGGCGTTTCTCGAGGCCGAGCGAGGCGCCGACGAAGGCGGCCATCACCATCAGATAGACGGCAAGCTCGTCCGTCCAGATCAGGGGCTTGCCGAAGGCGCGCGAGACGACGTTGGTCAGGAGAAGAGCGAGGATCAGGACCATCAGCACACCGGCGAAGCGCGCTTCGCACCAGGCGATGGCCGCACTCAATCGGCCGATTGCCTTCAAGCCTCCACCCTCGCCGGGTGTCGTCGCAGAAGCCATACCAGTCCCTCCTTTGCCCCATTGGCGATCGGCTGGAATGAATATCGATATTTTTTCCCTGTCAAATGGAAAATCGATATTATTGCCTTTACTCCCAATTGGCGTATCGTTCGTAACAGGCTATCACTCGCAGCGGGCAGGAGGCTTGGCAGTGAACGTCGTAGAAATCCCGGGACACGAGAAAACCATCGCAGAACGTGCCTACCGCACGATTCGCGAGGACATCATCTCGGGCACGCTGCGTCCCGGGGAGAAGCTGAAGATCGACATCCTTCGCAAGCGCTACGGCTTCGGCGCGGCGCCCCTGCGCGAGGCTCTGTCGCGTCTGACCGGGGACAATCTCGTCAACGTCATGGGCCAGCGCGGCTTCGTCGTCGCCCCGATCTCGGCGCGCGACGTCAGCGAGATCGGCGACCTGCGCAAGCTCCTGGAAATCGAGGCGCTGGCGCGCTCGATCCCTCGCGGCGACGAGGCCTGGGAAGAGCGGCTGATCACCACCTATCACCGCCTGTCGCGGCTGGAGACCGGGGCCAACCAGGGCATCGACGCGCTCGACATCTGGGAGAAGCACAATTCCGCCTTCCACGACGCGACCGTCGCTGCCTGCGATTCAGCCTGGGTCCTGAGGCTCAGGGAGCAGCTGTTCCGCCAGCACGAGCGCTATCGCCGCTTCAGCCGCATCAAGTCGGTGCGCACCCGCGACATCCATGACGAGCACGAGGCGCTGTTCGAGGCGGCCATGGCCCGCGACGTCGACAAGGCGTCGAAGGTGATCTCCGTCCACATCCAGCGCACGACCGACGCCGTTCTCGCGGCGTTGAGCGCCGGCGACATCGCCGTCTGACCCGGCCCTCAGCCGGGCGTCCGTCCGGCGAGATCGAGCGGATGGACGACGGGGCCGTCACGGTCGGCGAACAGCGCCTCGACCCCGTAGACCGACCTCAGCCGCTCCGGCGTCAGCGCGTCGAGCGGCGCGCCGTCGGCGATGATCCTTCCGGCATCGAGGAGCACGATGCGCGTGCACCAGCGCGCCGCGAGGCCGAGATCGTGCAGGCAGGCGACGACCGCCCCGCCCTCCCCGGCGAGGTCGGCGAAGACCCGCATCAGGGCGATCTGGTGCGCCGGATCGAGCGCGGCCGTCGGCTCGTCGGCCAGCAGAAGCGGCGTCTCCTGCGCCAGCGCCCGGGCGATCAGCACGCGCGCCTTCTCGCCGCCGGACAGTTCCGTCGCCGGGCGCCTGGCGAGCGCCTCCACCTCCATCCGGCGCATGGCGCGGGCGACCGCCGCGGCATCCTGCGGACCGGGCCGGGCGAAAGATGGCAGCCGCGCGGCGCGGCCGAGCATGACGAGGTCTTCGACCGGCACCGGCCAGGCGATTTCCCGCTCTTGCGCCAGATAGGAAAGACGGCGGCCCGTCTCGCGCGCGGACAGGGACCGCGCCGCCTCGCCGCCAAGCGCGATCTCGCCGCCCGCCGGAAGCAGGCCGACGATCGCCTTCAGGAGCGTGGATTTCCCCGCGCCGTTCGGGCCGACGAGGCCGACGAACTCGCCCTCCCCGATCGAGAGCGTCACGTCGTCGAGGACGCGGCGGCCGCCGAGCTCGACGGTGAGGGATTTCAGGTCGAGCCGCATCAGACCATCCTCCGCCGCGTCCGCCAGACGAGCCACAGGAAGAAGGGCGCGCCGACCAAAGCCGTCAGCACGCCGAGCTTCAGGTCGCGCCCCGGCATGACGACGCGCACCAGGATGTCTGCGGCAAGCAGCATCGCCGCGCCGCCGAGCGCGCTCGCCGGCAGGAGCCGGGAGGGCAGCGACCCGGTGAAGGGACGCAGGAGATGCGGCACGACGAGGCCGACGAAGCCGATCGCCCCGGCGACCGCCGTGGCGGCGCCGACCGAGGCCGCGGTGCCGAAGACGGCGAGGAAGCGCACGCGCTTGAGGTCCACGCCGAGGCTCGCGGCCGTGTCCGGGCCGAGGGTCAGCGCGTCGAGCGCCTTGCCGGTGACGGCGAGCATCGCCCAGCCGAAGGCCATGAAGGGTAGCGCCAGCCAGACATGGGTCATCGACCGGTCGGTGAGCGAGCCGAGCATCCAGAATACGATCTCGAGCGCGGCGTAGGGATTGGCGGACAGGTTCAGGGCGAGCGAGGTCATCGCCCCGGCGAACGCCGAGACCGCGACGCCGGCGAGGATCACGCTCAGGACCCCGCCATCCGTGCCGGCCATGACGCGCACGACGAGGACGGCGAGCGCGGCGCCGGCAAGGGCCGCGAGCGGCAGCCCGAGCGGGAAGGCTGCGGCGACGCCGGTATAGAGCGCGATCACCGCGCCGAGCGAGGCCGAGGGCGAGATGCCGAGGAGGCCGGGCTCGGCGAGCGGATTGCGCAGGTAGCCCTGAAGCACCGCGCCGGAGAGGCCGAGCGTGGCGCCGATCGACAGACCCAGGATGGCGCGCGGCAGGCGGATCTCGCGCATCACCAGCGTCATCAGCCCGCCCTCGTCGGAAACGAGCGCGCGCAGGCTGGTCATGGCGTCGACCTCGGCCGGGCCGACGAGAAGCGAGCAGACGAAGAGGAGCGCCGTCACGACGGCGAGGCCGGCGAGGAGGAGCCGGTAGCCTGCCGTTCCGGTCATCGGCCCGTCCCTTCCGCGGCCGCGCGCAGGATGCGCACCGCCTCGAGATTGAACGGACCGCCGCAGAGCCACGAGCGCGCCGGCACGTTGACGAGCTTCGTGTCCCCCGCGACCCGGCGGAAGGCCGGATGGACGAAATTCTCGACCGCGAGCGCCGGCGCGTCGTATTCGCGGCCGTCGACGGCGACGAGGTCGGGGTTCGCCAGGACGAGGCTCTCGAGCGACAGGTAGCCCGCCCCGGCAATGCCGAGCCGCGCGCCGAGATTCTTGAGCCCCGCCGCCTCGATCACCGCGCCGGCGAGCGAGCCTCCCCCGGACGTGTAGCTGTTGGCCGAATAGGTGGCGACGAGCTTGCCGGTGGCGCCGGCCGCGCCGCCGGCGAGGCCGCGGTCGAGCGCGGCGACGAGCTCGGCCGCGCGCGCGTCCCGGCCGAGGAGCCGGCCGAGGCGCAGCATGTTCTCGCGCACGTCGTCAAAAGAGGTTTCCGGTGGGAATTCCTCGATCCGGAAGCCGAGGCGGCGGAGGAGCGCCGTCGTCGCCCTCGTCGTGAAGGTGCCGGTCAGCACGAGGTCCGGCTGCATCAGGAACACCTCCTCGGCGAGCCCGTGATTGACCGGGTAGCGCGCGGCCTCCTCGTGCAGCATCGAGGCTTCGGGAAGCTGCGCCATATAGGACACGGAGTGGAGCTGGCCCTCGCCGGCGATCAGCATCGCCAGCTGGTCGGTGCAGACGTTGAGCGAGACGACGCGCCGCGGCGCCCCCTCCTCCGCCGCGGCCGGCGGAAGAGGAAGAAGGGCGGCGAGCGCGAGAGCCTCCGCCGCGAGCCGATGCCGGTATCGGTGTCGGTGCCGGGCCATTCCAACCGTCTAGAACGAGCCGCGCAGGCCGAAATAGGCGGTGCGGCCCTGCGTGTTGTAATTCAGGACCTCTTCGTACTCGGTATCGAACAGGTTCTCCACCTTGGCATAGGCCTCGAGATGCTCGTTGAAGCGATAGCTCGCGCCGACATTGAAGACCGCGTAATCCTTGAGGCGGACGTTGGTGTAGGTAACGAAGTCGGTGTCGAGCAGGCCGGCGCTGAACACCGCCTCGCCGAACACGCGCGCCTTGTCCTCGGCGAAGACATAGGCCGCGTTGACCGAGCCCGAATGGCGCGGGCGCCGGATTTCCGACGTCCTCAGGCCCCCCGCCGTCGCCTGCTCGGTCGCGTGCGTGTACGTGTAGGTCGCCCCGAAGGTGAGCCCGTTCATCAGGTCCACATTGGCGGCGATCTCGACGCCGCGGCGCTTGCTCTTGCCGTCGCGGTTGACCGGCGTCGGCAGCGGGCCGGCATAGGAGACGGCGATCTCGTTGGTGAGATCCTGGTCGAAATAGGTCACGTCGACGACGAGCCTCCGGTCGAAGAAGCCCTGCTCCACGCCGATGTCCCAGCCGAAGCTCTCCTCCGGCTTCAGGTTCGGGTTGCCGACGAACAGGGTCGGCACGTAGCCGAACTGCTCGAAGAAGGTCGGGTTGGTGACGCCGGTGCCGACCGAGGCATGGAGCCGGGTCTCCGTGTTGGGGATGGCCCAGGCCGCGCTCAGCGAATAGGTGGTGGCGTCGGCGAAGCGGTCGTTGACATCGTGCCGGAGTGCGGCGTTGAGGAAGACCTGGTCGGCGAACTCGCCACGATACTCGCCGACGAAGGAATGGGCGACGCGGTCGAAGCGCGTCGTCAGATGCGACGGCAGGAACGTCTCGCGCTCCCACTCGTAGCCGCCGGTGATCTTGTGGCTCGCGTCGAGCGCGGCCGTGTCGAAGGCGAAGGTCGCCTGGTAGGTGCCGTTGACCCGGTTGCCCCTGGTCCAGGCGGTGCGGGCGCCGCCGGCGAAATAGTCGCGCGAGATGTCCGATCCGGTCAACCGCGCCTTCTGCGTGAGCGCGCCGTCGAACGAGGTCAGCGTCGCGCCGAGCGAGCCGAAGGTCTCGCGCGTCGTGGCCTCGTCGTCCGTGTCGAGGATGAGGCCGGTCATCCAGTCCTGCGCGTCGAGCGCGCTCTTGCGGTCCACGTGGCGCAGCGTCCCGTCGATGACGAGGTCGGGCGTCAGGTCGAAGGTGAACCGGCCGTTGAGCGTGGTGTTGTCGTCGCCGTCCTTCTCGGTGCCGAAATCCGAGACGTTGAAGCCGCCGATCCGGCGGCGGAGCGCCGAAAGGGCGATGTCGTAAGTCTCGCCGCCGCCGGAGAGGTTGACGCCGCCGAGCCAGGTCCCGTCCGAGCCGGTCTCGGCGCGGCCGCCGATCCGGAAGCCGTCGCGGGTCCCGCGCCTGGTGATGATGTTGATGACGCCCGCCGTCGCGTTCGAGCCCCAGAAGGCGCTCTGCGGGCCGCGCAGCACCTCGATGCGGTCGATCTCGTCGATGAGCAGGCTGCTCAGGTCCGATTCGCCGGAGGGATCGAGCACCTCGATGCCGTCGATCATGACGAGGACGTGGTTGCTCTCGGCGCCGCGCATGCGCACCTGCGTCAGCCCGCCGGCGGGCCCCATGCGCGAGACGGCGACGCCCGGCACCCTGCGCAGCGCGTCGGCGACGTTGTCGATCTGGCTCCGTTGGAGCTCCTCGCCGGTGATGACCGTGAAGGCGCGGCCGGTCTTCCCCTCCTCAACCGGCGTCAGGCCCGCGGTGACGAGCATGCGCTCGAGCACGGTCGGCGCGGCCGCGGGCGCGGCGGTTTCCTCTGCCCGCGCGGCGTGGACGAGGGCCAGCGCGCAGACGCCAGTCGTCAGGAACTTCTTGTGCAAGTCTGCCTCCATTCACATGGCGGGGACAAAGGTCCCCCGGGTTTTCGTCGAACCGCAGGCAGCTGGGATGTGGTTGGGTGCATTCTGATCCCCGGCCTTCCGCATGCGGCAACATTTTTTCGATGTCACCGCCACGGACGACCGCGCATGGACACACCCCGTATCCATGCATGGGTGACCGGAACCGGCAGGTCTCCTGGCTTCCGTGTCATCGCCCGTGATCTTCCGCCTTCCCGTCCTTGCGGACAGTGGCCTTGGAAGAGGGCTCGACGGTTACAGTTGCGGGGGCAGCTGCGGCATTGACCCTGGAAGGTCGCACCGCATTCCCGTTTTCATCCGCCTTGCGGCGGAACCCGTTCCGCGGCGGACGTTATTCGCCGCATGCCGGGCCGTCAATCGGTTCGGGCCGCTTGCCACGGCTTTCCACGCAGCGGCATTTGCCCGCATGCACGCTGCGACTGCTTGCCAAGCGCTGCGGTTCGGCGTTAGTGCCGGCCATGACGGGGAACTTTCGAGGTTCCCTTAACCGCCCTTTTCCGTCTAATGTCGGCCGAGCGCCGTCCGGCAAAAAATAGCGAAAGCAAGCAGGGACTTCCGATGCCAGCCTACAGATCCAGAACCACCACGCATGGCCGCAACATGGCAGGCGCCCGGGGCCTGTGGCGCGCCACGGGCATGAAGGACGAGGATTTCGGCAAGCCGATCATCGCCATCGTCAACTCCTTCACCCAGTTCGTGCCCGGCCACGTGCACCTGAAGGATCTGGGCCAGCTCGTCGCCCGCGAGGTCGAGGCCGCCGGCGGCGTCGCCAAGGAATTCAACACGATCGCCGTCGACGACGGCATCGCCATGGGCCATGACGGCATGCTCTATTCGCTGCCGTCGCGCGAGATCATCGCCGATTCCGTCGAGTACATGGTCAACGCCCACTGCGCCGACGCCATGGTCTGCATCTCCAACTGCGACAAGATCACGCCCGGCATGCTCAACGCCGCCATGCGGCTGAACATCCCGGCCGTGTTCGTCTCCGGCGGACCGATGGAGGCCGGCAAGGTCGTGCTTCACGGCAAGACCCACGCGCTCGACCTGATCGACGCCATGGTCGCCGCCGCCGACGACAAGGTCTCCGACGAGGACGTCAAGGTCATCGAGCGCTCGGCCTGCCCGACCTGCGGCTCCTGCTCCGGAATGTTCACCGCCAACTCGATGAACTGCCTGACCGAGGCGCTCGGCCTGTCGCTGCCCGGCAACGGCTCGACGCTCGCCACCCACGCCGACCGCAAGCGCCTGTTCGTCGAGGCCGGCCACCTGATCGTCGATCTCGCCCGCCGCTATTACGAGCAGAACGACGAGAGCGTCCTGCCGCGGTCGATCGCCACCAAGGCCGCATTCGAGAACGCCATGTCGCTCGACATCGCCATGGGCGGCTCCACCAACACCGTGCTGCACATCCTCGCCGCCGCCTATGAAGGCGGGGTCGACTTCACCATGGCCGACATCGACCGCCTGTCGCGCAAGGTCCCTTGCCTGTCGAAGGTCGCGCCGGCCAAGCAGGACGTGCACATGGAAGACGTGCATCGCGCCGGCGGCATCATGCGCATTCTCGGCGAGCTCGATCGCGGCGGCCTGATCAACCGCGACTGCCCCACCGTGCACGCCGCGACGCTCGGCGACGCCATCGATCGCTGGGACATCACCCGCACCAATTCCGAGACCGTGCGCGAATTCTTCAAGGCCGCGCCCGGCGGCATCCCGACGCAGGTCGCCTTTTCGCAGGAAGCCCGCTGGCACGAGCTCGACACGGACAGGGAGAAGGGTGTCATCCGCTCGATCGAGCACCCGTTCTCCAAGGACGGCGGCCTTGCCGTGCTCTACGGCAACATCGCCCTCGACGGCTGCATCGTGAAGACGGCCGGCGTCGATGAATCGATCCTGAAATTCTCCGGCCCCGCGGTCGTGTTCGAAAGCCAGGATGCGGCGGTGAAGGGCATCCTCGGCAACGAGGTCAAGGCCGGCGACGTCGTCGTCATCCGCTACGAGGGACCGAAGGGCGGACCCGGCATGCAGGAAATGCTCTATCCGACGAGCTACCTGAAGTCGAAGGGCTTGGGCAAGGAATGCGCGCTCATCACCGACGGCCGCTTCTCCGGCGGCACGTCGGGGCTGTCGATCGGCCACGCCTCGCCGGAAGCCGCGCAGGGCGGGGCGATCGGTCTCGTCCGCGACGGCGACATGATCGAGATCGACATCCCGAACCGGACCATCCACCTCGCCGTCCCGGACGAGGAACTCGCCGCACGCCGCAGGGAGCAGGACGTGCTCGGCTGGAAGCCCGCCGGGCCGCGCAAGCGCAACGTCACGACGGCGCTCAAGGCCTATGCCGCCTTCGCCGCCTCCGCCGACAAGGGCGCGGTGCGCATCCTGCCGGAATGAGGCTTTTCGGATCGCGATGAAGAAACGGCGGCTTCGGCCGCCGTTTGCTTTTCGAGGCTTCGCAAATGCGGGCGGAGAACCGCGTCGCCTTTCCCGGATCTGCCTACTTCCCGCCCTCGCGCGGATCGAAGGCGATGAAGAGGCCATGGAAGGCCCAGAGCCCGGCGGCGCCGAAGAGGATGCCCCAGAAGGGCGCGCCGGTGAGGAATTCGAACAGGGCCCAGCCGAGCGTGAACCCGACCACGGCGAGCCGGATCCAGAGCGGCCGGAAGAACGGGTCGTTGAAGTCGAAGCCTCTCATGCCCGCGCAGGCCTTCAGAGCCGGTAGCGCCGGCGCTCGGCGACGGCCACCGGCAGCGCCATGACCAGCGCCATCGAGGCGGAGAGCGAGCGGAAGCCGGCGAAATCGTTCTCGGAGACTTCCAGCCAGTGGGTGGCGAGGCCGGCGAGCGGCGAGAGCGCCGAATCCGTGATCGCCACGACCGGCACGCCGTTGCCGGCCATCATCCGGGCGATGTCGAGCGTTTCGGAGGCGTAGGGCGAGAACGAGCAGATCACCGCCGCGTCGCGCGCGCCGGCCATCGCCGCGGTGTCGACGTCGATGCCGTTCGGGGAATCGATCATCACCGCCTTGATGCGCAGCTTGGCGAAGGCATAGCCCATATGGGCGACGAGGGGATAGGAGCGGCGCCGGGCGATGAGATAAATCGTCTCGGCATTGGCGAGCACGTTGACGCTGCGGGTGAAATCGGCCTCGTTGATCGTGCTTGCGAGGCCCTCGATCGAGCGCCGCGCCGCGGTGACGAAACCGTTCAGGAGCGCGCTCTCGTAGGAGGAGCCAGCGGATCCGGCCTCGATCGCCTTCAGCCGCTCCTCGTAGCTCGAGGCGCGGTTCTTCAGCCGGCGGCGGAAGACCGATTGCAGGTCGGAGAAGCCGTCATAGCCGAGATGCCTCGCCAGCCGGACGAGGGTCGAGGGCTGGACCTGTGCGGCGGCGGCGATGCTCGCCGCGGTGCCGAGCGCGATGTCGTCGGGATGGGCGAGCGCGAATTGCGCCGCCTGCGCCAGCCGCTTCGGCAGGCTGTCCTGGCTCGCGGCGACCCGCTCGCGCAGGGCGTCGAAATCGCGCGGTGCCTCGCCCTCGCCCGCCGCCTTCGTGTCGCCCGTCGTCTCGCTCATGCGCAGCTTTCGTCCCTACCCGGTGAAACAGACATTCCATACATGGCCCCAGGCCGCAACTCGTTTGCCGGCCTGTCCGAAGGCGATTTCTCCCCGCGGTCCTCAGCCGGCGACCTCGTCCACCGAAACTACCCGGCCCTCGCGCGCGGAGACGAGCGCCGCCTCGGCGAGCACGAGCGCCTTCAGCCCGTCCTCCCCGTTCGGCGACGGCGCGGCGCCGTCCTTGACGACCGCCACGAAGGCGGCGATCTCGGCGGCGTAGGCAGCGATGTAGCGCGTCATGAAGAAATCGTGCAGCGGCGCGCGGGTATAGCCCGAGGCGTTGGCGACCTCGATCAGCACCGGCCGCTCGTTCTCGGCCGCGACCGAGCCCTCCGAGCCGTGCACCTCGACACGCTGGTCGTAGCCATAGGTGGCGCGGCGGGAATTGGAGATGGTCGCGTGCCGGCCGCTCGCCGTCGTCAGCACCACCGAGGCGGAATCGAAATCGCCGAGGCGGCCGATCTCCGGATCGACCAGCACCGAACCGGTGGCAAAGACGCGCACCGGCTCCTCGCCCAGGAGGAAGCGCGCCATGTCGAAATCGTGGATGGTCATGTCGCGGAAGATGCCGCCCGAAACCTTGATGTACTCGGCCGGAGGGGCGCCGGGATCGCGCGAGACGATCTGCACCATCTCGACCTTGCCGATGCGGCCGTCGTCTATCGCCGCCCGGACCGCGGAGAAATGCGGGTCGAAGCGGCGGTTGAAGCCGATCATCAGCCGCGCGCCGGTCTCCTCTACCGTCTTCAGGCACTCTCTGACGCGCGCCACGGAAAGATCGACCGGCTTCTCGCAAAAGATCGCCTTGCCGGCGCGGGCGAAGCGCTCGATCAGGTCGGCATGGGTGTTGGTCGGCGTGCAGATCACCACCGCGTCGATGCCCGCATCCGCCTCGATCTCGTCGATCGTGCGCACCGCGCAGCCGTAAGTCTCGGCGATCGCTCCGGCGGCGTCCGGGAAGGGGTCCGCGACGGCGGCGAGCCGCGCGTCCGGGTTGGCGGCGATGGCCCGCGCATGGACCTTGCCGATGCGGCCGGCGCCGAGGAGGGCGAAATTCAGCGTCATGTAGGATCGTCCTGAAGGAATGGTGTCGGGGGTTTCGGATATTCGCTCGCATCGTGCAAGAGCCGCCGGTCCGCGGCCGCGCGGGTTTCCGCCGTCAGGCGGCGTCCTCGTATTCGCGGCCGGTCTTGGCGCCGGTGATGTAGGCGACGACGTCCTGCGGGTCGGTCTCGGTGCGCAGGAGGTTGGCGACAATGCGGCCGCGGCGGAAAACGACGATGCGGTCGACGAGGTCGAAGACCTGGCGCATGTTGTGGCTGATGAGGATCAGCGGCTCGCCCTGCGCCTTCAGCGTGCGCACGATATTTTCCACCTGCGCCGTCTCCTGCACGCCGAGGGCGGCCGTCGGCTCGTCCATGATCGTCAGCTTGGAATGGAAGGTCGCGGTGCGGGCGATCGCCACGCATTGCCGCTGGCCACCCGACATGTTGCGGATCGTGTTGCGGATGTTGGGGATCTTCACGCCGGTCTTGGCAAGCGCGGCCATCGTCGCCTCGCGCATGCCGCGATAGTCGAGGATCGAAAACGGGCCGAGATTGAACAGGATCTTCTCGCGTCCGAGAAAGAGGTTGTCCGGCACGTTGAGCTCGTCGGCGAGCGCCAGCGTCTGGAACACCGTCTCGATGCCGGCCTCGCGCGCGTCGAGCGGGCCGTCGAACTGGCGCGGCTTGCCGTCGAAGATGATCTCGCCGCGTGTCGGCCGCTCGACGCCGGTGATCTGGCGCACGAAGGTGGACTTGCCGGCGCCGTTGTCGCCCATGATCGCCACGTGCTCGCCCCGGCGCAGGACGAAGTTGGCGCCCTCGAGCGCGTGCACGCCGCCATAATACTTGGTGAGGTCACGGGTCTCGAGGATGATGTCGTCGGGAATCCGGGATGCGAGATCGTCCATGGCGTCCTCCCTCAGATGCGTTGCGCGGCGAAGCGCTGGCGGTACTGGTCGAGCACCACGGCGCCGACGATGATCATGCCCTTGACCATCTCCTGGTAGTAGGCGTCGAGGCGCATGAAGGTGAATCCGGAGATGATGACGCCGAAGATCAGCGCCCCGAGCACGGTGCCGACGACCGAGCCGCGGCCGCCCGAGAGCGAGACGCCGCCGATGACCGCCATGGCGATGGCGTCGAGCTCGTACATCACGCCCATCCCGGCCTGGGCGGTGAGGTTCTTCGAGGAGAGCACGATCGCCGCGAGCGCCGCCAGCATGCCGGCGATCATGTAGACCAGCACCTTGTGGCGATCGACGTTGATGCCGGACATGCGCGCCGCCTGCTCGTTGGAGCCGATGGCGTAGCAGTGCTTGCCGTAGCGCGTATAGGTCAGAATGAGCTGGAACAGGATGGCGAGGAAGATGAAGATCAGCACCGGCATCATTCCCTTGCCGATCATGGCGTAGCCATCGGTCGGGAAAGAGATCGGGTTGCCCTTCGACCACCAGCGCGCAAGGCCGCGCGCCGAGACCATCATGCCGAGCGTGGCGATGAAGGGCGGGATGCGCGTGTAGGCGATCAGCAGCCCGTTGATCAGGCCGGCGACGAGGCCGCAGGCGAGCCCGACGAGAACCGGGACGATGACCGGCAGGTCCATCAGGGCCGGCCCGAAGATCGCCTTGGGATTGGGATTGCCGTTGACGACGGCGACCTGCGCGAAGCTCATGGCGATCATCGCGGTCGCGCCGACCACCGAGCCCGACGACAGGTCGATGCCGCCGGTGATGATGACCTGGGTGACGCCGATGGCGATGATCCCGACGATCGAGACCTGCAGGATGATGATGGACAGCCGCGCCTCGTTGAAGATGGCGTCGACATTGGCGCGGGTGTTGAACAGGAAGGAATCGCCGAGGAAGGCGCGGCCGAGGATCTCGAACACGGCGACGAGAATGACGAGCGCGACGAGAATGTTGATCTCGTTCGGCCAGTGGCGCTTGCGCGCATCGTATTTCAGACCGCCGATGCCGTGCGTCGTGTCCGCCATCCCCGTTCCTCCTCTTCACGGCAGCGCCCGCACGCCTCTCCCGCTGGCGCTTGATCGTGGGCGCGAAAGCCTGGGCTGGAAAGGACGGCGCCGAAGCGCCGTCCAGGTGGTGGGTCGAGCCCGCCCGCGGCCGTCGCGGGCGCGGACGGACCCTTTCGCTGATCGCTCAGTTCTTCTGGAGGTACTGATCGATATTGGCCGGGGTGACGAGCTCGAACGGCACCCAGACGGCGTTGTCGACGGCTTCGCCGGCGGCGAGCTTCAGCGCCGTGTCGAGCGAGCCGGCGCCCTGCGCGGCCGCGTTCTGGAACACGGTCACGTCGAGGTCGCCCGCCTGCATGGCCGCGAGCGCGTCCTGCGTGGCGTCAACGCCGCCGACGACGACCGCCTTCATGTCGATGCCGGCCGCCTTCATCGCCTGGATGGCGCCGATGGCCGATTCGTCGTTGTTGGCGATCACCGCGTCGAAGGCCTTGCCGGTCGACAGCCAGTTGGTCATCAGGTTCTGGGCCTCGTCGCGGCGCCAATTCGAGGTCTGCTTGTCGAGGATGTTGAGCGTCACGGCGCACTTGCCGCCGTCGATCACGTCATGGATGTCCTGCGTGCGCTGCACGGCGGCCTGGTTCGAGAGTTCGCCCATGATGACGTAGGCGTTCGCCTCGGTCTTGCCGGCCTCCTTGAGGAGACGGCAGACCTCGATGGTCTCGAGCGTGCCCGAATCCACCTCGTTGGAGCCGACGAAGGCCTGGTTGTCCGGCAGCGTGTCGAGGTTGACCGGCTGGCGGTTGACATAGACGAGCGGGATGCCGGCAGCCGCCGCCGCGTCGCTCATCGCCTGCGTGGCGGAGGTGTCGACCGGGTTGACGATGATCGCGTCGACGCCCGACGCGGCGAAATTGTTGATCTGGTCGAGCTGCTTGGCGACGTCGTTGCCCGCATCCTCGATCTGCACCTTCACGCCCTTCTCGCCGGCATATTTCTCGATGCCGTTGCGCAGCACCGTCAGAAAGTTGTCGTCGAACAGCGCCATCGAGACACCGACCGTCTGCGCCATGGCAGACGAGCCCATCAGCGCGACGAAGGTCGCACCCAGGATCAGTTTCCTCATCTTCATCTCCTCCGCTTCGGCGTCCGGTGGCGCCTTCCCTTATCCGGAACCCCGGGTGTCCCGGGGCTGCGGCCTCCCGCCGCTCCGATTCCGACAACAATGGAACGTTATCGGCATCGATCTCTAGTTATGAAATATATATTCCAAAATTATTCCGGGAGGTCAAGCGCAATTCCAATACGGGCGGCGCGATGCCCGCCTCGCAAGGCAAGGCTGCCGAGCCTGGCGACGAGGCACGGTATCGCCCGTGCAGCACGGCGCGGGCAGGCGGGAACTCATGAGGGAAGTGTGAGGAGGGCGCCCGCGCCGGCCGCGGGCCGCTGATCACTCCGCAAGCCGCGCGGCGATGAAGTCCATGCTGGCGGCG
>Ga0065721_10049839_pt1 | contig 26480 bp, 25 predicted proteins | sample Mesricmetagenome_FD_59108 | JGI IMG/M metagenome (GOLD analysis project Ga0065721, IMG submission 59108) | Mesophilic microbial community from rice straw/compost enrichment Sample: eDNA_1 v2 (version 2) | ecosystem: Engineered > Solid waste > Grass > Composting > Bioreactor | place: USA: Davis... | reverse complement strand
AAAGACTGGCTGGCGGAAGCGACTGTTCCCGCCGATTGAATCAGCCGTGCGGAACCTTCGTTCAACGTATCCACGAGCGAAGTCAGCGATTTGCGCAAACGCCATGAATTGAGTGCGACAAGCAGCGCCGTGATTCCGGCAAATGCCACACCGATCGATCCAAAGACGAACGCATATTTCCGAATCGATGAGAAGGTCACCACGGTGGCCTCGGTTTTGGCATCCGCGGTTCCCGAACAAAAAGCCTTCAGGTCATCAGCCGCCTTGGTCAGCTGAACCACTTTCGGCGGAACGTCGTTGTCGAGCGACTTCATCGCTTCCGCGAAATCCGCATCCAGCTGCTTGCGGATGTTCATCATCGTTTTGCCGTAATCGTCGAGACACGACTGCACCGCGGCGATGCGACTCCTGCCTTCTCCATCGCGATAGAGGTCGTTGAGCTGCGAGAGAATTTCGCTGCTCTTCTTGAAGACGGCATCGGCCTGCGATGCCTTTGCAGCGCGATCCGATTCCGGCACGAACATCAGTTCGTAGGAATGCAGACGATAAACGCCGAGATTTTCCTGAAGGGCTGCCAGCTGTCGCAGGCTGGGCAACCCTTCGGATTCAAGTCCCTTCACCGAGATCGCTCCCTGCCGGCACACCTGCCACAAGACACATACCTGGATGATCAGGAAGATCAGGAGCAGCGCGACAATGCCCTGGATAAGTCTAAAACTTCGCTGGAGTGACATTCGTGACTGTTTCATGCGGAAGGGAGCGGATGGGAATCGTTATTTAATTTCGATGGTCTTGACACCTTTGAGTTCGGTGCCGGCCGGAACGATGGCGATGGCGCCTTTCGTGGAAGCCACCAGGGCGACCAAAGCTGCAGCATCATCGACTTTCTTCGGCTGCTGGCCGCGGCCGGAAAATGCGAGACGCTGCCAGAATGTTTTGAACTGGCTGGCGTCCATGCCGCTGGCTTCCTTGAGCGCCGCGTCGGTCTTTTCGGTGAAGGCGATCGTGATGTTCTGACCGCCCTCCCAATAGGTGGTCTTGCCATTGTAAATGTCCTTCAGCGCGGCGGGCGTCAGGCTGCTGGCTGGAACGCCTTCGTTGGCGATCACCACTGCACCTTCGAGCGCCCAGCTTTGAACTGTTCCGGCCACGAGAGCCAGAGCGAGAAGTCCTGATCGGAAAAGTTTCTTCATAATGCTTGGCAGTTGAGGTTAGAAGCTGACGGTCGCCTTGGTGGCGAGCATGAACCAGCCGTCATTGTCGCGGCTCGGATTGCGCCGGGCATCGTGCAACAGCGCCGTGCCGCGGATGTAATGGCCTTCAGCCTTCAGAATCAGCCAGTCGGTCGGATCGAACCGAAGCGAAAGGAACGCCCAATCCTTCTGCGCTGCATCGGGATTGCCGCTGCGATTTTTCGTCGATGCGTAATACTCGTTGTAGTACATGCCGGCCTCGAAATACTTGTTGAATCGATAGGCTGCACTCACATACCAGGTGTCCGAGCGGTTATTGCCATTCTGCGTCATGCCTCCCGTTGTTTGTTCGCCGAAGATGGCCAGGTTCTGGTATTCCGCCTGGAGCGTGAGCGACTTCCAGACGTATTCGGCTGAATACTGCTGGAGAACGACATGGGATTCGGAATTGCCGCGCAACCCGCCCATCAATGTTTCGCCCGAGAAATCGTACTCAAAGTTGAACACGTAGGAGAAAAACGATCCCAACCGGAGTCCGTTCACCGGCGTGTTCCACCAGAGCTGCGCCGCAACCAATGGCAGCGTCTCGATCGAATCAACGCTCAGCAGCGGAACCATGGGATTGAGCTGGGCCGCCTCCCACATTCCGTTGTTGATGATTCCACCGACGCCACCGTCCTTGGAAATGTGAGCAACGCCGCCGGCGACTTCATATGACAATCCGCCTGCGTCCGACATCGGGATGTTTCCGAACACCACCGCACCGTCAATCGAGGTTGAGAAATCGCGCCAGCGGGCATCATACATTCCCTGCGGAAGCAGAACCCACGTGCGGGCCAGGTCCACGTCCTGAATGTGATTGTAAATGCCGGCGCTCTTGCGGACGCGTCCGAGGCGAAAACCGAGATGTTCGTTGAACGTGTATTCGATCGACGCAAAGTCGAGGAACGGTTGGTATTCGCCGTATCCGCCCACGTCGAAGAGAAATGCCTGTGCGGCAACACGTGTGCGCGGGAAAGGATTGAAGGCGATGTTCAATCCCGCTTCCGTGAATCGGAATGATCCGCTCGTCGAATCACCGAGGAAATTTTTGTCCGTCGAATACAGAAATCCCTGGCTGGCGAAGCCGTGAATATCCACAGGAGGAAGGTTCGTTCCAAGTTTCAACTCCCAGGAATTGGCTGCACATGCACCAAGCAACATTGTTCCAATAGCAAGGGATCCAGTTCGTTTACGTCCGTTCATATCTAATTTGTGAGTATCAGTCGAAGGCGGGAATTATTGACCGCGCAGCAGATCGGTATCGGAGAATCCCCCATGATGCTGAAGACAATTCATCGAAAACCTGCATTAAACTTGAGCAATCCGGGGGAAAACAGAAAGGGCTCCGAGGAGAGCCCTTTCGCACTTTTTTCCCAAACCGGGATCAGAAATCGCGGAAGTCGCCCTCCAGCGGAATGGAACTGCGATCCAGTTTGGCGGACTGCAGCGAAGCCCGACGCACCGTAGAGGAGGAAGCGGCGGAGTATTCGGAAACACTGGCACTCTTCCTGGCACCTTGATGCGGCTTGCGCGGTGCAGGTTTTTCCACCGAGACGGTGTCAGCATCGTTTTTGGAGATGCCCTGGATCAACGCTATGAGGCTCGCGACACTCTGTTTCATCGCCTGGGCCTGCATGTTCAACTGCTCCGCGGCTGCGGCACTTTCCTCGGCACTGGCAGCGTTGCTCTGGGTGACCTTGTCCATCTGTCCGACGGCGTCGTTCACCTGAGTGATGCCCTGCGTCTGTTCCGCCGATGCATGCGCCACTTCGGCGATCAGTTCGTCCAGCTGACGCACCTGAACGACAATCTTGTTCAATCCATCCGACACCTTGGAGCTGATGCGAACGCCATCCGCGCTCTTGTCGATGGCGCCCTGGATTTTCGCTGCAGTTTCCTTGGCGGCAAGCGCACTACGCTGGGCGAGATTGCGCACTTCATCCGCGACGACCGCGAAGCCCATTCCAGCTTCTCCGGCCCGCGCCGCTTCCACCGCAGCGTTCAAGGCGAGGATGTTGGTCTGAAACGCGATTTCATCGATGGTTTTGATAATCTGGGCGATGTCTTCGCTGGAACGCTTGAGCGCATCCATGGCGGAATTCATTTCCTGCATGCCGGCGGCGCCGATGTCGGCCGCCTCGCGGGTCTGTTTGGCAACGTGGCTGGCCTTCTGTGCGCTTTCAGAATTCCTGCGGGTCATGCTGGCCATTTCCTCAAGCGAAGAACTGGTTTCCTCAAGTGATGCCGCCTGCTCACTGGCGCCATCGGCGAGAGTCTGGCCAGCCGAGGAAACCTGTGCCGCGGCGGAGGCGACCTGGCCCGAACAGTCGGACAGAGAGAGCGCGAGTTCACGGAGCACGCGGTTGAGTCGAAGAACCACCAGAGTTCCGACCGCAGTCCCGAAAATCAGGCCGACAACCGAAAGAATCATGACGACCGAAGCGGTTTTGGCAGCCGCCTGACGCGAGCTGCTGCTGGATTGCTCGGCGTCCTTGAGACTGTGATCAAGCATGCTCAGCAGGCCGTCGCCGTAGGCTTTATACGCCGGAATCGCTTCGCGATCATAAAACGCGGCCACCTCCGCGTCGGTGCCTTTCTCAATCAATTCAAACAATTGGGCACGGATTGCGAGATACGCATCACGCTTGGTGTCGAGCGCCTTGAACGCCGCCATCACTTCGGGGGATGAGATCGATTTCTCGTAATCCTCCATCAGCTTCGCGTTGCTGGCCCGGCGGGCGTTGATCCTGTCTTTCGCGGCCTTGCGGGTTTGGGGATCCTTAGCCGCGAGCGCCTCAAGCAGGTTGATGTGATTCTCCGCGGAATTCACTTTGATCCGAGCGATGGCGCTGAGTCCCGGCAGCGCGTTGTGATCCATGTAGTCCGCCTGCCGGTGAACTTCCTTGAGCAGGAAATACGCGGAGACCGCTATCACCACAATGAGAGAAAGAAGGGCAGCGAAACCGAATCCGATCCGCTTCCGAATGGTCCATTGTTTCATTGTATTTTTTGGAAGGAGATGGGATCAGATGGCCAGCGTTTCGCCGGCGGAAATCACGGAGTCAATGTCGAGCAACGTCTTCACGGCACCTTTGATCTTGGCCATGCCAATGATGTAGTCGGTGGAAAGATGCGCGCCGAAATCAGGAGTTTCTTCAATCTCGGATGCCGCGATGTTCACGACCTCTTCGACACCATCGACGATCAATCCCATTTGCGTGGCCTTGCCGTCGGGAAGACGAACCTGAACGACAACAATGCAGGTCTGTTCCGTTCCCTCGGCTGCGGGGAATCCAAAGCGGAGCCGCAGGTCCATGACCGGAATGATCTTGCCGCGAAGATTGATGACGCCGCGCACGTAGGCGGGCATTTGCGGGACGGAGGTGATTTCGGTCAGGCGGATGATTTCCCGAACCTTGAGAACATCGATGCCGTAGAACTCGTTATTCAGGGCGAACGTAAGGTATTTGCCGGCGAGTTTCTTGATCGACTCAGGTTTGGCTAACTCGGTTGACATAAGTTGTGTCGTTCTTGCGGAGACTCGGAGTTGGAGACTGACCGCGGTTGCGCCGGAGAACCGGCATCATTGCGGGGTCATATCGGCAGAACGAACGACGACTTGAGCCAAAACTAATATCGAACGCGATCAAATCTTCTGGTAAACGGCCGGCTGAACCGCCTTGAGCGAATGTTTGATGCCGCTGAGGCTTTCGGAATGGCCGACCATCAGATAACCGCCCGGCACCAGCATTTCAGTAAGCCGGGAAACGAGATCGGTCTGGGTTTGTCGGTCGAAGTAAATCATCACGTTCCGGCAGAAAATAACCTGAAACAGCTTTGTGAAGGGATAACCGGGCTGAAGCAGGTTCAGATGATGAAAATCCACGCGCGACCGAAGTTCCTCCTTCACACGGAAGTGCCCTTCCCAATCGCGAACGCCCTTCTGAAAATGACGCCTCAGCCACTCCTGGCTCACATCCTTGAGACGGTCGCCCTCGTAAATTCCCTTTCGCGCGATATCCAGGACACGCGTTGAAATATCCGTCGCCGTGATGTGCCACAGTCCTGATGATGCGGGCGCCAGTTTTTCAGCGAGATAAATCGCGAGCGAATACGGCTCTTCGCCGGAGGACGACGCGGCGCTCCAAAGACGAAACGTTTCGCCAGGATTGGTCTTGCGCCAGTTGGGCAGCACCTTCTCGCCGAGAAAATCGAAATGCTTCATCTCCCGGAAGAACTGGGTGTGGTTCGTGGAAATGCGATCGATGAGAAAACGCAGCTCCTCCCCGCCCATCGACGATTCAAGGTACTGGCAATATTCCCGGTAGCTGCCGAGATTCAGCTGACGCAGGCGCTTGGCAAGGCGCGAGGTCACAAGCCCCTGTTTGTCGCGGCCGAGATGAATCCGGCTCTGCTCGTACACGATGCGACAGATGAACTCGTAGTCCTCTGCCGAGATCTGGGGAGAATCAACTCTCAGGTCCATCGTCATCGCCCCACTCTGGTCGGCACGACGCTCCCGCAGCTTGAGCTGACGCTTCTTCGACGGGAGAGCCGCGCGTTCAGTCATTCCATGGATTCACGGCCACATCCACGAACAGAACGATGTCTCCGCTCTTGAATGCCATCCGCTCAAGACCGCCGCCCGGGAAAGTGGGCGTTTTGATGTCCGATGTGGTGCTCACATGGGGAGGTTCAAGACGGCAATCCAGACCGGCGTCGCACAGGTTCGACTTGAAGTTGCCGGTCATGATGTTCAGCAGTTCGCCGATCACGTCGTTGATTTCTGCAAAATCCTTCAGGCTGGCCGGATCGGCACCGAGAATCGCGCCTGCGATCCGGCGGGCGGAATCGCTGCTCATGCGAAGGAAAACACGCCCCACTGCCTTGCCGGAGAAACCGATCGTTCCCATCACATGCTCTCCCGTAAGCAGCTCGACAGAAGCCCGGTTGACGGTTTCCAGCTTGAGCGAAAGCATCGTCTGGAACGCGCGATCGAGTGCCTGGGCCAGCGGAGTTCCCATCGCAATGAGAAGCACGCAACCGATGCCGTTTCGCATCAATGCGTCTTCGACATTGTCGATCGTGTACTCCGATTCGTCCTCGGCGCGTGGGTTTGCGACGCGGAGAATCCGCGCCTTGAGGCCCGGATCCTTCGAGATCAACGCGGTGATTTCGTCGAGATCGGAATCCTGTCGCGCGACAAGCTGGGTCAGCTTGGAAACGCTCTCGGGAAGCGGCGCCAATCCATAGCGTTTGGCAAGTTCCTGGTAGTTGACTGTATCCTGCATGTAATTCGTAGCGGCTAGGCAGCTGCCTTTTTCTGCAATGGCACGATGCGTTCCACTTTTTCGATCAGCTGGTTTTCTTTGAAAGGCTTCACCAAATAGTCGCGCACGCCGAGCTTGGCGATGTGCAGCACGTTTTCACGTCCTGACTCGGCGGTCAGCATGATAACCGGGATCGATTTCAATTCCGGATCCTCCTTCAGCTTGGTGAGCATTGTCACGCCGTCCATGACCGGCATTGTGACGTCGAGGAGAATCAGGTCCGGCTTCTCACGCGCGGCCACAGCCAGGCCTTCCTCGCCGTTGCCTGCCTCGCAGATCTGGCAGTCAAATGTTTGAAATGCGCGGCCCACAATGATCCGGATCGTCCGGCTGTCATCCACACTCAATATTTTCGTCGGCATAGAGCTTTTTCCAATCAGATGAATTTGATGTGCACCTCCACATGCACCCGTTCGTCGCCACAGTCAAAAACCAGCGACACGTGTTGCACGTCAGGCATGGGTTCAATCTCGAACGAAGTGCCGCGGATGATCGCCGGTGTGCTCATGGCGCACGCCGCACCGGCATCGCACAGCCACGACTTCAGGCCACCCGCAACCATGTTGGTCACCTCACCCACCACGTCGTTCACTTCCGATTCGTTGTTCATTTCCTCGGGGGGAAGCCCCAGCATCGCCCCAGCGGCGCGCTTCGAGAACGCAGTGGAAAGATGCAGGTAAACAGCGCCGTTGACCGAATCGCCGGCAAAACCGACGGAGCCGCTGACGCGTTCCGGGAACTGCGGCGCCTTGGCGCCTTCCACGAGCGTTGCTTTGGTGGCAAGCATCGTGTCGAAGACTTCCACCAGGTGGGTCTTCATGAATTCGCCCACGTTGTTCAATTCCAGGATTTGACTCATATAAAATTTCTTTTTCGAAAAACCTTCAGGATGCCATCGCCGGGCCCGAAATGTTCCTGCCGGCAGCGGCTGTTCCCGACTTCCGTTCGAGAGAACGCACGATGGCGTCGGGGATTACATCCAGCGGAAGGACGTGGTCCACAACGCCCAATTCGACCGCTGCGCGCGGCATTCCGTAAACCACGCAGGTCTTTTCATTCTGTGCAATCGTCTCCGCGCCGGCTTCCTTGAGCTTTTTCATTCCCTGCGCGCCATCCGACCCCATGCCGGTGAGGATCACTCCCAGGGCGTTTCCTCCCGCGCAGGCGGCCGCGGAATTGAAAAGAACATCGACGGCAGGGCGCGTGAAATGGAGCGGCGGACCCTGATGCAATCGGACGGTGTAACAACGCCCATTCCATTCCACAGCCATGTGAAAATCTCCGGGAGCGATCAGGACGGTTCCCGGCCTGACCTCTTCCGCGTGAATGGCCTCGCGCACCTCCAGTTCGCAGCAATCGTTCAGGCGTTCAGCGAATGCACGTGAAAACACGGCGGGAATATGCTGAACAATGCAAATGCCGGGGAGATTTACAGGAAGCCGGGTGAGGACGGACTTGATCGCTTCGGTTCCGCCGGTTGAAGAGCCGATTACGATGAGCTGGCGAGGATTGAAAATGCGCGAAGTGCCCACCGAAGTTTGGGACACGACACCCGGCAATGCAGGTTTGGACATGCGTGCCTTCGCGGCGCCTTTGACACGAACTGCCAGCTGCTCACCCAATGCGCCGATGCTCCAGGAAGAATTCGGCTTTCCCAAAACATCCACCGCTCCCGCTTCCAGTGCGGCCAACGCCGCCGTCGAACCGGTCTGCGTCAGGGAACTGATCACAATGACAGGCATCGGCCGGTGTTGTTGGAGAATTTTCAGAAACGTGATTCCGTCCATCCGCGGCATTTCGATGTCCAGCGTCAGCACGTCGGGATTCAGTTCGAGAATCTTGTCGCGCGCGACATAAGGATCACACGCGGAGCCCACCACCTCGATTTCCGGATCTCGGGCAAGCGCATCTGAAATGGCGCGCCGCACCACTGCCGAATCGTCCACCACCAGCACCCGGATTTTTTTGAATACGCTCATGCCATGCTCATCAGTTGATCGACACGTTCGAAACTTTCACGAACCTCAAGGACAAGGCTCTGGAGCCGGTCCGCGGAAACCTGAAATGCATCCGCAACATGCGGATCCACGGATATTGCAAATGCCTCCCAGCCGGGAGCCGATCCCGCCAGGTGCGCAGCCACATCCGCCACATGAATCAGGGCTGAAAGCTGCAGACGCGGCTTGATCACCGGACCATGATGATTCCTCACCGCCTCAACGATGTCGCCCGGAAGCTTGTAGGTCTCCAGCAGCGCGGCTCCCGCCTCGGCGTGATCGGTCCCAATGACCGCGCGCTCGGCGTCCACGCGTGAAAGCTGGTCCGTTTTGATTCGGCCCCGGATTTCCGCCTGCATGTCCTCGGTCAACACCTGGTTCATCAGCAGTTTGCCGATGTCGTGCAGAAGTCCGGCAGTGAATGCCACAGACGGGTCGGCCTCGAAATTCAATCCTCCCTTTGTCAGCAGTTCCGCCGCGCTGGCCGTCGCCAGCGAATGGCGCCACAACTCCTTTGCCTCGGTCGCATAACCGGCCAGAGGAACGGTCATCGCCGCGCTGAATTCCAGCGACAACACCATCTGGAGAATCTGCTGGTGCCCGAGGAGAAGGATCGCCTGGTCCACCGACGAAACCGGCTCGCTCAGCGCGAAGGCTGAGGAATTGCACGCACGCAGCAGTTTCGCGGTGAGGATGTTGTCGTATCGCAACACGCGCACGACGTCGTCGTTGTCGGCATTCGGATCGTCCAGCAGTCCGACGAGCTGAAGTGCGGCCTGCGAGGCGATTTTGAGATCCTTGGCATTGGCAACAAGTTCCTGGGCTGTCATATCAGGTAGGTCTCCATTCCCGGCGATTTGATCGAGACATTTCCATTGGTCATGTCGAGGCGCAGCGTTCGCGATGCGAAACCGCCCACGTCCCTGGACTGGATACTATAGCCGTTCTTCTGCAGAAGTTCTGTGAAGACTTGGAAATTGCGTTCGCCGATGTTGAAAACTTTTTGCGGGTCGAGAAGCTGTGCGCCCCCCGCGACCTTGATGACAAGCCGGCGACGGTCGGCGCCGAGATTGCAAACGGCCTGAAAAATTCGCGGTACGCCGGTATCGACGAACATCGCCGGTGACGCCGCCGCCTTAGCCGAATCGATCTTCGAATCGGGAAGCATCACGTGCAACAAGCCTCCCACCTTGGCGAACGGATCGTAGAGAGTGATTCCGAGGCAGGATCCGAGAGAATAGGTAACCAGCTCCGCTCCCGCATCATTGCTTGCAACCATGTCGGCAACCCCGACCACCAGCGTCTTGCGCGGCGGCGCAATCACCCATTTCGAGGACACGCTCATCTACTTCAATTGAAGGGAACATAAGATCGCCGCGCGCCAACTCCGTTTAAGTCAGCTGATTCGATGGTTTTGAAACTTGCGCGCACCAGTTCAGATGTTTTTCAACATCATTTTCGGCTGAATTACGTTCAGCTTGAGAGATTTCCCGACTCGAACGCCCCGCGGCGAAACCAAGTTGCGTTCAAAAAAGCCGAAGCAAAACGCCCCCTCTCCTCTCGGGAAAGGGGGCTGAATCTCTCTACTCGTGCTTACGGCGTGCTCACGACGCGGAAGAACATTTGCGCGTTTCCGCGGGTCGGCGTCACATAACTCACCGATGCGCCTGTTCCCTGAATCGGTGCGCCAATATTCTGCCAGCCACTGCTGAGCGAGGAGACGCCCTGGATCTGGTAGGATTTGCCCTCGACGGTGTCGAAGACGATTTCCGCCGCCGTGTAGATCCGGACATTGTTGTTTCCAGGATCCTCGGGATTCACGACGTTGCCACCGTTCATCCAGACCACGCCGTCGGGCAACTGCACGCCTGCGACATTCGGATTGAGACCGAGCGCGTATTTCAGCCAGTTCGGAATGCCATCGCCTGCAGGCGATGCGTTCGGAGCGGCATTCGGGCTGGTCGGCGATCCGAAGTAGGCTGTCTGCCACGTGTCGGGCAGGCCGTCGTTGTTCGCATCACCGCTCAGATCCGCGATCGAAGCCTTCAACAAACCAACAGCATAGGCCGTGTTGTGAATACCGTAGCTGCGGTCTTCAAGAACGAACATGTAGTTGAAGCCGGCGCGAAGCTGTTGCTTGGTCCAGCTGGACGTGATCGAAATCTCAGTCTTCGGCGTGCCCACCGGCGGCAGGAGCAGCGCCAGTTTCGCCATCAGATTTTTCACTTCGGTCTGCACACCTTCGACGATGCCGTTGCCGTCGTAGTCCTGCCGCTTCAGATCGAAGCTCGTGATTTCGCCGTGGCATTTCACGCAGGCATCGACGACTTGGATATCGTCGGCTGTTGTATCAGGCGTGCCTCCATCCCAGGAGAGCCGGAAGGTATGACCGCCAGCGTGCGTGAATGCCGGGCCGGATGTCACCGACTGCATATGACATTCAACGCAGGAGTCCGCCACCGAACTGCGATGGGCTGAGCTGGGAATATCCTTTCCATAAGTGATGGCGTTCACACCGGCCAGCATGTCCGCCTGGGGACCGTGATGAGGCCCGAATTGAGAACTGCCCGCAGTGGTTTCAACATAGGTCACCGCATCGCGGCGGCTCATGTGACAGTTCATGCAGATCATTCCAGCGCCGCCGTTGGTGATGGTTGTCTTGTTGTCCATGAGAACGATCGGTCCGACGTTGCGCAACTGATGTGGTTTTGATGCATCATGCGGATCGTGACAGGCCGCACAGCCGATCGCTTCATAACCGGTGCTCACAGCAGTGTTGCCGGCGGTGTAACGGGCGAATCCTTCCGCAGTATGACAGCGCACGCAGCTTGCGCCTGTCTGACGCGGCGCTACGGCGTGGCCGGAACTGTTCCATTCCTGAACGCGCCAGTGTTTCGAAAGACTGTCATGGCATTGAGCGCAATCGCCCACGGAGAATGTTTTCGAAATGTAATTGGTATTGCCGAATTTCGTGGCGTGTTCACTGCCAGGACCGTGGCAGCTTTCGCATTGAACGTTTGCCAGCGCCTTCAATGCAGCCGGCATGGCAGCCCAGTTGCCGTTGGTCAGAGTCGCAGGAAATGTCCAGTTGTGCTCCAGAGCCACGTCGTCGAAACCTCCATTCACGGCATCAGGATTCACATCGTAACCCGTCACGTGACACGAGACACAGTTCTTGCTGAACGTCGGCGCTCCGATGCCATCGATCTTTCGGGTGAAGGCAGTCGCATGAGGCGTTTCCTGCCAGGTCGAATAAATGTTCGAAGCGATGACCCCGCCGCTGTGGCAGAGCGCGCAGGTCTGGGCGCCAAGGAAAGTCGCGGCAGTAATCTTCTGCGTCAGGCTGGTTGTTCCGCTCGCGGACGTGATCGTCGCGACAACCGTGTACTGGCCGGGAATATCGGGAACCAGCATGGCGCGACCTGCCACGCGCAAGGTCAATCGATCCGCCGGCTTGTAAACGGGAACGTTCGTGCCAAGCGGACTGGGAGCGATCTCTGCAATGGAACCGATCGGTTTGTTGGTCAGAGTGAACGTGACGTCGAGGATATCTTCAGCCGGATATTGGATGTTCACCACGGCGTCGAGATAGGCCGGTTGGCCGATGCCAACGGTGTTCAAACCGGTGCCAATCTGTTTTCCGGTGAGGGAGTAGTCCTTGATTTCCTGCGGTGTGAGTGGACGAATCTGCAGTTGCCCGTTCAATGCGACTGCGCCCAGTGCCGGACCGGCGCCGGCGAGCAGCATCATCGCCGCAAGGCAGGCTTTCGCGGGGTGAATCCAAGAGGTCAATTTCATATCAGCGTTTTCAAGTAGAGGTTCGCGCGTCCGAAAGACAACGACGTTGGCCACACTAAACGAACCGCCGATTCTGCCTATCCGCCTATTGTCAAACACCGGCTTTTATTTGCCGAAGCGCTCAACAACATGGGTTCGATGGAGCCCGCTAATGGAAAGACGATCTGCCGAGGAGGGAAATAAACTTCGCTTGCGGTGTGAAGAAGCCGGTCTCAACCAACACAGGTCGCGGGTTGCCAGAGCTGAAAAGGCTGGGAGGCGCCGCGCTTTTCCGGACGCGGGGAAAACCGTTTCATGACATCGCGTGTGTTGGATTCGATGATGTTCCAGCAATGCCCGAGTTCCTGTTCGCGAAGACGAAGATTTTCCCGAACGATCACGTCGAGATCATCCACATCGTACAGATACACATTCGCGACTTCCTGCACATCCGCAGCAATGTCGCGGGGAACGGCAATGTCGATCAACACGAGCGGACGATTCCGGCGCGCCTGCATCACACGTGCAATTTCGTTGCGATGAAGAATCGTGTGCGGTGACCCGGTGGAGCTGACGACGATATCCGCCTCTTCCATTGCGCCAAGACATTCCTCAAAGCGGATGGCGCGGCCTCCAAACTCCTGCGCGAGTCCAACAGCGCGGTCGTAAGATCGATTGGAAACGAGAACCGATCGCACACCTTTTTTGCTCAGGTGACGCACGCATGCTTCGCCCATTTTGCCGGCGCCGATGATCATCACCGCTTTGTTGGAGAAATCCTGATCGAAAATGCGTTCGGCCAGTTCCACCGCGACGCTGCCCACGGAAATCGCGCCGCGACCGATTGCCGTTCGCGTGCGAATCTCCTTCGCGGTCTGCAATGCCGTTTGGAACAAACGGTTGAGAACACGGCCGGTGAGTCTTGCTTCCTGTGCCGCCTGATACGCCTGTTTGATCTGGCCGGTGATTTCCGTCTCGCCGATCACCATTGAGTCCAGACCGCTGGCCACTGAGAAAAGGTGATGCACCGCTTCGGAGCCCTCCTTGACATAGAGATAGGGGGAAAAGTCGAAACCGCTCCCGGAGAGGTGCTGGAAGATGTTGTGAATGTTGCGCCGATCGTCGTCAGTGACGCCGTAGATCTCCACGCGATTGCAGGTGGATACGATGACAACTTCACTGAGCTGGGCGCGGAGTTTCAGGTGACAGCCATGACAGCGCAGACGCGACGCATGGACGGCAATTTTCTCGCGGATTTCAACCGGCGCAGTCTTGAAGCTCAAACCGGCGACAAAAATTTTCATGACAGAACCTCCGGACATGAAGAAGACAAGCGGCAGGCCCAAATGCTTCCGACATGTTGGGAAACGTCCGGGAAGTGCGTGCTGCAAACCATCGCTGTAGCCGCCAGGGCGCACTGTGCCGGCCACCGCCCGCGTTCAAAGGGAAGCCGACCGGGCAAAGACCGAAATTGGTCTGCAAGCTGGCAATCTTTGGTCGGCTGTTCATGCAGCCACTCTAATCAGAATCCTCAGCGCCTCTCGCCATCACTTGCCATTTGCTCCACCGATTTTGCATTCGCAGAACAAAACAGGTTGGGCGGAACGAAGCTCAGGTGAGACGCGTCGGACTCGTTTGAGGGCGCGGATGCATCTTCACTCAAAGAATTTCAGGGCGAAAAGCGAAACGCCGCGTCGAAAAATCGGCGCGGCCGTTTGTCGAAAACGAGTGTGTAAAATCAGGAACCGATCTGCTTTTGGATCAACTCAATGATGGCTTTGGACCACTTTTCAAGAGCCGCCGCATCCCGGCCTTCGACCAGCAATCGTGCCTTCGGTTCGGTTCCCGAATAACGAAGAAGCAATCGGCCGCCCTGGGCCTGAAGTTCCTTTTCGGCATCCGCCACGAGTTTCACAACTCCATCAAGCTGTTCGAACGGTTTCTTCTCGCGAACGCGGACGTTTGTCACAAGCTGCGGAAAACGGGTCCAGCATTTCGCCAATTTCGAAAGAGGCTGATCCTTTGCCTTCATGATGCGAAGAATCTGCAGCGCCGCCACGAGTCCATCCCCGGTCGAACTGTAATCGCGGAAAATCATGTGCCCGCTCTGCTCGCCACCCAAGTTGAATCCGTTGCGAAGCATCTCATCGATGACGTTCTTGTCACCGACAGCCGTGCGAAGAACTTTTCCTCCCACAGCCTGAATCGCGGCATCGAGGCCTGCATTGCTCATCACCGTGCTGACGAGCGTCCGTTCGTTCAGCGTGCCGTGCGCCAGCATGTCGAGCGCGGCAATTGCCATGATGTCGTCGCCATCAATCAGTGTTCCGGTTTCATCACACAGAATCACGCGGTCGGCATCGCCGTCGTGCGCAATCCCAACCGCGGCGCCATGTTCCTGAACTTTTTTGCAGATCAACTCGGGATGCATGGAACCGCAATCCTTGTTGATGTTCATGCCGTCGGGCTGATTGCCATAGACAATCACTTCCGCACCGAGTTCGCGCAGCACGCAGGGGGACGCCTTGTAAGCGGCGCCATGGCCGCAATCGAGAACGATCCGCATTCCTTCGAGATTCATCCCGCGCGGGAACGACGATTTTGCGTATTCGATGTAACGCCCAAGGGCGTCATCGATGCGCACCGCCTTTCCAATCGCTTCTGCGGTCGGACGGATATTTTCAATTTCACCACTGAACACCAGGTTTTCGATTCGGGCTTCGATCTGATCGTCCAGCTTGTAACCGTCCGCGCGGAAGAACTTGATGCCGTTGTCGGCGTACGGATTGTGCGACGCGGTGATCGCGATTCCCGCATCGGCGCGGAGGCTGCGCGTCACGTAAGCCACGCCTGGAGTTGGAAGCGGTCCGATGAAAAGCACGTCCACGCCCATCGAAAGAATTCCCGACGAAATGGCGTTCTCAAGCATGTAGCCGGAAAGACGCGTGTCCTTGCCGATCACAATTTTGTGCCGGCCCCGACCTCGAGCCTGCGATTCCAAAGTTCTGAACACATGCCCTGCAGCGCGCCCGAGTTTCAGCGCTGTTTCTGCTGTGACTGGTTCAATGTTGGCCGTTCCTCGAACGCCATCGGTGCCGAATATCTTTTTGGAAGAACTCATTGGAAAGCTTCTGCCTACTTGGGAGGGATCACCACTTCCACCTTGTCTGGAATCATGCGCACGACCGTCACGCCGGTCGGGACGGTGACCACAATGCTCTTCTGAAGTCCACGAGCGGATTCAATCCCGGTCAGGTCCACCTGGGCCCGGATGTCGGACGGTTTCAATTTCTCGAGCACCGTCGGCGCACCACGGACATCCAGCCGAATTTCACTCGGATCGACAATAACGGCCCGGACTTCAGATGCGGGAAACACGACAATGACCGGAATGTTGTAATACGTCCGTTCGCTTCCTGCGCTGCCGAACGCGTTGAGCGGTGTGCCCACATCGTGGTTCAGGAAAACTTTCCAAACAAACAGCCAGATGAAGACGGCAAATACGAACGAAAGAAGCTTCAGCCAGAAATCACGGAAGATGAGGCTGCGCACGAAATCGATCATTTGACGAGGGGGCTGTGAGAGGTGCCGGTGTCACTCGGGGACGAAGCGGCGTCCGCGTCCGCCTTGGAAAGAACCACCGGGGCCGGCTTCACGCGATCCACAGTCCAGGACCGCAGAAATTCAATCCAGTTGCGCGACTTGGCCGGTGTGACGAGCACCGAGGTCAGGAACGATCGCAAGGCTTCCAGTGTGACGCCGCGGGTGAGGTTTCCCTTGTAAGCGTAAGAGATAGCGCCGGTTTCCTCCGACACCACGACCACCACGGCATCGGTTTCCTCGGAAAGACCGATTGCCGCCCGATGACGCGTCCCCAGCGACTTGTTCAAATCCTGGCGCTGGGTGAGCGGGAAGATGCAGGCGGCGAATGCGATTTTGTCGCCCTTGATGATCACTCCGCCGTCGTGAATGGCGTTGTTCGGAAAGAAAATCGTTTCGAGCATCTCCGGCGTCGCATCGCAATTGACCGAGATTCCGGACTCCACGGCTTCCTGAAGGTGAATCGATTGTTCAATGGCGATCAACGCGCCGATGCGGACATCCGACAGGCGTTCGACAGTCTGGATGATAACCTCGATGCTTTCACGCTGCTCCCGAGCGGTGGCGAACATGGGAAGGTTTCCCAACTCTGCGAGCATTCGCCGCAACTCAGGTTGAAAAATCACGACGACCGACACGCTGAAGAAGGCGAGGAACGAAACGAGAAGCCAGCGGAGAACTTCCAGCTCAAGAAAGAATGTGACCAGAACGAACGTGAGAAACACCACGAGAAAGCCGGTGACGACGGCCCAGCCACGCGTGCCGCGGATGAAGCGCAGGGCATAGTAGATGCCGACCGTCAGGATCAGGATCTCCAATCCCGGCCGCCAGCTGCTATCAATCAGGTTTTTCAGCTTTAGCCACATTCGATCTGTGCGCCAGAATCGCTTCCGTCATCCGCATCGCCTGCAAAGTCTCGGCTACATCATGGGTCCGAATCATCTGCACCCCGGCTTCCACCGCCATGCAGGCACACGCCAGTGAACCGGGCAATCGATCCGGCAAATCAGTTCCAAGCAGCCTGCCGATGAAAGACTTTCTGGACACTCCCAACAGCAAAGGTCTTCCGAGCCGCCCGAATTTCGCCAGCGCCCCCAGAAGCTCAAGATTGTGCTCCAGCGATTTTCCGAACCCGATTCCGACGTCGAATATAACTTGGTCAGAGTTGACTCCGCAATCGCTCAATCGTTCCAAACGTTCCGAAAAGAACATCGCAACCTCGTTCACGACATTCACGTAGGTGGGATTCACCTGCATCGTCGCCGGCGTTCCCTGCATGTGCATGCAGACGTAACCGGCGCCATGTTCTGCAACGATCCGCCACATCTCGTCATCCGACCGGTTGGCGGCGATGTCATTCACGATCGCCGCACCCGATTCCAATGCCGCCCGGGCCACGGCCGGTTTCATGGTGTCGATCGAGATCGGAATCGAAACCCTCGCAACAAGTTCACGGATGACGGGAATGACCCGCCTTATTTCCTCTTCCTCGGAAACCGATTGAGCCTGCGGACGCGTGGATTCTCCTCCGACGTCGAGAATCGACGCCCCCTGCCCCACCAATTCCAGTGCATGACGGATCGCGGCGTCGGGATCGACGAACTTCCCTCCGTCCGAGAATGAATCGGGAGTGACGTTCACGATTCCCATCGCCAGCGCGGGACGGGGAAACGAGAATTCAAACTGTCGCGCGCGCCATCGCATCACATCAGTATGTCGCGCCGGACGGAGAACGTTGAATCAGTTCAATCTCGTATCCCTCGGGCGCATCAATGAAGGCAAAGACCGTTCCGGTGGAACTGGTGGTCGGGCCATCGGAATATTTCAGCCCAAGCTTTTCGAGATGTTTCCCGAAGCTCTCCAGGTTATCCACCTCGAAGGCCAGATGCGTCAGATCCGGCTGCACCTGCACGGGGCCACTGCCTGGAAAGCAAGTGATTTCAATCAACTCCTCGCTTTCGGGAGCCTTGAGAAAAACCAGTTCGGATCCACGCGGCGACCGATGCCGCTTCACTTCCTCCAGCCCGAGAACGTCCTTGTAGAACCGGACGGTTTTTTCCAGGTCATTGACCCGATAACGCGTATGCAAAAGTTTCGTTGCCTTGCTCATGCGCCAAACCATACGCAAAGGAACGGAAACGTGAAACGTGAAACGTGAATGCGTGAATGCGCGATGCGTGAAACTCAAGACTCAGAACTCAAAACTCACATTTCCCCCATGCGCTCTGGGGCATCAAACCCCTTGCCGGTCCAAACCGTTTCCGATACCAAGGCGCCGTGTATCGCTTCAAGCGTTGGGGATTTATATCGGTGCTGGTGTGGGGGCTGTTCAGCTCGGCTGACGCCTTCGGGCAAATCGATCCGATGCCACGCCAGATGATTCAACTCGGCTACAATGCGGCGTTCCAGGGACACGCCCCGCTTTCTGCCTACGCATTTTACTACCGCAACATTCCGCATTTCATACAAACAAACCTCGCCTTGCGGCTGGCCATCGCACCGACTTACATCGACTCGGAACTGGGCATCCGGGGCGTAATAACCGACGACACGGACATTGGCATTGGCGTGGCCGGAGGCGGTTTCGCCGACAGCTACGACGAGATTCGACGCGGAACATTCCGCACTTCCGAATCCTTTGTGGGCCATGGCGGCGAGACATCCTTCAGCATTTATCACTGCTTCAATCCGAGCCATCAGATTCCCTTGAATGGCGTGATCCGAAGCTTTGCGCATTACACCACATACGAAACGGACGACGACACTGATCCAGACTTCGAACTTCCGGACGATCACGTCACGACCGGCGTTCGCGCCGGATTGCGCTGGGGTGGAAAGGAACCCATCCTTTTCCCATCGCTGGCCATGGAATTGTCCGGATGGTATGAAGGCCAGTTTCGGACCGGCTCCGGCCGATATGGACTTGGGAACGATCGGAGGCTCGAAGATTTTTCACACCTCTTCTGGGGCCAGGCTCTGCTGGCATACACCTTCACCAATTCCGGTCAGAGTTTTTATGTCAATCTGACCGCGGGAACGAGCATTGACGCGGACCGATTCAGCGCCTACCGGCTTGGAGCATTGCTGCCGCTCGTGTCGGAATTCCCGCTGAGCCTTCCCGGTTACTACAACCAGGAGATCAGCGCGAAACAGTTCGTGATGCTCGGCGGCAATTACACGTTTCCTCTCGATCGGAAAGGCCGGTGGAACGCAAACATCGTCGCAGCCACGGCCGGAGTGGATTATCTGCCCGGACTCTCGCAACCCGGCCGCTGGCATTCCGGTGTCGGCGGTGGCGTTCTCTACCAGGCGGCATCGCTCAAGGTAATGATCGGTTACGCATACGGGATCGATGCCATCCGAACCGGAGGCCGCGGTGCGCACAGCATTGGATTCCTGATGCAGGTGGACCTGGATCACGCCAAGGCGATGCTCTTCAATCCGCAACAACCCAATCGCTGGCGCGGATTCCAGCGAATCGTCGGCACATTCGGGAACTGAGCGCCGGTTCCCGTCAAAAGATTCCGTTGCAGATCACTTTTTCCTGCCCCAAGCTGCCATCAGCCGGGAACCGTTCTCATTGAAACGATTCCCTCAAGATCATGACTCGGGAAATCCAATTTATTTCTAAAAGCATTGCCGGGCTGATGGCGTGTGTTGCTCTGTTCATCCTTCCGCTTGGCGGCACAGCCGAAGCCCAGGTCACCAACACCGCGCCTTCCAATCGCTGGCTGCTGATCATGCAGACTTCGCGCTCAATGCAATCGAGAGCCGAAGCCGGACGACGCCTGATCGCGAATCTGGTCGCCAGTGAAATGAACGGCCAGGCGCATGCCGGAGACACTCTCGGGCTCTGGACCTTCAACGACGAACTGCACACCGTTTTTCCGCTTCAGGAACTCACCGGCAAAAATGGAAGTCAGGTTGCGGGGCGCATTTACCAGTTCCTTTCCGCGCAGAAAAACGAAAAGGACAGCAATCCGGAAAAGGTCAGCCCCGAATTGCTGGAAGTCGTGAAAGACTCGGATTTCATCACGATCATTCTGGTCACGGACGGATCCAGGGGCCGGTTGGGAACTCCGTTCGACGACCGCATTCAGTCGAGCTATCGCGAATGGTCCGCACAGCAACAGCAGAATCAAATGCCGTTCGTTACCGTTCTGCGGGCGAAGGCGGGAAAGTTCACCGATTTCCTCGTCAACACGCCACCCTTCCCACTCGAGTTGCCGGAGCTTCCTGAAGAACTTCAAAAGTTGCGCATCGCGGCGGAAAAGAAACCTGAGCAAAAGCCGGAGCAACCCAAACCCGCGCCTGTAACATTGCCGCCGTTGATCATCTCAGGGAAAAAGCCGGAGTCACCGGTGAACACAAATACGACCCCGGCTCCAGCCATTGCAGAATCAACGCCTAAGACAAACGCAATTCCCTCCGTTTCCACGAACGTTGCAGCCATGGAAACGAATCCGGTCATTGTCGCAACCAAGGAACCGATTGGCCCTGCAGTTCCCGAAGAAACCAATTCAGCTGCCGAAACTGCATCTGTGGAAAGTCAGGAAGCTTCAACTGTTGCAGCAGCTCAGACGGTTCAGTCGTCCACCGTGACAACGGAGAAGAAATCTTTTGCGGTCGTCTGGATCGTTTCCGCAGGAGCAGTCTTGCTGCTGGCCGTCGGTGCAATCGCCTTCAGTCGTCGCAATCGCGGCACCCGAACGAGCCTCATCACAAGATCGCTCGATCGCGAGCAGCGGCACTGAGTCGATCAAGCGATTCGAAGCCAGAATGTCTTGAGATACGCGGGCTCCTGTCGCGACACCGGAAAATCGGGCGGCTGTGGCACGTAATGTTGTTGAAGCACCCGACGCTTTTCCGAAGCAATGGATTTCAGCACCGTTTCCACAAAGCTCTTCGGTTCCCAATCCGCGGCGTTTGTTGAGGCCAGGAGCACGCCATTTTCTCGCAACAACGCCAGGGCCAGACTGACGAGTTTCCCGTAATCCTTTTCCACCCGAAACACGCCGCTTTCCTTCGACTGCGAAAACGTGGGCGGATCGAGAATGATGGTGTCGAAACGCCGCCCTTTCCTGGCCAGTCGCCGGAACCAGTCAAACACATCGCCGTAGATGAAGTCGTGTTCGCCCGGATCGATTCCATTCAAAGCGAAGTTCCTTCTGCCCCAATCGAGATATTTTTTCGACAGATCGAGACTCGTCACGCGCGCCCCTGCTCTTGCGGCGCAGACGGAGAAGGCGCATGTGTAGGCAAACGCATTCAAGACCTCGCGGCTGCCTGTCCCGTCGGCTTTATGATTGAGATCAAACCCAGACGCAACATGCCCGGTCAAAAGCCTTCGCCTGTTGTCGCGTTGATCAAGGAAGATGCCGACGGAATAGCCTTCCTTGAAACTCAGTTCATAGCGCATTCCGTTCTCGCGTACGACAAACGTTTCAGGCGCGGGATCACCAAGGACAAGTTGCGGCGATACTTCGCCCACTGAAGCACGGCGCACCTGGCGGTTCAGAATTTTGTGATAAACACTTCGAATCGAGCCCCCGCCGGCACGGTTCCGATTCAGTTCATCAAAAAGCCATTTCCGCCGGCTCGCCGAGAGTTCTGTGGCGCTCTGCGACAAAAGATTCTGACCAAGCCGTTCCACATACCATCCCGGTTCAGAATCACTCGCGCCGTGCACGATTCGGTAAGCGTCGGTTTGCTCCGGATCGATGATTCCCTCGCGCAGGCAGATGGAGTTGCTGCGCCTGAAATCCACCGGCGCGCGAAAGGTCATCTCACGATTGTCTGCAGGGTGACGGAAGCAAAGTTCCGCTGCGTGAAGGCAGACGCGGTGAAACGAACTGCCGCCGTAAAGCACATCGCCAAGAATTGGAAAACCATTCTCGGCCGCGTGAACACGAATCTGATGCGTCCGTCCCGTCAACGGTTCCGCTTCGAGAACAAATACGTTGGGAACCCCCGGATCGAATTCGCCCGGTTTGAAACGCGTTTCCGCGATTTCACCATCCGCCCGGCTGACATAACGATCACCGGCACGCGTAATCTTCGATCTCACAATCAGCTCGCGTGAACGAGGCTTCCGATCACTCAGCAGAAGGTAACGCTTCCTCACAGCGCGACTGGAGAATTGATCCGTCAGCGAGCGGTTGGCCTGGGTGGTTTTTCCAAACACGATCACCCCACTGGTTTCCTTGTCGAGCCGGTGAATGATGGCGAGTTGGTTTCGTCCGGATTCGCGATGCTTCAGCCATTCGTAGATGCCTTCGCCCGCGTAAGGCGATGGGGCGTGAGTGTTCATGCCGGCCGGCTTGTTGGCGACCAGCAGATGTTCATCCTCAAAAAGAACGCACGGTTCCACGGAATCGGAAAGGGACGATCAGAAAAACTTCCAGGCCTCACCCTGCTTCCAGACCACATAGATCGCGAGCAGGAAGTTCGTGATCGCGTGCGCGGTCATCGCATCGCCAAGGCGGTTTTTCCTCAGCACCAACCCCTGATAAGCGAGCCCGCAAATGATGCCCGCCAGCCATTGAAAGTGCACCACGCCGAAAACGATCGATATGACAATGAAAGCAGTCGGATGAAAACGATTGAGCGGCATCTCCTCGAAATCGGTCCGCACGGAATAACGGTAGAGAAACGAACGATAAAAGACTTCTTCCAGCGGCGGCACGACAAAGGTCATTCCGATCGTGCGAATCACAATCAATGACCACGCCACCATGCTGTCCGATCCAAAACGCGCAAACGGATTCCAGACGCTGTCCTTGGTGTCGTCGAAAAAGAGCGTGTTGCGAGGAACGTAAGGATCGATGCCCACCCAGATTGCAAAAATCACCAGCCCGACCACCACCGCTTCCCAGCTGAACGCCCAGCGCATCTCCTTCACGTAGGGCCGGATCACATAAAGCGTCCAGGCACCGACGATGACCTTCAGTCCGTAAAGCCAGAATTTCCAGTCCCCGCCCATGAGCCCGCCGGCGCTGGTGAGAATCAGAAAAATGAAAAGCGGTGCGACGCGGGCGTAAATCGGTGATGCCTGGACTCTCTCGCGGAACTGGTTCATTCGGGCCAAATCATCGCCAAGCGGCGTTGCAGGCCAAGAAAATTATTCGTCGAGACTGAGCACATTGGTTGCAGAACCATTCACGAGCACAACGCTGGCGGGCGTAATCGATGCCACACGGAACTCTCCCACGCGCCCGTTTGTGAAAACGGTTTTGCCATTCACGATTGCCGAAGGGTTTGATGCTTGAAACAGAATCCCGTTCAGCTTGAGTTTCGCTTCAGCTTTTGGAGCTTCGGCAGCGGGCTCGGAGGACGTTGATGTCGATACCGGATCGGGAGTCGCAACGTTGTTCGAAGGCGAAGCTGCGGAGACTTCGATCGGAAGCGCTTTTGTTTCAGAGACCGCTTCCGCCTTTGCTGAAACCGTCGGCGTCACAGAAGCGACTTCCACCGTGTTTCGCCCGGGCTTCATGAGAAGCGGCGTTGCAAAGCCCGCAGCGATCAGTATCCCGGCAAAGATCGCCGTCAGGAGAACAGGCGAGTTGCGCTCCGGTTGAGACGCAGGCTCGGCGGGCCGCAACGGCAGATTGCGTGTCGGCATTGGTTGAGCGGTCTGCTGCTTCGCGCGCCGCAAGGCATCATTGATCAGGCTCATGCTCCGATGTCTCCCTCCAATTCACGAATGGCCGCTCCGACGACGCGGTAACCGAGTTCCTCGCGCTGATTCACAAAACCGGCAAGCAACGCCTTGTCGCAAACGGCATTGACGAGACGCGGAATTCCGCCGGTGTAATGATGTATGCGCCAGAGCGCCGCACGGGTAAACCGCGGCGCCCCTTTTGCACCTGAAACCTGCAGGCGATGCTGGATGTACTGATTGATCTCAGTCTGACTCAGCGGTGAAAGATGATATCGAACGGTGATGCGCTGGCGGAGCTGGCGAAGATTGGGACTGTTCAAACGTTCGCGCAGTTCCGGCTGCCCCATCAGAACAATCTGGAGCAGCTTGCGGTTGTCGGTCTCAAGGTTTGAAAGCAAACGAACCTGCTCAAGCAATTCCTCCGTCAGATTCTGCGCCTCGTCGATGATGAGCACCGTTTCCTTGCCTTCCTCGACATTCCAGAGCAGGAAATCATTGATCTTCGCGATCGTGTCGAGCCGGTCCAGTCCGCGCACGTCCAGGCCGAACTCAGTCGCAATGGCTTTCATCAACTCGTCCGCGTTCAGGATCGGATTGAGGATCAGCGCCGTGGAATAATTGCTGTCGAGCTGTTCCAGCATCGCCCGGCAGAGCGTCGTCTTTCCGGCGCCGACTTCACCGGTCAGCTGGACAAAGCCCTTCCGCTCACGAATGCCATACAGAAGATGGTTGTAGGCTTCGCGATGCTTCGGGCTGTAAAACAGGAAGCGCGGGTTCGGCGTGATGTCGAACGGCGGCTCTGTCAGACCATAGTAGTCAAGGTACACGCCGATTGCGGAGCAAATCGGATGCCCTGTGGAAAGAACGTCAGAATGGGCTCTCGCAGCGGTCGGTGTCCAAAACCGAAACGGCTCTGCCCATTTTGCGGAGTATCAGATCGTTACGAAGTTCAACCTTTGCGCAGCAGGAAACGGATTCGTTCCACCAGCTTCGCCGCTTCCGCAGGCGTCCCAATTGTAATGCGAAGATAATTTTTTACTTCCGGTTGACTGAACCAACGAACCAGGATTTTTTCGGCGCGCAATTTTTCCAGCCACTGAGCCGCGGGCCAAAGCGGAGGTTGCGCCAGGATGAAATTGGTCTGGCTTGGCAGAACCCGGAAACCCAGCTTCGTCAAATCGCGACTCAGTTTCTCACGGGTCGCAATGATTCGAGCGAAGTTCTTGCGGTAATATCCGAGATTTTCAAGCGTCGCTTCGGCCGCGATCTGCCCCAGCCCATTCACATTGTAGCTGTCACGAATCCGATGCAGCGCCGAGATCAGCTCTTCGTTCCCAACGAAATAGCCCACACGCTGGAAGCAGAGCGAATAGGCTTTTGAAAACGTTCTGGCCACGAGCACGTGCGGATGCTTGAGAGCAAGCGCCATCGCATTCTCCTCGGCAAAATCGACGTAAGCCTCATCCAGGATCACCACACCCCGCTGCTTCCGACACAACCGGTCCAGTTCGCGCATCGAATAGCCGCGGCCTGATGGTGCGTTGGGAGTGGTGACGATTGTCAGCGCGGCATTGAAATCCCATCCATTGCGCTGCAAATCGCCGATTGCGGGCAGTCCAAAATTCGGCAGCAGTGGAACGTCGTTCCGGATGGAACCATGCGTATCCGCCAGCACCGGATAAAGGGAATAGCTCGGGTGAAAGTATTGAACCGTCGCACGCGAACGTTTAGCGCCCTTCTTCAATCCCGGCGCGGCCGGCTCCGCGAAACAACGCACTGCCAGCGCGAGCACTTCGTCCGAACCATTGCCGACGATGATGTTGTCCACCGAACAGCGATGAACCCGCGCCAGCTTCTCGCGAACACGCTCTGCCGTTGGATTCGGATACAGCCGCAGACGGCTGTCCGTGGCATTTTTGACCGCCTTCAACACCGCCGGTGCCGGTGGATATGGGTTTTCATTCGTGTTCAGCTTGATCAGGCCTTTGATCTTCGGCTGTTCACCGGGAACGTAGGGATGCAGTTTCCGGACGAGTGGACGGATTAATTTTTGCACTGTTTTCACAGACATCGGGCTCATTTCATTTCAAACGGCGACAAAAGTCGAGCCGCGCGCTTTCCCGCGCGTTTTCATCGGACGCAATTGAACTGACGCATCAGGTTTAATGAAGCATTCAGTGAAGCGGGCGCTCGCATCTCCCTCTCTTCCGAGCGAAGCCGGGCTGGGGAGAGGTTTTTTTGACTGGGTTCAGAGCGCGAAATTCCATTTCATGCTGCGCGCGTTCAGCGGCGCCTGCTTTCGTGTGAATGTTCCTCGAAACAGGATTTGAATTGTCCGGGTGCCGTTGACAAACAAGGGAACGTTCATACACTTTCCAGTGTTCGGGTAGCAGTACGTTTCTTCAGCGGGGTTCCCCACCCCCACCTCCTTGGCGTCTGCTGCCCGACATTTTCTTGAAATGCGCGAAGAATTTTTAGAACGCGGCTTGACGTTCGGTACCTGTTTTCCTAACTTCGCGCTCCCCTTGCGGGGGTGTAGCTCAATTGGTTAGAGCGCTGCCCTGTCACGGCAGAGGTTACGGGTTCGAGCCCCGCCACTCCCGCCACTTTTTCCCGCAAGTCAATCATCCGCGTGTAGCGCACCCTTTGATTTGCTGACCTGCCGAGCCCCAAAGTCGTTGTCTTGAAGTTGACTCACGGTTGTCTTACCAGCCAGGGACGGCGCATCTCGGCGAGCATCAGCCACGACTTGACTCCATAGCTGAATTTCTTTCGGCTCTATAGCAGAATTTGTGGGTGGGAGGGTCAAGCAATTCCGGTGCGGCGAGGGTATGGCTGCGGTCAAAGCCGTCAAGGTATTGCTCGCCACGCGCCCCCGTGC
>Ga0065721_10049838_pt1 | contig 26491 bp, 25 predicted proteins | sample Mesricmetagenome_FD_59108 | JGI IMG/M metagenome (GOLD analysis project Ga0065721, IMG submission 59108) | Mesophilic microbial community from rice straw/compost enrichment Sample: eDNA_1 v2 (version 2) | ecosystem: Engineered > Solid waste > Grass > Composting > Bioreactor | place: USA: Davis... | reverse complement strand
GCGGCGGGTCGCGGCCTCCGCCACAGGCAGAGCGATGCGGGCCAGCATCTGCTTGGCCTCCGCCATCTCCGCAGCGGACATCTTCTCAAAGTCCTTTTCCTGCAACCGTTCCTGGGCGGAGACGGTGAAGGCGGCGTCCACCTCGATCTCGGTCTTCTCCGGCCCCTCCGCCTCGGGCGCGGTGCCGCGCAACGCGTCGGCGACCCGGCGCGACATGGCGTTGCGGTCGGCCTCCGCCTCCGTGCGGATGGTCGGCAGCATCAGCCCCATCATCCGCTTCAGGATGTCCGGGTTGCGCCAGAAGACGTGGAAGGCCTGATCGAAAACCTCCCGCTGATCGCGCCGGTTCACGAAGACGGCGTGCAGCGTCCAGTAGAAGTCCGCCCGGCTGGTCAACCCGACCGCCTCCACCGCCTCCACGGCCTGGAGCACCTTGCCCGGTCCGACCGGCAGCCCCGCCGCCCGCAGCGCGCGGGCGAAGTGCATCAGGTTGATGGCGAGTCCGCCCTGCATGGCTTATCGGGCCGTGGTGGCGGCGAGTTCCGTCTTCACTTGGGCCAGGATGCGCGCGGCTTCGCTGCCCTGGATGCGGGCAATGTCGTCCTGGTACTTCAGCAGCGTGCCGAGCGTGTCGTTGATGACAGCAGGCTCAAGCTCCAGCTGGTTCAGCTCCACCAGCGCATGCGCCCAGTCCAGCGTCTCCGCCACGCCCGGCGCCTTGTACAGGTCCATGCCGCGCAAGGACTGCACGAAGCCGACGACCTGCGCCGCCAGCCGCGCGTCGGCGCCCGGCGCCTTCACCGCCAGGATGGCGCGTTCCCGCTCCGCCGTGGGGTAATCGACCCAGTGGTAGAAGCAGCGCCGCTTCAGCGCGTCGTGGATCTCGCGCGTGCGGTTCGAGGTCAGGATGACGATGGGCGGCTCCGGCGCGCGGATGGTGCCGAATTCCGGGATCGTGACCTGGAAGTCCGACAGCACCTCCAGCAGGTAGGCCTCGAACGGTTCGTCGGTGCGGTCCAGCTCGTCGATCAGCAGGACGGGCGCGCCGGACAGGTCGGGCTCCAGCGCCTGGAGCAGGGGCCTCTTGATGAGGAAGCGTTCGGAGAAGATGTCGGCGCCCAGCATGTCCCGATCGCGGTCTCCCGCGGCCTCGGCAAGACGGATCTCCATCATCTGCCGGGCGTAGTTCCACTCGTACACCGCCGCCGCGACGTCCAGCCCCTCGTAGCATTGCAGGCGCACCAGCCGCCGGTTCAGCGTGGCGGACAGCACCTTGGCGATCTCGGTCTTGCCGACGCCGGCCTCGCCCTCCAGGAACAGCGGCCGCCGCAGCTTCAGGGCAAGGTAGAGCGCGGTCGCCAGCGACCGATCGGCGACGTAGTTCCCGCGCTGGAGCATGTCCAGCGCGGCATCGACGGAGGTGGGGAGGGTGTTGGGCATACGGCTCACGATCCGGAAATCAAAACCCCTCTCCCAGCCCCGCTGGGAGAGGGAGGGACCCACGCCCATGGCGTGGGAGGGTGAGGGCAAGGTCTTTCCGAGAATCCTAGCCCTCACCCGGCTCTCGGCGAATGCTATAAGCATTCGCCTGACGCCGTCAGCGCAAACTTCGTTTGCGCGAGAGGCGCTTCGCGCCACCCTCTCCCGCCGGAGACAGGAGAGGGAATTGAGCGCGCTTACCCGCAGGCCTCTACCGCCCGCTTCGCCATCACCCGCACCAGATGGGCGCGGTAGTCGGCGCTGGCGTGGATGTCGGCGTTCAGCCCATCGGCCAGCACGGACACGCCGTTCATCGCGTCGGCACTGAAGTCCTGGGCGAGCGCCGCTTCCATGTCGGTGGCGCGGAAGACGGACGGGCCGGCGCCGGTCACGGCCATGCGCACCTCGCTGCCGAACCGGGCCACGAACACGCCGACGATGGCGTATCGGCTGGCCGGGTTGCGGAACTTGGCGTAGGCGGCATTGTCCGGCTGCTGGAAGTGGACCGACGTGACGATCTCGCCGGGCTCCAGCGCCGTCTCGAACATGCCGGTGAAGAAGTCGTCCCCGGCGATTTCCCGCCGGTCGGTCTTCACCGTGGCCTTCAGCGCGACGACCGCGGACGGGTAGTCGGCTGACGGGTCCGCGTTGCAGATGGACCCGCCGAGCGTGCCCATGTTGCGCACCTGCCGGTCGCCGATGCCCTCAGCCAGATCGGCCAGGGCCGGAATGACGCGGCGGACCACGTCGGAGTGCGCGACCTCCGCGTGGCGGGTGAAGGCGCCGATGGTCAGGCCGCCGGCTTCCTCCCGGATGCCCTTCAGCTCCGGAATCTGGCCGAGGTCGATCAGGTCGGTCGGGCGGGCGAGGCGCTGCTTCAGAGTCGGCAGCAGGGTCTGCCCGCCGCCCAGCAGCTTTGGATCCTCGAACTGTCCCAGCAGGGCGGCCGCGTCGGCGAGGGTCTTGGGACGGTGATAGGTGAAAGCGTACATCCGTTCTTCTCCTTCACTCGGCGGCCGTTACTCGGCGGCTTGGGCCGGCGTGGCCCGCTGGATGGCCTGCCAGACCTTTTCCGGCGTGGCGGGCATGTCCATGTGCGTGACGCCATAGGGGGACAGCGCGTCCATCACGGCGTTCATGACGGCGGCGGAGGCGCCGATGGTCCCGGCCTCTCCGCAGCCCTTCACGCCCAACGGATTGTGGGTGCAGGGCTGGTCCTCGTGGTACTGCACGGCGAAGGAGGGCACGTCGTCCGCCCGCGGCATGCAATAGTCCATGTAGGACCCGGTGATGAGCTGCCCAGACTCCTCGTCATAGATACAGTTCTCGAACAGAGCCTGCCCGATGCCCTGGACGAGTCCGCCGTGCACCTGCCCCTCGACGATCAGCGGGTTGATGACCCGGCCGAAGTCATCCACGGCGGCGAAGTTCACCACCTGCACGACGCCGGTGTCGGGGTCGATCTCCACCTCGCAGACGTGGCAGCCGTTGGGGTAGGTGAAGTTCTTCGGGTCGTAGAAGGCCTGCTCGTCCAGCCCCGGTTCCAGTTCATCGAGCGGGAAGTTGTGAGGGACGTAGGCCTGGAGCGCGATGTCGCCGATGCTCAGCGCCTTGTCGGTGCCGGCGACGACGAAGCGGCCGTCCTTCACCTCAATGTCGGACTCCGCGGCTTCCAGCATGTGGGCGGCGATCTTTTTCGCCTTGCGCTCCACCTTGTCCATCGCCTTGACGATGGCCGACCCGCCGACCGCCAGCGACCGGGACCCGTAGGTGCCCATGCCGAAGGGGATCTTGCTGGTGTCGCCGTGCACGATCTCGACATTCTCGATGGGCACCCCGAACCGCTCGGCCACCAGCTGCGCGAAGGTCGTCTCGTGGCCCTGCCCATGGCTGTGGGAGCCGGTGAAGACCGTCACCGAGCCCGTGGGGTGGAACCGCACCTCCGCCGATTCATACAGGCCGGCCCGCGCGCCGAGAGCGCCAGCGATGTTGCTGGGGGCGATGCCGCATGCCTCGATGTAGGTGGACAGCCCGATGCCGCGCAGCTTGCCCCGCTTGGCGGATTCGGCCTTGCGGGCCTGGAAGCCGTCGTAGTCCACCATCGGCAGGGCGATGTCGAGGTTCTTGGCGAAGTCGCCGGTGTCGTACTGCAGGGCCACCGGAGTCTGGTAGGGCATGGCCGCGGCCGGGATGAAGTTCCGGCGGCGGATTTCCGCCTTGTCGATGCCCGTCTCGGCCGCCGCGACCTCCACCATGCGTTCGATCAGGTAGCAGGCTTCCGGACGGCCGGCGCCGCGGTAGGCGTCCACCGGGGCGGTGTTGGTGAAGACGGCCTTCACCTCCGCATAGATCGCCGGGGTCTTGTACTGGCCGGCCAGCAGCGTGGCGTACAGATAGGTCGGCACCGACGGCGCGAAGGTCGACAGGTAGGCGCCCATGTTGGCGATGGTGGAGACCTTCAGCGCCAGGAAATGGCCGTCCTTGTCCAGCGCCAGCTCGGCGTGGCTGACGTGGTCGCGGCCGTGTGCGTCGGTCAGGAAGCTTTCCGACCGGTCCGCGGTCCACTTCACCGGCCGACCGACCTTCTTCGCCGCCCAGGTGACGACGGCCTCTTCCCCGTAATGGAAGATCTTGGATCCGAAGCCGCCGCCGACATCCGGGGCGACGACGCGCAGCTTGTGTTCCGGAATGCCCAGAACGAAGGCGCCCATCAGCAGGCGGATGACGTGCGGATTCTGGCTGGTGGTGGTCAGCGTGTGGTCGCCGTTGGCCCGGTCATACTCGCCGATGGCCGCGCGCGGCTCCATCGCGTTGGGGACGAGGCGCTGGTTGACGAGGTCCAGCTTCGTCACATGCGCCGCCTGCGCGAAGGCCGCGTCCACGGCGGCCGCGTCACCCAGGTGCCAGTCGAAGCACAGGTTGCCCGGCGCGTCGCCGTGCACCTGCGGCGCACTGCCGTCCAGCGCCTTCACCGAAGTCACCGCGGCCGGCAGTTCCTCGTAATCGACCATGACCAGCTCGGCCGCGTCCTTCGCCTGCTCGCGGGTCTCGGCGATCACCACGGCGACGGGGTCGCCGACGTAGCGCGCGCGGTCGCGGGCGATGGGAAAGTGCGGCGGCTCCTTCATGGGCGAGCCGTCCTTGGAGTGGATCTGCCAGCCGCAGGGCAGGCTGCCGACCTTGTCGGCCTCCATGTCGGCGCCGGTCAGCACGGCGATGACGCCGGGGGCCTTCATGGCCTCTCCCGCGTCGATGCCGCCGATGCGGGCATGGGCGTAGGGGGACCGGACGAAGACCGCGTGGGTCTGGTTCGGCCGGATGATGTCGTCGGTGTAGGTGCCGCGCCCTGTCAGAAAGCGCGCATCCTCGCGACGGCGCACGGGGGCGCCGATGCCGTTGGGGTTCGCCATCTCCGTATTCCTCCCGAGAAGACTGGATGCTGGGCAGCGTTGTTCTTCACGTTATTCGGCTGCCGCCTTCATCGATCCGCCCTGCATGGCCTCGGCCCCCGCCTTCACCGCCTTGACGATGTTGTGGTAGCCGGTGCAGCGGCAGATGTTCCCTTCCAGCCCTTCGCGGATCTCATGCTCCGTCGGGTTGGGATTGTCCTTCACCAGATCGATGGCGCTCATCACCATGCCGGGCGTGCAGAAGCCGCATTGCAGCCCGTGATGCTCGCGGAAGGCCGCCTGCATCGGGTGCAGCGAGCCGTCGGCCGCGGCCAGGCCTTCGATGGTCGTGACGTCCGCCCCGTCCGCCTGTGCTGCCAGCATCGTGCAGGACTTCACCGAGCGGCCGTCCACATGGACGACGCAGGCTCCGCACTGGCTGGTGTCGCACCCCACATGGGTGCCGGTCATTCCCAGATGGTCGCGCAGGAACGTCACCAGCAGGGTGCGCTCCTCCACCTCGCGCGAGACCGCCTTGCCGTTGACGGTCATGGATACAGTGCACGGCATTACGCTGTCCTCCCACGTCATGATCCCTGGGGCCGGCCTTGGCGGTTCTTTGGGGAGCAGTACGCCCGGATGCCAGCCTGCACAAGGATAGGGTGCCGCAACCCGTTTCGGTCAAGGCGCCGTTTGGCCCTCGTCCGAAAGGCGTGTCCGGTTCGGCCGAAAACGGACGAAAGCCGTGGGACTCCTTGGCAGGGGCTCCTTGTGGAAGCTGCTTTCAGGGGCTGCTTTCGGTTCCTACGGACTGGCGCACCCTGGGGCATCGGGTTAGAGTGTTCAACAATCTCGCGCCGAACTGCGCGGAAAACAAACAATCCTGCGGGAGGATACCACCATGAAGCGTTTCCTGGCGGCACTTGGCGTGTGCGTGGCGGTCGCGCTGCCGGCGAAGGCCGAGCAGTACATCACCGTGCTCACCGGCGGCACGAGCGGCGTCTACTATCCGCTCGGGGTGGCGCTCTCCAGCATCTATGGGAAGGCTATTCCGGGGGCGAAGGTCACCGTCCAGGCGACCAAGGCGTCGGTGGAGAACCTGAACCTGCTCCAGGCCGGCCGGGGCGAGATCGCCTTCACGCTGGGCGACTCGCTGGGCCAGGCCTGGAAGGGCGACGAGGAGGCCGGCTTCAAGTCGAAGCTCGACAAGCTGCGCACCATCGCCGCGATCTACCCGAACTACATCCAGATCGTCGCCAGCAAGGAATCCGGCGTGAAGACGCTGGCCGACCTGAAGGGCAAGCGCATCTCCGTGGGTGCGCCGAAGTCGGGGACGGAGCTGAACGCCCGCGCCATCTTCGGCGCCGCCGGCCTGACCTACAAGGACTTCGCCAAGACCGAGTATCTGCCCTTCGCCGAATCGGTCGACCTGATCAAGAACCGGCAGCTCGACGCGACGCTGATCTCCGCCGGCCTGGGTGTTGCGGCGATCAAGGACCTGTCGACCTCGCAGGACATCACCATCGTGTCGATCCCGGCCGACGTGATCGAGAAGGTGGGCGACCCCGCCTACATCGTGGAGACGATCCCGGCCAACGCCTACAACGGCCAACCGGAGGCGGTGCCGACCGCGGCGGTGCGCAACCTGCTGGTCACCCATTCCGGCGTGTCGGACGACGCGGCCTACGCCATGACGAAGTCGATCTTCGAGAATCTGGAGGCGCTGACCGCCGCCCACGCCGCCGCGAAGCAGATCAAGCTGGACGCCTCGACCCTGAAATCGCCGGTCCCGCTGCATCCGGGGGCCGAGAAGTTCTACAAGGAAAAGGGCCTGATGTAAGATTTTCACGTCTGATCGGACGCCCTTCATGACTGCATCCTCGCAAGAGGCGGATGCGAAAATCCGCCAGGCGATCGACCGGGAAAATCCCTCCACGGTGGTGGCATTCGAAGGCATGGCGGGAAAAGCCGTCTTCGCCATCGCCGTGGCCTTCTCGGTCTTCCAGCTCTGGACGGCGGCGTTCAACCCGCTGTCCAGCATGGTTGTACGTTCCGTCCATGTCGGCTTTCTGCTGCTGATGACGTTCGCGCTGTTCGGCTTCCGGCAGCATGGGGAACGGCGCAGCGTGCCCTGGTACGACTGGCTGCTCGGCCTGACCGGCTTTGCGCTCGGCCTGTACCACTATGTGTTCGAAACCGAGCTGATCCAGAGGTCCGGAGATCCGAACACCACCGACCTCGTGGTCGGCGCCATCACCGTAGTGCTGGTGTTCGAGGCGGCGCGGCGCATCATGGGCCTGGCACTGCCGATCATCTGCGGCGTCTTCATCCCCTACGCGCTGTTCGGCCGGCATCTGCCCTTCGGTCTGTCGCACCGCGGCTACGACATCGATCAGGTGATCGACAACCTTTACCTGTCGATGGAGGGGATCTACGGAACACCCACCTTCGTCTCGGCGACCTTCATCTTCCTGTTCATCCTGTTCGGCGCCTTCCTGGAACGCGCCGGCATGATCAAGCTGTTCAACGACGTGTCGCTGGGGCTCGTCGGCCATGCCAAGGGGGGACCGGCGAAAGTGGCGGTCATCTCATCGGGCTTCATGGGGACGATCAACGGCTCCGGCGTGGCGAACGTGCTGACCACCGGGCAGTTTACCATTCCGCTGATGATGCGCTTCGGTTACCGTCCGGCCTTCGCCGGAGCGGTGGAGGCGACGGCCAGCATGGGCGGGCAGCTGATGCCGCCGGTCATGGGCGCCGCGGCCTTCATCATGGCGGAGACGATCGGCGTTCCCTACAGCGAGGTCGCGCTGGCGGCCGCCATTCCGGCCATCCTGTATTTCGGCAGCGCCTTCTGGATGGTCCATCTGGAGGCCGGCAAGCGGAACCTCGTCGGCCTGCCCAAGGACCAGTGCCCCAGCGTCGGCCGCGCGCTCGTGGAGGGGTGGTACCTGATCCTGCCGCTCGCCGCCCTGATCTATCTGCTGTTTTCCGGCTTCACCCCGTTGTTCGCGGGCGTGATCGGCATCGCCGCCACCGTGGCGCTGATCCTGGGAACGAGCATCGTCGGCAACATCGGCCCGACGATCCTCCGGGTGGCCTTCTGGATCGTCCTGGGCCTGATCGCGGCGGGACTGTGGCGGATGGGGCTGCGGACGGAGCATTTGGCCTTCGCCATCGTCGGGCTTCTGGTGCTGCCCTGCCTGGTCCTGAAGGGCGGGCGGGAGACACTGGCCCTGCTGGTGCAGAGCCTTGCCGACGGGGCCAAGAACGCCGTGGGCGTGGGTGTGGCCTGCGCGCTGGTGGGCGTGCTGATCGGCATGCTGACGCTGACGGGTCTTGCCTCCAGCTTCGCCGGGACCATCGTCGAACTGTCGGGCGGCAACCTGCTGATGGCGCTGGTGCTGACGATGCTGGCCTGCATCGTGCTCGGCACCGGGCTGCCGACGACGGCCAACTACATCATCACCGCCGCCATCGCAGCGCCAGCCCTGCTTTCGATGGGGGTGCCGCTCATCGTCTCGCACATGTTCGTGTTCTATTTCGGCATCATGGCGGACCTCACCCCGCCGGTGGCGCTGGCGGCGCTGGCAGCGTCTTCCATTTGCCGGGCCGATCACATGGACGTGGGCTGGATCGCCACGCGCATCGCCATGGCGGGGTATGTCGTGCCATTCATGGCCGTGTATGACCCGGCGCTGGTGCTTCAGACGTCCGATCCGCTGGCCGTCGCCTACATCCTGACGAAGGCGTTCATCGCCATCGGGCTATGGGGGGCGGCGACCATCGGCTTCTTCTGGACGCCGCTGAACTGGCCCGAGCGCATCTTCGCCGCGGCCGGAGCCTTCCTGTTCGTGCTGGCGCTGCCGGTGAGCGACGAGATCGCCTTTGCAATGACCGCGGCCTTCGTGCTGTGGCAGCGCCACCGCGTGCGGTCCCTGGCGGTTGCCCGTCCGGCGGCATGAGCACCGGCCTGTGTCTGGCGGCCCTGGGCGGGGCGGTTCTCGCCGCCCTGCCTGGGCCGTCCTTCACCCTGTCTTGGACCCATTCCATTGAGAAGACCGAGTGGCGGGAGGACTGGCGCATCGCCGACCACCACCTTGTCCTGGCCGAGGCCCGCGTGAAGGGCACCGGCGCGGGCATGGAGCCGCCGCCCAGCGCCCGCCTGGAGGGTGGCTGGTGGGTCTGGGCGCCGGACCTGCCGCCGCAGGAACGGATCGCCCTGGCCGCCTCCACCTTCACCCCGGACCACACTCTGTGCGCCGGCGGCGATTGCCGCCCGCTTGCCGTCTGGATTGGCGGCCCCGTGCCCAGTCCACTGGAATTACGGGTATGTCCGTAGGCCATTCCGGCTTGGCTTCAGCTTTTTCGCGACGCATACTTCGCCCCCTCAACGACTGCCGAATTGTTCGTGATGACCAAAGTCTGCCTGCCGAGAGCCCGATTTTCCCGTCCGTTGGCCGCGCTGGCGGCCCTCGCGACAGCCGGATTGCCAGGGCTTGCGCTGGCGGCCGAGGCGGCTGGGGCGCCGCACCTCGATGGCCGTGAACTGAGCGCGATCTGGGTCGTTCCCTTTGCCGGGATCCTGCTGTCCATCGCGCTGCTGCCGCTGCTGACGCCGTCGATCTGGCATCACCATTTCGGCAAGATCGCCGCCGGCTGGGCGCTGGCCTTCATGGTGCCCTTCGCCATGCGGTTCGGCGTGGACCTCGCGGCGTTCGAGCTGCTGCACACGACGCTGCTGGAATACATTCCCTTCATCATCCTGCTGACCGCGCTGTTCACGGTGGCCGGCGGGGTGCGGCTGGCGGGATCGCTGGTCGGGACGCCGCTGGCGAACACGGTGGGGCTGGCGCTGGGAACGGCGCTGGCGAGCCTGATGGGCACGACCGGCGCCTCCATGCTGCTGATCCGCCCGCTGCTGCGCGCCAACGAGCACCGCAAGCACAAGGTCCACACGGTCGTCTTCTTTATCTTCCTGGTGTCGAACGTCGGCGGCTCCCTGACGCCGCTGGGCGATCCGCCGCTGTTCCTGGGCTTCCTGAAGGGCGTGGACTTCTTCTGGCCGACGACGCACCTGTTCGCGCCGATGCTGCTGGTGTCCAGCTGCCTGCTGGTGATCTACTTCCTGCTCGACCTCTATCTGCACACCAAGGATCCGGGCAAGCACCCGCTGATCGAGGGCGTGCACGAGCGCGAGCCGGTGCGGATCGAGGGGGCCGTCAACCTGCTGCTGCTGGTCGCCATCGTCGGCGCCGTGCTGCTGAGCGGCGTGTGGCATCCGGGCGTGGGCGTGACAATCTTCCACGTGCATGTGCCGCTGGAGACCATCGTCAGCCAGGCTCTGCTGATCCTGATCACCGTGCTGTCGCTGAAGCTGACCAGCGCGCAGAGCCGCCGCCTGAACGCATTCACCTGGGGCCCGATCCTGGAAGTGGCAAAGCTGTTCGCCGCCATTTTCCTGACCATCATCCCGGCCATCGCCATCCTGCGGGCGGGCACCGAAGGTGCGCTCGGCGCCATCATCGCGGCGGTGAACGACAACGGCCAGCCCGTCCCGGCCGCCTATTTCTGGGCTTCCGGCATTCTGTCGAGCTTCCTGGACAACGCGCCGACCTACCTGATCTTCTTCAACACGGCGGGCGGCGATCCGCATGTGCTGATGGGGGATCTTGCCGTCACCCTGACGGCCATCTCCGCGGGTGCGGTGTTCATGGGCGCCAACAGCTACATCGGCAACGCGCCCAACTTCATGGTGAAGGCCATCGCGGAGGAACGCGGCGTGAAGATGCCCAGCTTCTTCGGCTATATGCTGTGGTCCTGCGGCTTCCTGGTGCCGCTGTTCGTCCTGACGACCTGGGTGTTCTTCCTGTAAGGCACACGAAAAGGGCCGCTCCCTAAAGCGGATTTCAATCCGCTTTGGAACGCGACCGCGGTCCCGGCCGCACATGCGGCCGAAGCCCGGCCTCTCGCGGGAACGAAGTTCCCGCTGGCGGCAGGCGGATGCCAAAGGCATCCGCTGAGAGCCGGCAAATGAGGCCATATGAATCTAAAGCGAATGGTAATTCGCTTTAGAGCGGCCCTTTTTGTTTCGTGCCGGTGTCGCTCAGTGCGACATCAGCGCCGGCATGTTGAGTTCGCCCAACACCGTGCGCGTGGCGCCGCCCAGCACCATTTCGCGCAGGCGGGAATGGCCATAGGCGCCCATCACCAGCAGGTCGGCGCCCATGTCGCGGGCGCAGGTCAGGATAACCTCGCCGACGTCGCCGCCCTGGTGGATGTTGGCCTGATGATGGCTGCTGACGCCGTGACGCTCCAGCCAGATCATCAGGTCGTGCCCGCTGTCCAGCGTGTGGCCCGGCGGTTCGATGGTCAGGATGGTGACCTTTTCAGCATTCTGGAGGAAGGGCATCGCGTTGCGCACGGCGCGCCCGGATTCCCGCGTGTTCTTCCAGGCGATCACCACATGTCCGCCGATGGCGGTCTGCGGCGCGAAGTCGTAGGGCACCACCAGCGTGGGGCAGGGGGTCTCCAGCGGCAGCCGGTCGGGCACATGCAGCATCACGCGGTCGTCCAGGCTGTCGCCGTGACTCTGCGTGACGATGGCGAGATCGGCGTAGGCCGCGCGCTCGGCCAGCAGTTCCACATGGTCGCCCTCGACCACCGACCAGGAGTAGGAGCAGTCCTTCAGCGCCTGCCGCACTTCCTGTTCGATCTGCTCGGCCCTTTCATGGGCAATGGCCGTCGCCTCCGCGATGTAGCCGTAGGAGGCGGCGCGTCCGGTCACCGCGGCCGGCATGGACACCGGCGTCGCGACGTAGAGAACCTCCACGAAGGCCGAGAAGCGCCGGGCGAGCCCCACGGCGACCTCCAGCCGTGCCGCGTGCCGGTCGTCGTTGGCCATGTGAAGAAGAATGGTCTTGATCGGCATGTTTCCACCCGCAGTGTCCGGCCTCGTAGGCGATTACCTTAGGTAACGCTCCGCGAGGCCGGATGGCAACGGGAAGGAGTTACTTCACGACGACCGCGTAACGCTCCACCGGCTCGACCGTCTTGATCAGGCCGCGGGCCTTCAGGAACTCGGCGAAGCGGGTGTAGCGCCCCGCGTCCAGGGCCGCCGGGCTGTGCGAGAAGCGCGGCAGCGTGTCCGCCCAGGCGCGGCGGTTCAGTTCGTCGTTCAGTTCCGGCCGGTCCTTGACGAAGGCGGCCTGCGCCTCCTCCGGGTGGTTCAGGATGTAGAAGGTCGCCCGCTCCACCGCGTCGAGGAAGCGCTTGATCCGTCCGTCGCCGGCCACCTTGTCCTTGTGGGCCACGATGATCAGCTCGTCATAGGCGGGCACGCCCTCTTCCTCGGGGTAGAAGGCGCGGCCAGGGTGGTTCTCGATGGCCATCTGGTTCAGTTCGAAGTTCCGGAAGGCGCCAATCACCGCGTCCACCTGCCCGGCCAGCAGCGCCGGCGACAGGGTGAAGTTGACGTTCACCAGCTCCACGTCCTTGGTCGTCAGCCCGTGCTTTTCCAGCATGGCGCCCAGCAGCGCGTCCTCGAACCCGCCGACCGAAAAGCCGATCTTTCGGCCCTTCAGATCCTTCACCGTCTTCACCGGCCCGTCCTTCAGCACGACCAGGGAGTTCAGCGGGGTGGACACCAGCGTGCCGACGCGCACCAGCGGCAGCCCTTCGCCGACCTGGATCTGAAGCTGTGGCTGGTAGGAGATGGCAAGGTCGGCCTGCCCGGCGGCGACCAGCTTGGGCGGGTCGTTCGGGTCGGCCGGCGCCGTCAGTGTCACGTCCAGCCCGGCCTCCTTGAAGAAGCCCTTTTCCTGCGCCACGACCAGGGGCGCGTGGTCGGGGTTCACGAACCAGTCCAGCAGGACGGTCATCTTGTCCTGCGCCGCGGCCGGCAGCGCCGTCAGAAGTCCGGCGGCGAGCGCCGCCGCCGCGAATGTGCGTTTCATTCCCTCAGTCCTTTTCATCAGCAGGGTGCGTGTCGGGTTGCCAGGGCAGCGCCCAGCGGAGCAGCGCGTCCACGGCGGCGTAGAGTGCCACCGCGAAGACGCCCAACACCGCCAGGGCCGCGAACATCAGGTCGATCTGCATGCGCGCGTTGGCGTGCAGCATCAGGTAGCCGAGGCCGGCGGAGGAGCCGACCCATTCCCCGATCACCGCGCCAATGGGCGCCACGGCCGCGGCGACGCGCAGGCCGGACCCGAAGGCGGGCAGGGCGGCCGGCAGGCGGATGTGCCACAGCACCGACCGGCGCGAAGCGCCCATGGTGCGCGCCAGATCCAGCCAGCCCCGCTCCGTCCGGCGCAGCCCGTCGAACAGGGCGGTGGTGATGGGGAAGAAGATGACCAGCGTCGCCATGGCGACCTTCGACGCCATGCCGTAGCCCAGCCACAGCACCAGCAGCGGGGCCAGCGCGAAGACCGGAATCGCCTGGCTGACCACCAGCACCGGCATCAGCCAGCGCCGCGCCGTGCGGAAGCTCGCCAGAGTCAATGCGCTGATCCCACCCAGCGCCACGCCGAGCGCGAGGCCCAGCAGAATCTCGATCAGCGTGGTGGAGCCGTGCTGGATCAGCAGCGGCGCCTGCCGGTGCAGCGCGTCCGCCACCGCCATCGGCCCCGGCAGGATGTAACGCGGCACGCCGGTGAGTGACACCACGCCCTGCCAGACCGCCAGCAGCACCGCGATGGTGACCAGGGCGCGGAGAATCCTCATCCCGCCAGCCTCCGCAGCAGTTCAGCCTGTAGGGCCAGCAACGCCGGGTCGTCCACCGCGCGGGGCGGCAGGGCGGGCGGTTCCAGGGCCGGGCCGATGGTCGCCGGACGGCCGGTCATGACGTGGATGCGGTGACCGAGGCGCAGCGCCTCCAGCGGGTCGTGCGTCACCATCAGAACGGTGCGCCCGGCCAGCACAGTGGCCGCCAACTCCTGCAAGCGCAGCCGCGTCAGCGCGTCGAGCGCCGAGAAGGGCTCGTCCATCAGAACCAGCGGCTTGTCTTCCATCAGCGTGCGGGCGATGGCGACGCGCTGTCGCTGACCGCCAGACAGCGTGGCCGGCCGGTCCTTCTCCCGCTCAGCCAAGCCGACCTGCTCCAGCAGCGCGCGGGCACGGGCGGTGAGGTTCGGCGAGCGCCGCTCGTGACGCAGGCGGGCGCCCAGCAGCACGTTGTCGAGAACCGACAGCCAAGGCAGCAGCAGATCCTGCTGCGCCATGTAGGCGATGCGCCCGCGCAAAGGGGCGTCGTCGTCCGTCGCGACGACGGTCGGCGGTTCCGGTTCGGCAAGCCCGGCGACCATGCGCAGCAGCGTGGTCTTGCCGACTCCGCTCGACCCCAGCAGGCAGGTCGTGACGCCCGGCTCGATCCGCAGTGTGAGGTCGGAGAAGAGTTCCGTTCCGCCATAGGTCAGGCGCGCGCCGGTGACGGTCACCGAAACGGGCGTGTGAAGGGATTCGGGGCGGACGGGTGCGTTCATAGGCTCACTGATCCCTTCGCCGGCATGACCCGGATCAGGTTCCAGGGGTCGTCCCGAATCGGGACCTCTCAGCCGACCGCCGGCTCCCCCCAGTGATGTGGCGCGACTATGACAAGTCGGCGGACGGCGGGCAAGCCTCAGCGGCCCGCGACGTCCACATCCGGCTGACGGCCGGAAACCTCCAGCAGCAGCTTGCTCAGGATGGCGTCCGCAAAGGATTCGAAGTTCAGCGCCGGCACCAGGAAAGCGCCCGGCCCTCCGATGACATGATCGCGGTAATAGCGGTCGAGATCCACAGGCGCCGCCCCGCCCCAGGGATTCGGGCGGTCGTTCAGGATTGGCAGCCCGTTGATGGTGATCCCAGCGGCCACCGCTTGGTCCCGCGCCCATTCCACCGGCCGGCCCCGATTGTTGATTCCGTCGCCGGAAACGTCGATGACCCGCCGCACGCCCTCGTAGCCGTTGTCGTCGAACAGACGGGTGGAAAAGTCGATGGCCCCGCTGATGGAAGTCCATTGCGCCGACGCGATGGGCGATTCGGCGACCGACGACGCGAAGGCGTCGACGCTGGCCGGGTCACTCAGCGGTGTCCAGGGCACGACGATCCGCTGGAAGCTGTCGCCGGCCCATTCCACGTAGGTCACCGCGATTCGGCCCAGCGGACCGCCATGGATGGCCGCCTTTACCTTCGGGTTGGTCAGCGCGGCGACATAGCCGCTTCGTTGCAACTGGGCTTCCTCCGGATCGACGCTGCCGGACACGTCGATGGCCAGGACCAGTTCCAGATCGACCGGTGTTTCGGCGCGGGCGCCTCCCGCCATGGTAAGGCCAACCATGGTCAGCAACAGCACGAACAGGCCCGCGAAACGCCGGTCTCCGATCATCCCGTCCCCCTTCGGCGCTCCCGATGAATGCCGCTGCGCCCCTTCATGAAAAGAGAGCGGATGAGGGCCGCGGCAAGGGGGCGTTGACGAATTGCGCCGGCCACGCCACCTCTCCAGCGCATGGCTACACCCTCCACCGAACGCCCCCTGTTCATCGGCAGCGAGATCTACCGCGGGTCCAGCTACGGCCCGAAGCATCCGCTCGCCATTCCCCGCGTCTCCACCGCCATGGATCTCAGCCGCGCCATGGGCTGGCTGCCGGACTCGGTTTATCGGGACAGCCCGCAGGCCACGCCGGAGCAGTTGACACGCTTCCACACGCCCGACTACATCGCGGCCCTGCACCGGGCGGAGGCCGCACAGCGCGTCGATTCGGAAACGGGGGAACGCTACAATCTCGGCCGGCTTGAGAATCCGATTTTCCCGGAGATGTACCGGCGCCCGGCGATCGGTTCGGGGGCCGCGATCCTCGGCGCCCGGCTGCTGCTGGAGCGGGAAACCGGCATCGTCTACAGCCCGGCCAGCGGCACGCACCACGCCCGCCCCGGCCGGGCCAGCGGCTTCTGCTATTTCAACGCACCGGTGCTGGGCATCCTGGAACTGCTCGATGCCGGGATCGAGCGCGTCTACTACGTGGACCTGGACGCCCACCACGGCGACGGGGTGGAGGAAGCCTTTGCCAACGACGGCCGTGTGCTGACCCTGTCGGTGCACGAGGACGGGCGTTGGCCCTTCACCGGCAAGGCGGAGGACCGCGCGGGCGTCATGGTGCGCAACCTGCCGGTGCCGCCGGGCTTCAACGACACGGAAATGGCCTATCTGATGGCGAATGCCATCCTGCCGCTCGGCCGGGCCTTCCGCCCGGAGGTGGTGGTGGTCCAGACGGGATCCGACGCCCTGGCCGAGGATCCGTTGAGCCGGCTGGAACTGTCCAACCACGCCTTGTGGAGCGCCGTGCGGGCGCTGATGGATCTCGCCCCGCGGATGCTGGTGGTCGGGGGCGGCGGGTACAATCCGTGGTCCGTCGGGCGTTGCTGGGCGGGCGTGTGGGCGACGCTGAACGGCATCGACCCGGACGTGCCGCCGACCGCGGAGGCAGAGCGTGTCCTGCGGGCGCTCACCTGGAACCGCGCGGCCGGGCGGAACCCGCCGGAACACTGGTTCACCACCATCGCCGACTCCCCAAGGCCTGGACCGGTGCGCGATGCCGTGCGGCGCGTTGTCGCTCTGGCGATGGAAGATAATGGCGCGGTTTGATCATTTCTGAATCGTTCCGGTTGAATTCCGAGACGGCACGTTGACCTTTTCTTGCGAATCGGAGATCCTGTCCGTCCGATTCGCGCGGCCCGTGCCTCGTTCCTGCACCGGTCCCGGCCTGCGCTCAGCCAAACCAAACGATGGCGCATGGGGGAAAGGGGGCGGACGATGTCGAACACCACCTTGGTCCTGCTCGCCATGGCCGCAATGATGCTGGTCGCCGTGCCCGTGGCGATCATGCTGAAGGATTTCCTGCCCGGCTTCATCCAGCGGTCGTCGGGGGTGGAGCGGCTGGAAAACCGCATCTACGTCCTGCACTCCGAAGCCCAGGACGTGCAGGACCGCGTGAACGCGCTGGTGCAGCGCCGCAATCAGGTTTCGTCCGACAAGCACCGGGTCGACACCGACAACCGCAAGATGGAACGCGCCATCGCGGAAATCGCCGACCAGCCCCCCCTGTTCGTGCACGAGTTGGGTGACCCCCAGCCGGGTTCCACCAAGTTTCTGGTCAATGTCGTGTTGGAAAAAGCATCCTCCACCCCGCGTGCGGGAGGGGAGCGCGCGCAGGTCAACCCGATCTGGCGCTGCACCAACGTGGCGGAGGTCTGGGCTTCCGGGATGGAGGAGGCCAAACAGATCGTCGAGGTCGCCTTCCCGTTCAAGCTGGGCTACACCACGTCTTTCCAGCGCAAACCGCCCGGTCGCATGGGCGCAAAGGCCAAGGCCGCAGCTTCATGATGGCCGCGTCATGATGATCAATTTCGTGATCTTCCTGGGGATCGTCGCGATCGGCGCGTGGCTCGGCAATGTGCTGATGGTGATGGAAAACCAGATCGGCCAGTCCCGCAGCCGCGTCCGTGCCGTCAAGGACTCGGTCGGCAAGCTAGAATCGGCCCTGCGGCGCCTCCAGCGCGAGGAAGAAGCGCTGACCAAGGAGATCGAAACCACGCTCGCCGAGATCGTCGAGGCGCGAAAGAAGCAGACGGAGATCCAGCGCCGTCTGGTCGAGGCTCAGGGGAAGCGGCGACCGCAGCTGCTCATCCTTTCCGACCGACGCAACCCCAGCGACAAGGAATGGATCGTCACCGTCACGAACAGCCAGATCGGTGAGATCGACGCGATGCACCCGCTGGCGCTCGAATGGACGCGCGGGCGCGATTATCTGGTCTGGGCCGAGACGGAGCGCGAAGCGTCCGAACGCGCCGCCCGCCGTTTCGCCTCACGGCCCGGCTATCAGGTCAAATCGGTTGCCACGGTGAAGGACAACCTCTACGCCTCGGCATCTGCCAAATCCGCCGCCTGAGACTGGCTGTACGGATCGTCGGCCCAGCGCGGCCGTCGCGCAACGGCTCTGGACAGACGGTCATCCCTGGAGGCATCGTCCGGCCCAACGCAAACTTCAACTCAGGTCGGGTGCGATGATCGGACGGACTCTGCGGGGCCTCCTCTTCTGCGTGGCGATTTTCCTGACGGCCCTTCCGGCGGCGGCGCTTGAGGCGTTCGCACGGTCATCCCTGACGGTCGAAACCGCGGCGGGCGGGCGTTACCGCTTCGACATCGAACTGGCCGAGACGCCGATGCAGCAGATGCAGGGGCTGATGTTCCGCGAGAAGATGGCACCCGACGCCGGGATGCTGTTCATCTACGACCGGCCGCAGCCCGCCAGCTTCTGGATGAAGAACACGCTGATCCCGCTGGACATGATCTTCATTGGGGCCGACGGGCGGATCGTGAACATCCATCAGAACGCCGTGCCGCAGTCGCTGGACGCCGTGAACTCCGCCGGTCCGGTGAAGGCGATCCTGGAGATCAACGGCGGCATGAGTGCCCGCTTGGGCATCCGCGCCGGCGACCGCGTTCTGTATCCGATCTTCGGCAACACCAAGTAACGCGCCCTACGCCCCGTCCGCCATCGCCAGCCCGAAGGCGGCGAGGCATTGCCCAGCCACGGCATCCAGGTCCTCGCGTTCGTCGACGATGGTCGCTGCGCGCGGACGGAAGAGGCGGGACAGGGCGTTGCGGCCCCAACCATCCCCATGAACATTGCCCACCATGACCACGGGCGTCTGGCAGCGGGCCAGCATCGCGGCGCCGATCGCGACCAGACCGGCGTCGCCTCTCACGGAAACAAGGCCCGTCGGCCGCCGCTCCGCCAGGATGCGCGCGAGCGCCAGAACGGAGGTTCGGGTGTGGCGCTTGGCAAGGTCGATCTGCCCGATGCCGGGGTCCAGGGCCGCGCGCAACGGCCCGCCGCCCATCGGGGCCACGACGTCCACGGAAAATCCGTGACAGCGCAGCCGGTTGGCAAGCGCGACCATGGTGCGCTGAGACGGACCATCCTGCAGGTTGGGGACGAAGACGGCGAGGCGAGGGGCGGGCATGATCGGCTTTGGCTGGTGGCGGGCGTGGCTGGATGCGGCGCGCAGTGGCGGCGGAAGGCCGCAGAGCGCCGGTGCGGGTGGCGTGCTGATCATACGGAAGCCCAGTCCGGTCGGATAGCCACCTGCTCCTTGCTGTTCTCGCGGGGTTCGTGTATCTCACTCCCCGTCGTCGGGGCGTAGCGCAGTCTGGTCAGCGCGCCAGTTTTGGGTACTGGAGGCCCCCGGTTCGAATCCGGGCGCCCCGACCACCGATATGAACGTTTGAAGCAACGAACACGTATCAGAGGAGATGCCGCGTCATGAAGGTCCGGATCTACCAGCCGAGCAAAGCGGCCACGCAGTCCGGGCGCGCGAAGACGCATCGTTGGCAACTCGAATACGAGATCGAGACTCCGCGCCGTCCGGAGCCGCTGATGGGCTGGATCAGCTCGGGGGACACCCTGAACCAGGTGAAGATCGGCTTCGAGACGCAGGAAGAGGCCATCGCCTTCGCGCAGCGCAAGGGTTGGGACTACACCGTCCAGGATGCGCCCGTGCGCCGCGTCCGTCCGCGCAACTACGCCGACAACTTCCGCACTGACCGTCCGCGCTTCTGACCTCGGACCGGGGCCCCATAGCTCAGCTGGATAGAGCAATCGCCTTCTAAGCGATAGGTCGCAGGTTCGAACCCTGCTGGGGTCGCCATCCCGACGCGCGCCGACGCACTCCGAGTTGCGCGCACAGGTTGATAATCCCGCCCGAACTTATGACGACATCTGAAGGTTCATACTTTCGGATGCATATGCGATTCCGGAAAGAGCAACACAGTTATCCCCAGGCCACTGCCGGGCTGTGAGGGCCGTTGCGCACGCTCACGCCGCGGCGGATGGCCGCAAGGCTGCGGCAAAATGTGGCTTAATCATTATGTGTAGAGCGCATTTCCGGTCACTGCCCAATTTGGGGGCAGGGAGGTCAAGTGCTGTTGCCAGCATGCTCCTTTCGGGGACATCCACAAAGTTATCCACAGATTCTGGGGATAATCCGAACTGGCGTTCGTGAAACAACTTTTGAGCACATACCTGCGCTCATCAGGTCTTGATGCGTTTGTATGTGACGGTCTGCGCAGCCGCCGCGCTTGCGATGGCGACCCGGAGGAACAGGCGCCAGGAGCCGGTGTTTATCGAAAACCGCGCCGGTCGTGCGCGCGATGCGAGGTGATGCCTTGGTGGGTTGGATCGTTCGGACGCTGCTGCTGTGTTTCGTCGTCGGCCTTGTGCTGTCCTTTCTCGACATCAACCCGGCGAACATCCTCACCAACAGCTGGGCGACGGTGCGGGACATCGCCGAACTCATCCGCAGCGTGTTCCGGTGGGCTTTGCCCTACATCCTGATCGGGGCGGTGATCGTCGTGCCGCTGTCCATCCTGGGCGCCGTCCTGCGCTGGTCGCGCACGCGCCATCGTCCCTGATCTTCGCGCCCTATCCTTCGACGCTGAACGCGGGCAAAAAATCGGAGGCTTCGTTGCCGAAGCCTCCAAGAAAATAGATAGGAGGGTTAGAGACCCGACCCTTGTAGCGGTTTCGACCCTGTGCGGCTTTGATCCACGTCAATCTTGTGCGCGATTGTATGCTGCAACGCATTTGGCCTGAGCGCGGGCAGAAAAAAACCGGAGATTCCAAGGAATCTCCGGTTGAGTAAATACAGGGAGGGTTAGAGACGCCCAGACCCTAGCCGATGCGCATATCCGGTTCGTTGATCTATATCAAACCTTCCTAATTTTAGAATTTCCGTACCAATGACAGTGAGTCTCTGGGCATAAAAAAATAGCCGAGGGTTCCAAAGGAGCCCCCGGCATAGGCGAATACAGGGAGGGTTAGAGACAAGTGGGTTGTACCTCAAAGGCCCAACCCCCACGTTGACATAGATCAAAACCGTTTCGGCAATGCAGCGAAGATCAGTGCCGGGCCTTGTGCGCGTGCCCGTACAGCACCGCCGGATCGGTCTCAACCTCTTGAACGACTTCGAGTTTTCCATCGCGCACCGCACGATAGAAGCAACTCCGCCGTCCGGTGTGGCAGGCCACGCCGTCCTGTTCGACCAGCAGCAGCAGCGTGTCGCCGTCGCAGTCCACCCGGAAATCCTTCAGCCGCTGCACCTGCCCGGACGTTTCGCCCTTGCGCCACAGGCTACCGCGCGACCGCGACCAGTAGCAGACGCGCCCGGTGGTCAACGTTTCCAGAACCGCGTCGCGGTTCATCCAGGCCATCATCAGGATCTCGCCGCTGCCGTCGGCTTGGGCGATGGCCGGCACCAACCCGTCGGCGTTGAATGTGATCGCGGCGAGCACGTCGTCGAACGCACCGGCGTCCGTCATGGCAGCATCCTCTTGCGTCGAACCCATCACAGGGCGTTGTTCAGACGGGTGAAAGCGCGGTCCAGATCCTGGATCAGGTCCTCGGTGGCCTCCAAACCCGCGTGCAGGCGCAGGACGATACCAGGGTCCTCCCAGCGCGTGGCGGTGCGGATCGCCGACGGACGCGTCGGCAGGATCAGGCTTTCGAACCCGCCCCAACTATAGCCCATCCCGAACAACTCCATATGGTCCAGCATGGCGGCCAGCGCCGCCTTGGGCACCGGCTTCATGACGACGGAGAACAGGCCGGACGACCCGTCGATGTCGCGCTTCCAGATCGCATGGCCTGGGCAGTCCGGGTGGGCCGGATGCAGGATGCGCGTGATCTCCGGCCGCTTCGACAGCCAGTCGGCCAGGACCAGCGCGCTCTCCTGATGCTGCCTCAGGCGAACCGACAGGGTGCGCAGGCCGCGCAGGCCCAGATAGAGGTCGTCCGGACCGGCGCAGGTGCCGGTGCGCGTCGCGGCTTTCTTGACCGCCGTCCAGTCCTCGGCGTTGGCGCAGGTGATGACGCCCAGCATCGCGTCGGCGTGGCCGACGATGTACTTGGTCGCCGAATGGATGGACACGTCCACTCCGTGACGCAGGGGCTGGAAGAGCAGGGGCGTGGCCCAGGTGTTGTCGATCAGCACCTTGGCGCCCACCGTTTTGGCCGCCGCCGCGATGGCCGGCACGTCCTGCACCTCGAACGTCAGCGAGCCCGGCGATTCGAGGAACACCACGCTGGTGTTCGGCTTCAGCAGGCGGGAGATTCCGGCGCCGATGGTCGGGTCGTAGAACTCCACCTCAACGCCGTAGGGGGCGAGCGTGTCGTTGGCGAAACGGCGCGTCGGCCCATAGGCGCTGTCGGTGATCAGCACATGGTCGCCCGCCTTGGTGAAGGCCAGCAGGGCGGTGGCGATGGCGTTCAGGCCGGACCCGGTGTTCACCGCCCTGTACCCACCTTCCAACTCCGCGATCGCTTCTTCGAAAGCGAAGGTGGTCGGGGTGCCCATGCGGCCGTAATGGATTCCCTCCAGCGGGTTGCGATCGCTCGCCTCCAACTCCGCCAGAGTCGGGAAGAGAACAGTCGAGCAGTGGTAAACCGGAGGGTTCACGATCCCGTGGTTCGCACCGGGATTGCGACCGGCATGACCCAGAACCGTATCTTTTTGTGCGTCCTTCATAGGGCTTTCCGCAATAACAGCGACGGTCGGCCTATTCTGGCACCCCGAGAACCTGCGAGCCACAGAAGAATCCATCCATAAGCTTCTGTAAGGGATGGCTAAACTTATAGTGCCGCCAACGGAAGATTCGACAAGGCCGTTCCTGTTGGTGCACTCTTGTGACATGCGCGTGACCCCCGACGGGGGCCGGCATTGCAAGCACTGAAAGCGTAAAAACGCAAAAACAGGGTGGAGCTTTTACGATGAAATCGGGAATCCTCGCCGCGGCCGCTGCGGCACTGGTGTTTGGCGCCGTCACCACGGCTCAGGCCGGTCCGACGCTGGACGCGGTGAAAGGCCGTGGCTTCGTTCAATGCGGCGTGAACGCCGGCCTTCCGGGCTTCGGCAACCCCGACAGCTCGGGCAATTGGACCGGCCTGGACGTCGATTACTGCCGCGCGGTTGCCGTGGCCCTCTTCAACGACCCGACCAAGGTCAAGTTCACCCCGCTGTCGGCCCAGCAGCGCTTCCCGGCCATCCAGTCGGGCGAAGTCGACCTGCTGTCGCGCAACACGACCGTCACGCTGACGCGCGACACCTCGGTCGGCCTGAACTTCGCGCCCGTCACCTACTATGACGGCCAGGGCTTCATGGTGAACAAGAAGCTCGGCGTGAAGAGCGCCAAGGAACTGAACGGCGCCACCGTCTGCGTCCAGTCCGGCACGACGACCGAGCTGAACCTGGCGGACTATTTCCGCACCAACAACATGTCCTACAACCCGGTCGTCATCGAGTCGAACGACGAGGTGAACGCGGCCTTCTTCGCCGGCCGCTGCGACGTGCTGACCACCGACGCGTCCGGCCTCGCCGGCACCCGCGCGGGCGTCGCGCCGAATCCGGACGATTACGTCATCCTGCCGGAGATCATCTCCAAGGAGCCGCTGGCCCCGGCCATCCGTCATGGCGACGACCAGTGGTTCGACATCGTGAAGTGGGTCGTCTACGCGACGATCCAGGCCGAGGAGTCGGGCATCACCTCCAAGAACGTCGATGAGTTCATGAGCACCAAGAATCCGGAGATCCAGCGCCTGCTGGGCGTGTCGCCGGGCATGGGCAAGGCTCTCGGCCTCGACGAGAAGTGGGCCTACAATGTGATCAAGAAGGTCGGCAACTACGGCGAGATCTTCGAGCGCAACGTGGGCACGAAGACCCCGCTGAAGCTGGAGCGCGGCCTGAACGCGCTGTGGACCAACGGCGGCCTGCAGTACGCGATGCCGATCCGGTAAGACGTTTGAACGGGAACCGCCCGCTTTCAGGGAGCCGGGCGGTTCACCTTTGATCACGGATGCGGTGGCGCAAAGGGCATTAAAAACGACGGCCCGCGCCGCCGTCCGTATGGGAGATGTTCGTATCGTGGCGCGGGTGCGCGGATGACCGGGAGGCGTCCGCCGTTATCGGCGTCATGATGGTGAGGGGAGAGAACCGTGGCCAGCGAGACCCGGGACACCGTGCGCAGCGCGCATGGTGGTATGTCGTTTTCCCTCAGCGACCCGACGGTGCGTGCCGTTTTCTACCAGATCCTGGTGGTCGGCATCGTCGTCGCGGTGGGCTGGTTTCTGATTCACAACACGCTCGACAATCTGTCGCGGCGATCCATCGCGACGGGTTTCGGATTCCTGGAACGCGAGGCGTCGTTCGGCATCGGTGAGAGCCTGATCGACTATTCGCCGAAGGACACCTACGGCCGGGCCTTCCTGGTCGGCGTGCTGAACACGCTGAAGGTGTCGATCATCGGCATCATCCTGGCGACCCTGCTGGGAACGGTGATCGGCGTCGCCCGCCTGTCCAGCAACTGGCTGATCGCCAAGCTGGCCTCGACCTACGTCGAGGTGATCCGCAACATCCCGCCGCTGCTCCAGCTGTTCTTCTGGTACGCGCTGGTGTCGGACAGCATGCCGCCGGTAAGGCAGGCGCTGAATCCGCTGCCCGGCGTGTTCCTGTCTCAGCGTGGCCTGTTCGTGCCGGTGCCGGTCGCCGATCCGGTCTGGGGCACGATGGGACTCGCACTGGCGCTCGCGGTGATCGTCGCGATCTTCCTGCGCCGCTGGGCGAAGGTCCGGCAGGCGCGGACGGGCCAGCCGTTCCCGATCGGCTGGGCGACGCTCGGCCTCGTGATCGGATTCCCGCTGATCGCCTACATCGCGGGCGGGGCGCCGACTGCGCTTGATATGCCGCAGCTCGCCGGCTTCAACTTCCGCGGCGGTGCGGTGATCTCGCCGGAGTTCTTCGCGATCCTGACCGGCCTGACCGTGTACACCGCCGCCTTCATCGCGGAGGTGGTGCGCAGCGGCATCATCGCCGTGAACTGGGGCCAGACGGAGGCCGCCCGCGCCCTGGGCCTCGACAGCGGGCGCACGTTGCGCCTCGTCGTGCTGCCGCAGGCGCTGCGCGTGATCGTGCCGCCGCTGACCAGCCAGTATCTGAACCTGACCAAGAACAGCTCGCTTGCGCTCGCCATCGGCTATCCGGATCTGGTCTCCATCGCCAACACGACGCTGAACCAGACCGGCCAGGCAATCGAGGGCGTGGCGATGATCATGGGCACCTACCTGACCATCAGCCTGGGCATTTCGCTGTTCATGAACTGGTACAACAAGCGCATTGCGCTGGTGGAGCGCTGACGGACATGACCGAGAACGTCCATACCGGAAGCATCCCCGACGAGCGACCGCCGGCCAACACCGTCGGTCCCATCGCTTGGCTGCGCAACAATCTGTTCAACACCTGGTACAACGCGCTTCTGACCATTCTGATCGCCTATGGTCTGATTCGCGCCATCCCGCCGCTGCTCGACTGGCTGATCTTCCGCGCCAACGCCATCGGCACGCCTCCGCAGGAATGCCGGGCGAACGGCGGCGCCTGCTGGACCTTCGTCAGCGAGAAGCTGCGCTTCATCCTGTTCGGCACCTTCCCGTACGAGCAGCAGTGGCGCCCGCTGGTCACCATCGCGATCATCATCGCGCTGGTCCTGGTCAGCTGCGACCGCCGCTTCTGGAAGCCGTGGCTGGGTGCGCTGTGGGTCGGGGGTATCGCAGCCGTCGCCATCCTGATGTGGGGCGGCGTGCTCGGCCTCAGCTACGTCGAGAACACGCTGTGGGGCGGCCTGCCGCTGACGCTGATGCTGTCGGTGATCGGCCTGTCGGTGGCCTTCCCGGCCTCGATCCTGCTGGCGCTCGGCCGCCGGTCGGAACTGCCGGCGATTCGCGTGCTGTCGGTGACCTACATCGAGCTGATCCGCGGCGTTCCGCTGATCAGCCTGCTGTTCATGGCCTCGGTCATGTTCCCGCTGTTCCTGCCGACCGGCGTGAACTTCGACAAGCTGCTGCGCGCGCAGATCGCCTTCATCATGTTCGCCGCCGCCTACATGGCGGAAGCGATCCGCGGCGGCCTGCAGGCGATCCCCAAGGGCCAGTACGAGGCCGCCGACGCGCTGGGCCTGAACTACTGGCAGGCGATGCGGAAGATCATCCTGCCGCAGGCGCTCGCCATTTCCATCCCGCCGCTGGTGAACACCTTCATCAGCTTCTTCAAGGACACGTCGCTGGTGATCATCATCGGCCTCTACGACCTGCTCGGCACGGCCAAGGCGTCCCTGTCCGACCCGGCGTGGCGCGGCTTCTACCGCGAGGCGTACCTGTTCATCGGCGTCATATACTGGGTTTTCTGCTACTCCATGTCCAAGTACAGCCAAAAGCTTGAACGCGACCTGCGTCGCGGTCACCGCCGTTAAGAGGGGAAAGGGGTTAGACAATGAGCATGGCCCAAGCCGTGAGCACCAAGCGCACCTTCCCCGCGGGCGGAGAAATCATCCGCTGCCAGGGCGTGCACAAATGGTACGGTGAGTTTCACGTCCTGAAGGACATCAACCTGTCGGTGGCGAAGGGCGAGCGGATCGTGGTCTGCGGTCCTTCGGGGTCGGGCAAGTCGACGCTGATCCGCTGCCTGAACCGGCTGGAGGAGCACCAGAAGGGCTCCATCGTGGTGGACGGCATCGAGCTGACCGGCAACCTGAAGAACATCGAGCT
>Ga0065721_10049837_pt1 | contig 26506 bp, 24 predicted proteins | sample Mesricmetagenome_FD_59108 | JGI IMG/M metagenome (GOLD analysis project Ga0065721, IMG submission 59108) | Mesophilic microbial community from rice straw/compost enrichment Sample: eDNA_1 v2 (version 2) | ecosystem: Engineered > Solid waste > Grass > Composting > Bioreactor | place: USA: Davis... | reverse complement strand
GGCCGGCTCGATCACGGACGGACCGGCCGCCGCACCCGCTGACGAGCTACGATTTTCCGGCGGGAGCAACGCGCAGGATTTCGCCGCTGCTCTCGTCGGTGAGGAGGTACAGGGCACCGTCCGGCCCCTGCTTCACCTCGCGGATGCGCTTCCCAAGGTCGAGGAACAGGCGTTCCTCGTGCGTGATCCGCTTCCCGTCGACCTCAAGCCGCACCAGCATTTCGCCAGCCAGGGCGCCGTTGAACAGGCTGCCCTTCCAGCCGGGAATGGCGTCGGCCGTGTAGAAGGCCATCCCCGACACGGCGATGCTCGGGGTCCAGTGATAGATGGGTTCCTCCATGCCCGGCGCGCTGCTCTTGCCGGTGCCGACCGGCGTCCCGTCATAGTTCACACCGTAGGAAACCACCGGCCAGCCGTAGTTCTTGCCGGGCTCCGGCACATTGATCTCGTCGCCGCCGCGGGGTCCGTGCTCGTTGGTCCACAGTTCCCCGGTCTGCGGGTTGAGCGCGGCGCCCTGCATGTTGCGATGGCCGTAGGACCAGATTTCCGGCAGCGCCCCCGCCTTGTTCAGGAAAGGATTGTCCGCCGGCACCGAACCATCGGGATTGATGCGCACGAGTTTGCCGAGGTGGGAGTTCAGATCCTGCGCCTGGGTCCGGTACCGCTCCTCCGACCGCTCGCCCATGGTGACGTACAGGTGCCCCTGCCGGTCGAACACAAGCCGCGACCCGTAATGCATCCGACTCTGGACCTTCGGCTTCTGCGAGAAGATCACCTGGACGTTTTCAAGGGCGCGCCCATCGGCACTGAGCGCCCCCCGCACCACCGCCGTGGAATTCGTGCTGTTCGGCCCCGGCTCGGAAAAGCTGAGGTAGACGAGGCGGTTCTGCGCAAAGTTCGGATCGAGCGCGACGTCGAGCAGCCCGCCCTGCCCCCGCGAATCGACCTTCGGCACCCCGCGCAGCGGTTCGGACAGCTTGCCGTCGGTCGAGACGATCCGCAGGTTGCCGTCCTTTTCCGTCACCAGCATCCGCCCGTCGGGCAGGAAGGCCAGGCCCCAGGGATGGTCGAGACCCCGCGCGAAGGTCTTCACCGCGACCGTGGCCTTTTCCGTCCGGAAGACCTTATCCACCGCACCCGCATCGGTGACGCCCAGGCATGCCGCAAGGGCGACGGCGGCCGTCAAAGCCGCGGTTCGAACGATGCGCATTCCGCTCCTCCCACGCCGTCGAAGTCGAAGCGTAGTTGGGGGCGCCAAAGCCACGAACAAGGTCACCCGATTGGCCGAGCCCGGCCATTTCCCCCGCGCCGACGCACGCGGGCGGAAGCGAATAAGGAACCCCTCTTCTCGCGCGCATGGGTGCCATGGCAATGTTGCCGTGTGTGGCATGCCACGGCATGCACTAGGGTTGGTGATCGAACAATCCCCAAACGACCAGCCTTAGCCCCTTCCCCATGCGCCTTCTCATCCTGATCCTCGGGCTTGCGGGTTTCGCGAGCGCCTTTTCGTTGCGGGCGACCGACCCGATGCTGACCGTCATCGCGGCGGACCTGGGGGTCGGCGTGACGGAGGCGGCGCTGCTGTCCTCCGCCTACACGCTGCCCTACGCGGCGATGCAGCTGATCCTGGGGCCGGTGGGCGACGCCATCGGCAAGACGCGGCTGATCCGGCTGTCGCTGGTCATCCTGACCTGCGGCGTGGTGCTGTCGGCCGTGGCCCCCGGCTATTACGGCGTTCTGGCGGCGCGGGTGCTGGCCGGCGCGTTTGCCGGCGGGATCATCCCCGCGGCCATGGCGCTGATCGGCGACCGCGTCGTTTACACGGAGCGGCAGTTCGCCATCAGCCGGTTCCTGCTGGCCGTGATCCTGGGCCAGATGTCCGGGTCGGCGGTGGCCGGCGCCCTGTCGGAAGTCGCGGGCTGGCGCGCGGTGTTCGGGCTGGCCGCGGCGACGACCGGCGTCATCGCCCTGATCGCCATCCTGGTCCTGCGCGGCGAGCAGGAGGCGCGCCACCCCCTGTCGCTGGCCGACGCGCGGCGGCGCTACGCGTCGGTGCTGGCCAACCCCGTGTCCATCTGGGTGTTCGCGACCGTGGCGGCGGAGGGGATGCTGTTCTTCGGCGTGTTTCCCTTCGTTGCGCCCACGCTGGCTCAGCACGGCGCCGCCGGGGCGTTCGAGGCCGGCGTCACCCTGGCGGCCTTCGCCATCGGCGGCGTGCTGTACAGCATGGTGGTGCGCCGGCTGCTCGGCCGGCTGGGCCAATGGGGCATGATGCGGATCGGCGGCCTGCTGGGCGGCGGCGCCTATCTGCTGATGGCGGCCCCGGTGCCGTGGCCGGTGGTGTCGGCGCTGTTCCTGGTGGCCGGATTCGGCTTCTACATGCTGCACAACACGATGCAGACGCAGGCGACGGAGCTGTCCGCCACGGCGCGCGGCTCCGCGCTCGCGCTGTTCGCCTCGTCCTTCTTCCTGGGCCAGGGCATGGGGCCGGTGCTGTACGGCGCCGTCGCCGCCCACACCGGCCTGAACGCGCTGTTCGTCGTGGCCGGCGCCTGCATCGCCCTGCTGGGCATCGGGGCCGTCGGCCGCATCCGCGGACATCACCGTTCAGATATCCCCAAAAGCTGTGGATAACTCTGTTGGCGAATCGAGGGGTAACCTATAGGGAAGGTACACTCCTCAAGGGATCGGCGTAGTTTGCCCAAATTTTAGGCGCCTCGGAAATCGGCTCCGACCAAGGATTTTCGCGGGGTTCAGGGGCGTGGGCACTGCGGCAAAGTGACAGTTTGGTGTCAAAGGAAGAGTCAAGCACAGGATGCTTCAGCCTGTGAACAACTCCGCTTGACAGGGCAAGATTGCCACGCATCGAAACTGCGACGAATTGCCGCGCATTTTTATTGCATTGTGACGACATCCGGCTGTCGAGGCCCGCAGCCGGCTTGCGCGCGGCACGGCGCTGGGCCATCCTGGCGCCATGTTCACCGTCAGCGAAGCCGAAGCCGAAACGATCCGCCGGGCCTTCCACGAAAGCGGCGAATGGGCCGCCGTGGTGGAATTGCGCCGGCTTTTCCCGGTGTTCACCAACAACCCCGAGGCCCTGCGCTGCGTCCGCGCCATTGCCGGCTGGACACCCCTGCCGCAGGCGCCGGAGCCGGCCGTGGAAAAGGTCAGCGTGCTGCGCCGCCGGCGAGAACCGGAAGGTCCGCGCTGACGGTGGTTCCGACGCCGGCACGGCTGGCGATTCGCAGCTGGCCGCCGTGCAGTTCCACCAGCGAGCGCGCCAGCGGCAGGCCTAAACCGGTGCCCTCGTAACGGCGCTGCAAGCCGTTGTCGATCTGCTCGAAGGGGCGCAGCACCGCGTCGATCCGGTCGTCCGGAATGCCGATCCCGGTGTCCAAGACCTCCACCGTCACGAAGCCCCCGCGGGTCCGGTACGCCCGGATCAGCACCCGCCCGCCCGGCAGGGTGAACTTGACCGCGTTGGAGACGAGGTTCAGCAGCACCTGCCGCAGCGCGCGCTCGTCCCCGTTTACCGGCGGCAGGCCCTCCGACAGGTCGGCGGACAAGGTCACCTCCCCCTCCCGCGCGCGGGGCGACAGGGTGCGAAGCGTGGCGCGGACGATGGCGCGCAGGTCGACGGCGCCGTGCTCCAACTCGTAACGGCCGGCCTCGACCTTCGCCAGATCCAGAACGTCGTTGACGATGGACAGCAGGTGCACGCCGCTGTCGTGGATGTCGGACCCGTACTCGACGTAGCTGGGATCGCCCGCAGGGCCGTGCGCCTCGTCGCGGATCATCGCTGAAAAACCGATGATGGCGTTCAGCGGCGTGCGCAACTCGTGGCTCATGCCGGCGAGGAATTGACTCTTCGCGACGCTGGCGCGCTCGGCTGCGTCGCGCGCGGCCTCCAGCGCCATGGCGACGCGGCGGCGGTCGGCCAGGGCGCGGATCACCAGCAGGATCGACAGCACCGCCAGCGCCGCGACCAGGACCAGGATGGCGATCAGCCCGTCCTGGAACCGGTCCAGCAGCGTCCCCTGGTCCTTCAGCAGCCGCACGGCCTGATCCTGCGCGGCGCCGAGCAGCGGGGTGATGTCGACGATGGCGTCGTTCACCCGCCGGTCGCACAGCCGCAGCACCAGCGGCGAGGTCGCCGGCAGGTTGTGGATGCCCTCCTCCAGCCAGTTCCGAACGTCGACCAGGACCGGGTTGGCGACGGCGTGCACCGCCGACGCCCCCACCAGATCGTCGAAGGTGTGGCTGCGCCGCATGCGGGCCAGCCACTCCTCCGCGCCGCGGACGTGGTCGAGCAGATGGGCCACGTCGTCGGCGGTGGCGCCGCCCAGGCGCGCCGTCCGCAGATCCAGCAGCAGCCGTTCCAGCGCGCCGCCCAGGCCGACGATTTCCCGCTGCTGCTCCATCACGGCCACCGGCAGCCCGGCGCGCACGGTGCGCAGGGTCTTCTGCACGTAGCCGACGACGCCCACCGACAGCGAGATCACCAGAACGCACAGGATCAGCGCGACCGCGCGGCCATGCCCGGCGGCGGAGGCGGCAGGGGCCGAAGAGGCGCTGCCGCCCCGGATGATGAATTGCCACATGCGCCGCACCATCACCGGATCATGCCCTGCTCGCGGTAAAAGCGCTCGGCGCCGGGATGCAGCGGAATGGAGATGCCGTCGAGCGCGTGCTCGCGCCGGATCTGGCTTCCCTTGGCGTGCCCCTTGTCGAGGATGGCGCGCGTGTTGTCCGACCAGAGCGCGCGCGTCAGGCGGTACACGAGGTCGTCGTTCAGGTCCGCCCTGACGAGAAGCTGCGCGCCCACGGCGATGGTCGGGGTGTCGGGCACTCCGGGATAGGTCCCGTCCGGAATGACCGTCCGGCTGTAGAAGGGCAGCCGGGCGAGCAGGGAATCCACCGCAGGCCCGTCGATGGAGACCAGCGTGACGGCGTCGCTGCGGGCGGCGCTCTGCAACACGCTCATGGGGGCGCCAGCCACGATGAAGAAGGCGTCCAGCTTTCCTTCGCGCATGCGGGCGCGGGCCAGGTCGGGCTTGACGAATTCCGGCTTCAGATCGCGTTCGGACAGGCCGAAGGCCGACAGCAGTTCCCGCACGTCGCCCAGCGTGCCGGAGCCGGGCTCGTCCAGCGAGACGCGCCGGTCGCGCAGGTCCGGCACCGAGCGGATGCCGGAGTCGGCGCGGGTGACCAGATGCAGGCTTTCCTGGTAGAGCGTGGCGATGGCGCGCAGCGACGTGGCAGGGGGCCGCCCCTGGGAGCGCCCGGTGCCGCGGAAGGCCCAGTCGGCGATGTTGGACTGGGTCAGCGCCAGTTCGACGAGACCACGCTCCATCGCCTCCACATTGGCGACGGAGCCGTTGGAAGTCTGGGAGACGACCAGCACGCCGCCCGCGGGGCAATCCGGCGCGGTCGCGCAGGACGACGCGTCATGCGACGACAACGCCTGCGCGATCAAGTTTCCGATGGGACGGTAGGTGCCGCCGACGCCCCCGGTCGCCAGCCTTACGACCTGCGGCTCGACGGGCAGCGCGGCATGTGCGGACGCCGTGTCGACGGCCGGCGGAGCGTTCGCCAGAACCATCGCCAGAATCAGCGACCACCATCCGCCACGAACCTGCGCCCGCACACACGCCTCCCACGCGCTTTGTTGGTCATCCAACCGTTCACGACCGATTATTAACGGCCAACCATTAATGACCAAGCGTGAACGTATGGTTAGGAGGCGAACCGGCCTTTGGTCCTAGTACGCGGCCTTGGGCTCCTTTTCGGCGATCGGAACGATCTTACCCGCGTCGGATACAACCTCCAGCACCGGAGCGCCCGCGGCGGCGTTCCGTTCCGCGAGCAGGGCCTCCAGCATCGCCTCGACCTTGGGCATGTGGACGACGCGCTGCTCCAGGGGCATTTCGATGCCAAGTTCCCGGAACTGCTCGATGATGCGCATGCGCAGCTCGTTGCGGACGGGCAGGATGTGATCGGTGTTGGCGACGAAGGCGCGCAGTTCGAACTCCAGGGCCGTCGGCCCGAAGTCGCGGAACATCACCACCGGCTCCGGGTTGTGCAGCACCTGCGTGTGCCCCTGGGCGATCAGCAGAAGCTGCGCGTAGACCAGCCGGACGTCGGCGTCGTAGTTCACGCGGACCTTGATCTCGATTCGGGTGGTCTTGTCCTTCAGCGTCCAGTTCACCACCGCCTTGGAGATGAACTCCGAGTTCGGGATGATCACCGAGGCGCGCTGGAAGGTCTGGATCTCCGTCGCGCGGACGCTGATGCGGCGGACCGTGCCCTCCAGCCCGTTGACCACCACCCAGTCGCCGACCTTCACCGGCCGTTCCACCAGCATGATCAGGCCGGAGATGAAGTTGCTGACGACGTTCTGAAGGCCGAAACCGATACCGACCGACAGCGCGCTGGCGATCATGGCGAGGCTGGACAGGTCCAGCCCCAGCGTGCCGACCGACATCAGCACCGCCGTCGTCGTGCCGAGATAACCGACGCCCGTGCGGATGGAGTTGCGCACGCCCTCGTCGATGGCGACGCGGCGCAGGATGCGCTCGTCGAGCTGGCGCTGGACGAAGCGCGTCACCGTGATGATGACGCCCAGAACCACCAGCGCGGACATGATGTCGCCCGGCGCGATCCGCACGCCGCCGACCGTGATGCCGCTGAGGAAGCTGTCGGCCAGCCCCTTCATCTCCGACAGGGTCATGCCGGTCAGCGGCAGAACGAAGAAGGCGGCGATGGTCAGCAGCCCGCCGTCGATGGCGATGCGGCCGGCGTGCCCCAGCAGCTGGCGACCCCGGTCGGTGGCGACGACCATGTCGCGCACCTCCGCCACCTGCCCGCTGCCGCGCTCCAGCAGGACGCACAGCAGCTCGCGCAGGACGCCGCGGGCGACCAGCAGGACACCGCCGATGATGATGGTCGTCAGCATCAGCTTCGACGCGTAGATGGCCAGCGTCAGGTAACCCGCCGCCGACGCGAAGAGCGACCCGACCGCCACCGCGCCGATCAGCAGGCGCAGGCGCAGCCAGACCACGCGGGGCGCCGCTGCGGATTCCGGGGCGGGCGTCGGTACGGGCGGAACCGTCACGTCCGGACCGCCGTCCGGGCAGCCGCAATCGTCCTCGGGCGCCGACTCCGCCGCGGCGATCCACAGCTTGTGCGGCAGAAGGATCAGCAGCGAGAAGGCGATCAGCACCATCGTGCCGAATCCGACGACCGACCGCATCTCCGGCGGGGTGAACATGCCCTCCGACAGGCCGACGCCGGTGCCGGCGACCGCCAGCCCGATGGCGGCGATCATGATCCGGCGCACCAGCCGGCGGGCGCTGTCCGGCGCCAGATCGGCAAGCTGCCAGGACGGGTAATTCGGGGCCAGCGTGGCCCGCGCCACGCCCGTCACCAGGAAGAAGGCCGTCAGGCCGCCGGAGACGCCCAGGATCAGGGTGGTCAGCGGCCCGGCGTCGTACACGTCGCGCAGCAGCCCGACCATGAAGCCGGACAGGGCCACGGTCGGCACCACCGGCATCAGGCAGCGGGCCACCGCCTCCACCGCCATCGCCACGACGCGCTGGCGGTAGCTGGGCCGCTCAGCGATGTCGCGGTGGCCATAGCGGCGCAGCAGGGCGCGGCGCACCGGCCAGGCGATGAAGAACAGAAAGGCCGCCAGGGCGGACAGGCCGTACAGCCTTTCCCGCCACTCGCCTTCCTCCAGCACCACGTTGAAGGCGCGCCCGACGCGTTCCTGAACGTAGGCGACCTGTTCGGGCAGCGCCTCCCAGCTGCTGGGCAGCAGAGGCACCGGCCCGCGCTTGACGATCTGCTCCGTCAGCTGGGTCATCCGCTGGTCGGCGGCGGTGCGCAGCAGGATGTCGGCGCGCGTGACGATCAGGTCCGCCTGCTTGTTGCGCCCTTCCACTTCCGCGACGGACTGGGTCAGGCGCTTGCGCTCGGCGGCGATGCCCGCCTCCTCCGCCGGGGCGCCCTGGGCCGGCGGCGGCCCCAGCGCGTCGATCATGCGCTGCGCCGTCTCGCGCGCCGCCACGGCGGCCCCGCCGGCCTCGCGCGCCTCGTTCTGCACCTTGGCCAGCTCGGTGCGCAGCGCCTCGTATTCCGTGTTGGCCAGATCGCCGTTGGCGATCCGGTTCGCGGCCTTGTTGAGGACGTCCTGCCACTTTGCGAGGCGCGCCTTGAAGTCGGCCGCCTCCGTCTGCACCGGTGCCTTGGACGACTGGGCCAGGACGGCCGCGGACGGCACCGTGCCGGCCAGGAGAAGTCCCGCGATCAGCGCAAGCCCGAAGCGGCGGCGGAGGGTGGAAGGCGTAAGCATGGCGTCCGATTGACTGTTGACGGGGCTGCCGGAGCAGGTCCGCACCGCATATGGCGACGCTGCCGCTTGCCGTGCAGGGGTGACTCCTACCCCGACTTTGCGCATGACAGAAGCGTCGTGCGCCCTGCCATCGGGTCATGTCACCCCGATGTGACAGCAGCCTAATGTTACAGCGGACTTCGGCCCTCTCCGCCAACCATACAAAGGTCATAGAGTGGCTCTACCCAGGATTGGTCATGGCACGGAGGCGCGGATTGGTGGTAGTACACCGACGCCTCTGCACCACGCGCGCCCAGTCATGCCAGGCCTGACCGATATCGACCGAACCCTGCTCCGCACCGCACTGAAGGCGGCCAAGCGCAACGACGTCCCGTCCGTGGGCATGCCCACGGAGACATTGGAACGGTTGCTGGATTATCTGGCCGCGCTGGAGAACGCCCAATCCGCGGCGGCCAACCACTCCCCCGGGTCGAACTGACCGCCGGCCGCCACGCCGGGCCCGATTACGGTCACCGGTCGGCGGAACGGTCCCGCGGGTCGCCGTCGTCCCTGTTGCGCCCGCTGTCGCGGGTGTCTCTGTTGCGATCGTCCGTCGCCTCTTCACGCTCCCGCTGGCGTTGCCACTGATCGAACTTCTCGGGATCGGTGACGAGGTCGATGACGGACGGTTTTTCGGTGCGATCGTCGCGATGCGCGGGCATGCACGCCTCCATCAAGGAATCACGACATAAACAGTTCGGAACGCCGGTCGCCCCGCCCGGACGTGCCGCCCCTCCCATACGGACAGTCCGGATTTTGACACAGCACGCCCGCCGCCAAACGCATAGCCTGCCAAAACGACGACGAGTTCCGGGACGAGCTTTGGGAAGATCTTGGGGGGTGTGGAATGCTGCGATTGGGGACCCGCGTGAGAATTGGGGGACAGGAGGCGCAGGTCGTCGCCCGGACCTTGGCCGGTGTTCCGGCCTATGACGTGCGTCTGGCCGACGGCCGACTTGTGAAGTACGCCGCCGCAACGGATTTCGAGGTGATCGATCCGGGCGAATTCTTGTCCAAGCCCCAGAATCCGCAAGCCCAAAATTCACAAGCCCAGGACATTCGGCGCGGCGATTGAGCCGACGCGCGCTTCTCCCGATTCCGAAACAGAACCGCGATCCTCGATGACCCGTGACGATTTCCCCTACTCGCTTCAGCCCTACGCGACGCCGGCCGGCGGCAACGCCGCCGCGGACGTGGAGGAATGGAGCCTCGTCCTGTTCCGCGCCGCGGACGAGACGGAGCGGGCCTGGTTCCGGGAGAACGGCTTCGTCCTGCAAGGCCGCGTCTGGGTTCGCAACGCGCCGGTCTCCAGCGAGCCGCCGCCGGACGCCCCGGAGCCGCCGCCCAAAGGGTCCGCTGCTTCAAGCGAGCTCGATGAGGACGAGGCCGAGCCGGACGCCGACGCGGACGAAGAGCCCACCCCCGACGTCGCAGCTTGACCGGTGCTTTTGCCGACCCCACGTTGACGGTTGTTTCTCTGCGTCCGCGGCGTCCCTGCCGGCGCCATTGTTCGCGAACGTGACCTTCCCATGCCCGACTGCCTCGATCCCGACCGTCTCGACCTCGGCTCCGGCCCCGGCCCCTTCGGGGACACGCTCCCCGCCGCGCATGTGGAAACGATCCTGCGCCTGCGCCGCGCGGCGGAGGGCAACGCCCGGTCGCCCGACGGCGTGTCGCTGCAGAACGCGACGCGGAGGAACGTGACGGTCGGCACGCTGCTGACCCTGACGATCGAATGGACGACCGAGGTGGAAATCCGCGCCGGGGCTGAGATGCTCCGGTCGGCGATCTATTGCCGGAACACCGCCGAACTGGACGCGACGCTGGCGCGCGACCTGGATGCGGAGGCCGCTTCGCTGGAGGCCGCCCACCGCCTTGCCGCGCTGATCGGATCGCCGGAAGCAGCTTTCCGGGAAGGCGACGAGCCCCCCGCCCTGCCCTCCCTGCGCGGCCCCTACTACCTCCACGAAGTGTGCAAGCGCTGCACCGGCGGCGGCGTGCGCGGCTGCACCGGGCCGGGCTGCCGCGGCGGCAAGGCGAAGTGCGACCATGACGGCGAAAGCGGGAGCGGCGACGCCGCGTCCTGCGAGTCCTGCGGCGGGCGCGGCGTGGTCCGCTGCCCGGTCTGCGCCGGCGCCGGGGTCGTGTCCTGCGAGGACTGCCGCGGGATCGGGCAGTTCACCCACATCCATCACCCGCACCTGACGGTCCGGCCCGCGCGCGGCTTCCTGGTGCCGCCCGACGCGCCGACGTGCGTGGGACAGGTGCTGGAGGCGGTCGGCTTCGACCGCTTCGCGGACGTGGCCGTTCCCGAACCGCAGACGGTCCGCCATTCCGGAACGCAGCTTCTGTACGAGCAGAGCGGCATAGTGCCGGTGGTCACCCTGTCCTGCGTCTGCGACGGCGTGCCGTTCGCGGTGGAGACGGTGGGGCCGGGCGCGGCGGTGCCGGCCATGCCGGCCTTCCTCGATCAGGTGCTGGCGCCCGTGCTGGCGCGCATCCAGGCGGAGGCCGGACCGGACGCCTTTGCGACCGCGAGTTCCTTCCGCCTGACCAAGGCGGTGGCCGACGCCGTGCGCGCGGGCCGCGAACCCGACGTGGAGGCCATCATCGCCGACCACGAGGGCTGCGTCAGCCACACCTTCGTCGCCGAGGTCGCCGCCGTCCTGCAACGCCACTTCGCCGCGACCGGCCGCATCGCCGTGTCGCGCACCTGGATGGCCGGGGCGGTGCTGCTCGCCCTTGTCATGCTGCTGGTGGCCGGCGTGGACGTGCCCGCGTGGCTGACCGGTGCAACCGCGGAACAGCCCGTGCCGCTGCCGCTGCGCCTCGCCTGGGACATCGGCGTGCCGGTGCTGGCCGGGCTGGGGCTGTGGGCGCTCGTCGGCGGGATGCTGCGCTGGGCGATGGACGCCGCCTTCGGGAGCGTGGTCCGCGCGATTCCGCAGGGCCCCTGGCCCGCGGTGGTGCTGGGCGCCGCGGCGGCGCTGCACCTTGCCCTGCTGACCGTCTGGAACGGTGGCCCGGCGGTGAGCCGCATCCATCACACGCTGGACCTGGAGGCCATCGCCAGCGGGCAGGCGCCCCTGCCCGCCCCGCACACGCCTTCCGCGTCCGAGCGCGTCATGGCCGCCCAGCGTGCGCTCGCACGCCTTGGCCGCTATGACGGGGCCATCGACGGCAAGATGGGTGACGCGACCAAGGCTGGGCTCGCCAGCCTGTCCACCCTGACCGACATGGACATCGCGGACCCGCTCGACCTCGCCGTCGCCATCGCCGCAGACCGCGTCACGGTCAACACGCAGACGCCGGACCTGCTGATCGGGCCGGGCTGGAGCAACGCGACCCGCCTGCGCATGCTGCCCGACGACCAGCCGCTGGTCGCCGCGGCCTTCCTGAACGCGCTGGGCGCGCCCAACACCGCCAAGGCCTGGCAATCCGGCGACGGCACGCGATACGGCGAGATCACCGTCACCAGCCGCGTCGAGGACCCCAAGGCGCGCAACCGCCTGTGTTTCGCCTTCACCCACGTGGTGACGACCCCCGCCGGCCGCGATGCCGGCGTGCCCCTGCGCGCCTGCCGGACCGAAGGCCGCTGGATGCTGGAGGAGTGACGAGGGGGAAGGAAGCGGCCGGTGGGGAAATCCGGGCAAAGAAAAAGGGGCCGGAAGGCCCCTGATTTTCTTCGGAGATGGTGCGGTCGAGAAGACTCGAACTTCCACAGCATTTCTGCCACAGCGACCTCAACGCTGCGCGTCTACCAATTCCGCCACGACCGCATCGCACGAGCCCATCAGGGCCGAAAAACATAGAGAGTGAGATGGTGGAGCCAAGGAGGATCGAACTCCTGACCTCTACAATGCCATTGTAGCGCTCTCCCAGCTGAGCTATGGCCCCACGGTGCTCTCACAGACATCATCCCAGCCGAGGCTGAGGGTGATGGTGCGCTTGGAGGGAGTCGAACCCCCACGGCCTTTCAGCCACTAGGACCTGAACCTAGCGCGTCTACCAGTTCCGCCACAAGCGCGTCTTTTGCTCTCACCCCGCGTCTCTTGGGGTGACGCGGGAGCGCTGATATAGCCGCGCCGACGCCCCCGCTCAAGAGAAATTTTTCGCGGATGAGATTTTCTCCGTCCGGGGACCCTCCCCGCCCGAACGTAAGGGCGGAGCCGGAAATCCAGAACGGGGCGCCGTACGTAGGTCAGCACGAATCTCAGGGCGCCGGATGCGACAAACCGCCGGCCTTAACCGCGTTTTTGCAAGTGGTAGTATATCAATATCACGCAAGCGCATGATCCGGAGGGAGCGCGATCGTGGCCGAGCCGCCGACACCAGAACAGCTCGCACAACTGAGACGCGTCGTGAGCCACGCGCAAGTCCTTGGCGCCAAAAGCGTCGGGGGCGTGCCGACCGACACGCTGGTCTGGCTTTTGGAGCAGGTCGGCGCCTGGGCGCCGGAACTGCCGAACAGCGTTTCCGCCAAGGGGACGTGACCGCCGCGATCGGCGCACCCCGAAATCGCCGCGCGCTACGCCTTCCCCACTTTCGCGCGCAACGGCGGGGTTTGCTACTCTGAGCTTGCCCTTAAAAGGCGTGTGCCTCCCTGTTTTGAACCTCACCACCCGCCGCCCTCCCGGACGGCGGGTGTTTCTTGTCGGGGCTCGTCCGTTGCGACTGTTACAGGGCGTTCCGGGCGGCGCGCTTGCGGCGAAGCTTCGCCTTGCGCTTGCTCTTGCGCTTTTCCGCGCGCGTATCCCTGGGGTTCCGACGGGACATGGTGTTCCTCCTGCTGATTGGCCGCCCCGGCGCGATGATGCGGGCGCAGCGGATGCGCAGTCATACCGGCGGCGCCGCCGGTATGACCCTCTCGATCAATGCCAAGGCATTGATCTGACGGGCTTTACGGTTGGAAAATGATGGAAACGATCATTTTCCAACCGTATCAGGTGGCGCCGGGATCGCGCCCGGCCACCCCTCCCTTCGGTGCAGGCGTGCGCGTCGGGGTGCGCGATTCCGGACGTGCCGCCATGTTGAAGGACCATGCAACCTTCTTCGTCGTGCAGGAGATCGGGCGATGCCAATGCGCTGGGACCGTTTGGGATTGGTGATGCTGCTGGCGGGCTGCGCCGAACTGAGCGCCGGCCTGCACCCGCCCACCCAAGCCACGCCGGAACCGGGGGCGGTGGCGAACCTCGACCGGCTCAGCCCCGGCCTGTGCAACCCGGTGGTCGCATCGTCCTTGGCCGGCGCGCGCATTCCCATCGCCGACGTGCGCGATCTGACCTACGGCCTTTACCGGGACAACAAACGGGGAAAGATCGTCGGCTACGACGCCTGGGTGTCGTTGAAGGACCAGCCGGGGTCCGTGATCGTCCAGATGGACGAGTTCTGCACGCCCCGGCAGATCTACCCGCGCGGCGGCGCCCGGTTGCCGGACCGGTCGCTGTAACCGGAGGACGGCGTTTCCGCGAGGATCGCGACCAGCAGCGCCGCAAAGCCCAGCGCGAAGAAGGCCGCGTGGATGGCGTGGCCCAGTTCCCACTGGTCGCGCACGCCGGTCCACTGCGGCGGCAGCGTCTCCGCCGTCCAGGCGCTCAGCACGGCGTTCATCGGGGAGACGAGCAGGAACCAGTCCACCAGCCCCGCCGTGACGCTGAGCGCCGCGGCGAGCGTCCAGCCGAAGGCCGGCTGCCGGCCCCGCACCATCGCGACCAGCAGCCAGCACAGCGCAATGGAGGCCAGTTCCAGCCCGGCCCCCAGCGGCACGCCGAAGGCGATGTAGAGGTTGTGCTGCACCGTCAACCACTCCGGCCCGGACAGGCGCAGCTTTCCCGGAATTTCCATGACGTGGCAGAAGGCCAGCCCGAGGATCAGCGCGACCAGGAACAGGCTGGCGAATCGAACGATGCGCAGCGTCATGCCGGTGGCTCCGCCGGTGGTTTCACCTCTTCCTCAGAGGCAACAACTACCGCACCAGCAGCATCATTCCCTGGCCCAGATAGACGCCGCCGGTCAGCATGACCACGCGCTGGCTCCAGGCGCGGAACTGGGTGTCGGTCATGGCGTCCAGCACGCGGCGCGACAGGTTGGTGCCCACCACGGCCATGGCAATGCTGAGCAGCGTCGCCACCACCTCCACCGACTCCGAAGTCGAGCCGGCGATGATGGAGCCGAAATAGACGACCTTGAACAGGTGGCCGAACACCTGCACCGTGGCCTTGGTGGCGACGATGCTCTGCCGCGTCAGGCCGGACTTCACGAAGAAGACGTCGAGCAGCGGGCCGGAGATGCCGGCGATCAGCTGGATGCCCATGCACAGCATGCCGGCCAGCGTGGCGTGCCCGCGGCGCACGACGTTGGGCGCCCAGCGTTCCGGCACCGCGAAGGCGACGTAGGGCGACAGGCCCAGCACGATCAGCGACACCGCCTTGTCGGGGACGTAGCCGACGAGCGCGAACAGGCCGACGGCCACGGCGCCGCCCAGGAAGAACTTGGCGACGATGCGCCACTCCACATGCCGGCGCCAGAGCCACGCGCGCCAGCCGTTGGAGGTCATCTGCGTGATGCCGTGCAGCAGCATCGCGGAACTGACCGGAAGCAGCATCAGCAGGATGCCCATCAGCACCATGCCGCCGGCCATGCCGAACAGGCCGGACAGGAAGGACGTGACGAGCGCCGTCAGGCCGATGCCCGCCACCAAGGGAAGAGACAGCATCCCCACCACATGCGAATTTTGTTGGGCTGTAGGCGAATGGTCGCACGCGCGTCCTTGCGCCGCAAACGGCATTATCCGATGCTGTCCCCCAGGAAATGTTGGGGTGTGCGAGGGAGGGGATCCGATGCGGCGCCTGCCGTCGCTGAACGCGCTTCGCGCCTTCGAGGTCGCAGCCCGCACGGGCAGCTTCACGGCGGCGGCGCGGGAGCTGAACGTGTCCCAGGCCGCCGTCAGCCGCATGGTCCGCCTGCTGGAGGAGCGGCTGGGCTTCCCCCTGTTCGAGCGGCACGCCAACGCCCTGGCCCTGACGGAGCGCGGGCGGACGCTCCAGCCCGGCCTGACGGGCGCCTTCGACGCCATGGCCCGCAGCGTGGAGCAGGTCTGCGCCATGCGCACCGGCCCGGTGCTGACCATCGGCGTGGGCGCCACCTTCGCGGTGCGCTGGCTGATCCCGCGGCTGTCGGGCTTCCACACCCGCCACCCGGACGTGGAGGTGCGCATCACCACCGGCGGGGCCGGCAACCCGATCCGCGAGGACTGGACCTGCGCCCTGCTGCTGGGCGACGGCCACTGGGCGGGGCACGAGGCGGAGCCGCTGTTCACCGCCGGCATGCTGCCGGTCTGCGCCCCGGCGCTGGCCCGGACCCTGGCGGCGCCGGCCGACCTGCGGGAGGCGACGCGACTCTACGTCGCCCACTGGCCGGACGACTGGCCGCTGTGGTTCGCCGCCATGGGGCTGGAGCCGCCGGCCGGCAAGGGGCTGTCCTTCGGCAGCTACGCCATGGCGTTGCAGGCGGCGCTGGACGGGGTGGGCGTGGCGCTGGGCGCGCAGCCCTACATCGCGGACGACGTGACCGCCGGCCGGCTGGTGACGCCCTTTCCGCAGCCGGTGCCGATGGGACGGACCTGGTATCTGGTGTCGCGCCCGGCGCGGCAGGCCGATCCGGGCTTCGCGGTGTTCCGCGACTGGCTGCTGGACACCGCGCGGGCGGAGTCGCCCTCAGGCCCGCCCCCGCCTCACAGGGACCCCTGAAGGTCCTTCGCCATGCCGTTTTCGATCGCGCGGTCCAGGACGCGGCGCAGGTGGCGCGGGGTGACGGGCTTGCGGATCACCTTCAGCCCGTGCGCCCGCGCGTCCTCTTCGCATTCCGGGCCGGACTCGCCGGTCAGGATCATGGCCGGAATGGTGCGGCCGGGCATGGCACGGTCAGCCATGGCGCGGATGCGCACCACCGCCTCCGTGCCCACGCGGCCCTCGCGCAGGCGGTAGTCGACCAGCATCACGTCGGGAAAGCGCCCGGCCTCCTCCACCCGTTCCACGGCCTGGTCGGTGGAGCCGGCGATCAGCACATCGTAGCCCCATTCCCGGAACATGTCGCGCAAGCCCAGCAGCACGATGGCGTCGTCGTCCACCAGCAGGGCGAGCCGCGCCCTGCCCCCGGTGGCCGACGGCTCCGGAATGGGCCGCGCCGGCTCCGCCAGCGTTTCGTCCAGCGGCACCTCGATGGTGAAGACCGACCCGCGGCCGGGCTGGGACCGCACCTCCACGGGGTGGTCGAGGATCGCCGACAGGCGCTGCACGATGGCGAGGCCGAGGCCGAGGCCGCGCGCGCGGTCGCGTTCCGGATTGTTGACCTGATGGAATTCCGCGAAGATCTGACTCAGCTGGTCCGCGGGAATGCCGATCCCGGTGTCGCTGACCTCGATCCGCACCGTGCCGCCATGCACCCGGCAGCCGATCTGCACGCCGCCGCGCTCCGTGTACTTCACGGCGTTCTCGACGAGGTTGCGCACCATGCGGCCGAGCAGAACGCGGTCGGTGCGGACCGACACGGGCGGTTGCTGTTCGATGCGCAGGACCAGCCCCTTGCTTTGCAGGATCGGCGCGTAGGCGGTCACGATCTCGTCGATCAGCCCGGACAGGGGGACGCTCTCGATCCGCGGATCGATGGCACCGGCGTCCAGGCGGGAGACGTCGAGCAGGCTGTCCAGCAGGCCCTTCAGCGTGTCGAGCCCGCGCTCCAGCATCTCCAGGCTGCGCTGTCCCTGCTCGCCCGTGACGTGGCGGTGCAGGATGCCGGAGAACAGGAACATGGACTGCATCGGCTGGCGCAGGTCGTGGCTGGCCGCGGCCAGGAACTTCGACTTGGCGCGGTTGGCCTGATCGGCCTCCTCCTTCGCCTGATGCAGGGCCATCTCCATGGCCTTCAACTTGCCGATGTCGCGCAGAGTGCAGATGGCCAGCACGATCCGCCCCTCCGCGTCGCGGACCGGTGCTGCACTGGCGGACAGCATCGTCGTGCCGCCGTCGGGCCGGCGGTAGGCCACGTCCTCCTGATCGACCAGTTCGCCGGTCAGCAGCGCGCGGGCCAGCGGGCATTCGTCCCGGCCGTAGGGCTTGCCGTCCGAATGGTGGGGACCGCGCGTCTCCCCTCCGTGAACGGAGCAGGCGGTCGCGATGCTGGCGGGCGTCGGGATTCCCAGCATGCGCTCGGCCGCGGCGTTGACCTTGACGATCCGGCCCGTGGGCGCCTCGGCGACCAGAACGCCCGAGGGCATGTGGTCGAGCACGGCCTGGAGCAGGCTGCTCTCTTCCTCCAGCTGGCGGGTCAGGCGCGCGTGCTCCTGCTCGTGGCGTTTGCGCTGGCTGACGTCCTGGAAATAGATGACCAGCCCCTTGGCGGACGGGAAGGCGCGCACGGCGAACCAGACGCGGGTCGTCGGGCCCAGGATCTCGAACTCCACCGGAACCCGGTCGTCCATGGCCCTGTGCAGGCTGTCCCAGACCTCGCCCCCGACCAGTTCGGGAAAGGCCGCCCAGCCGTTCCGCCCGGCCATGGTCGCGGATTGCGGCAACAGCGCCTTGGCCCGTTCGTTGAGGAAGACGACGTGCCAGCCCCGGTCCACCTCAACCACCGCGTCGGTGGTGCTTTCCAGGACGGCGGCCATCTCCACCGCGGTCTCGTGCATCCGCTCGCGCACCCGCAGGAACTGCCGCATCCCCCAGGCCGCCCCCAGGCAGGTCATCAGCAGGACCGCCCCGAAAAAGGCCAGCGACTGAACCATCGCCCGGTTCACCGGCCGCATCGCGGCCTCGCGGTCGATGCCGACGGCCAGGACGGTGCCGCGGACGCCGTTTTCCAGCGGCGAGACGGCGATCACACGGTTGACGCCGTCCACGCCGACCGCCTCGAACGGCTTTCCCTTGCCCGATTGGAAGGCCTGGACGATGTGGGGCGGCAATTGCCGCCCGATCAGTTCCGGCCGTTCCGGGACGCGCGCCATGATGGTGCCATTGCGGTCGGCGAGCAGGACGGCCGCGCTGGACGGCAGCGGGCGACGGGCGATGTCCTCCTCCAGCCAGCCCATGTCGAGCAGGACGGTGACGACGCCGGCCCGGCTGCCGTCCGGCCCGCTGTAGCCCAGCCGGAACGGCAGGATGGGCCGCCTGATCCCCAGGCCCGGCCCGTATTCGCCGAGCACGATGCCGTCGGACTGGAGCGCCTGACGGAAGGTGCCGAAGTCGGCGATGGACACGCCGATGGTCCGCGGGTCGGTCGAGCACCAGACCGTGCCATCCCGGTCCGACACCTCCACGGTGAGGTAATGGGGATACTGCGCCCGCAGACGGTCCATCGTCTCCTGGCAGCCGGGCAGGCCCGACTGCGCCACGCGCGCCTCGATCACGGTCGTCAGGACATGCTGGGCGTCCGCGACGATCCGCTGCTGTTCGGCGTCGATCAGGTCGAGCAGCCGGACGGCTTCGTTCCGGATCTCGACCTCGCGGTACTGGCGCAGGTTGTACTGCGTCATGAACTGCAAGGCCGCGAGCGGAATAACAGCCGCCACGAGCAAAAGGAACAATCGAGAGTAGTGCGGCATCACTGGAACTGTCAGGGGAACCGCAACCGATGCGCCCAAGCGGCCACGATCTTCTCCAGGACCGTCTCAAGGGCAGCAATCACAGGACCACCATTTCGCAACGTTGTTTCTTTTTGCAGGGGGCTTCATGCCACATGGAGATGAAGATGCAATGGATAATGCCTTCTTTAATACTTATTTGCACCCACAGAGGCAATTTCCCATAACGTCAATGGAGAATACAGAAAGACAATAAAATTCCGGTAAGGCTAAGCCCAAGACCGACAATTTTGTTCCGGTCTGGATTGTTTGGGCCGGAACAACTCTGCTTTTGTCATTTTACAACAGGCGCCATCGCCGATTTTTGATTGAAGAGGCGATTGAATTTCAGCGCCTCCATATCTGGATCATTACTCGCAATTTTAGCATTTACTAGTTTTTAATGATGCCATTCCATTTTGGCATGAATCAATGGCCGCCCATTGCCCGGAAAGGGAGAACGGCCGGGTTGGAGATGGTACAGCATGCATTTGAGCAGCCACCACCAGCCGGCGCTGGTGGCCCTTTCTGCCGCGGTCGCGATCTTCACCGCTTATGTGGCGCTGGACCTTGCCGGCCGGTATCGGGCCGCCACGGGCACCGCGCGCTGGGCCTGGCTGGGGGCGTCCGCCGTGGCGATGGGCGGCGGCATCTGGTCGATGCACTTCATCGGCATGCTGGCGCTGACTCTGCCGATCCCCATGGCGTTCGACGTCGACATCACGCTGGCGTCATTGATGCTGCCGATCCTGCTCACCGGCGGCGCGCTGGCGCTCGTCGGCGGCGCGCCGACGTCGTGGCGCGGGCTGGTCACAGGCGGGCTGCTGATGGGCGGTGGCATCGTGCTGATGCACTATCTGGGGATGGCGGCCATCACCATCGACGCGTCGGTCACCTACGACCCCGGCTTGGTGGCGCTGTCCGTGGCGATCGCGGTCGCCGCGGCGACGGCCGCCCTGAAGCTGGCGGGCTTCGTCCGCTCGCCGGGGCAACGCACCATCGGCGCGCTGATGATGGGCGTGGCCGTGGTCGGCATGCATTACGTCGGCATGGCCGCCGCGACCTTCACGACGGTTGACGGTGCGCATGGGACGCCGCTTTCGGCGTCATCCATCGAGCCGCATCTGCTGGCGCTCCAGGTGGCTGGTGTGACCGGCGTCGTGCTGGCGCTGGCGCTCGCTTCCTCCACGCTTGCCCGGCGCAACGCCGAGACCAAGGCGCTTGAGGCGGAACGGCTGCTCGCCCAGGAACGGCAGGTGACGGAAAGCCTGCTGCGCCAGAGCGAGGAACGGCTGCGGCTCGCCGTGCAGGCAACGGGGCTGGGCACCTGGGATTGGGATTTGACCAAGGACACGCTGCTGTGGTCGGAGCGGACCCGCGCGCTGTTCGGCCTGCCTGCCGACGCCGAGGTCACCTACGACGCCTTCCTGAACTGGCTGCACCCGGACGACCGCGCCGCGACCGACGCCGCGGTCAGGGCCGCCCTGTCCCCCGCGGGCGACGGCCGCTTCGCGGTGGAGTTCCGTGCCCTGCTTCCGGACGGCGCGCTGCGCTGGCTGAGCGCCCAGGGCCAGACCCATTTCGAGGAAGCGGAAGACGGCCGGCGCCGCGCGGTCCGTTTCCTCGGCACCCTGCTGGACATCACCGCCCGCCGACAGGCGGAGGAACGGCTGCGCGCCTCGCTGGGCGAGAAGGAAATGCTGCTCCGCGAGATCCATCACCGGGTGAAGAACAACATGCAGGCCATCTCCGGCATCTTGCAGCTGGAGGCGAGCCAAGTGTCCGATCCCGCGGCGCAGGACGCGTTCGAGGCCGTCGTCCAGCGCATCCAGGCGATGGCCCGTCTGCACGAGCAGTTGTACGGGGCCGAGGATCTGCGGCGGATCGACCTGCCCTCATACTTCGCGGATCTGGGCCAGGACCTGGGCGCGCTCCGCACCGGCGCGCGGATCGGCATCGAGGTGGAGATCGCGCCGCTGTCCTGCGACATGGACGTGGCCATGCCGCTGGGCCTGATCGCCAACGAGCTGGTGACAAACAGCCTGAAGCACGCCTTTCCCGACGGCCGCACCGGCACCATTCAAATCAGGCTGGACCGCGACGGGGATGCCGTGCTGTTCCAGGTCAGCGACGACGGCGTGGGGTCGGACACCGGCGAACGCGCCAAGGGCCTGGGCAAGCGCCTGATCGAGGCGCTGGCCATGCAGCTCCAGGCCGAGATGTCCGTCGAGCGAGTCGGCGGCTACCGCGCCCGCTTCCGCCTGCCGGGCGACCGGTTCAAGGAGCGGGAGGACGCGGTGGAGGGTGCGGCGGGGTGATTTGAGAGCGAGGGAGGGCCTAACGCCACCATCACCCCACCCCATTCCCCCGGAACCACGCCACGGCGTCGGCCAGCGCCTCGGCCGCCGGGCGGGGGCTGTAGGAAAGCGCGGCCATCGCCTTGTCCGAGCGGAAGAACATGCGCTTACGGGACAGGCGGACGCCGTCCACGGTCACCAGCGGCTCCGCCGTAGCGCCGGAGACGCGGGCAAAGGCCTCCATGGCGTAGGCGACCGGCAGCAGGGCACGGTGCGGCAGCCGGATGACCGGCGGCGGGCGGTTGGTCAGCGACGCGATGATCGCCAGGATGTCGCGCAGCATCAGGTTGTCGCCGCCGAGGATGTAGCGCTCCCCCACCCTGCCGTTGCGGTAGGCCAGCCAGTGCCCTTCGGCCACGTCATCCACATGGACGATGTTCAGGCCGGTGTCCACATAGGCCGGCATGCGGCCGGCGGCGGCGTCGACGATCATGCGGCCGGTGGGCGTGGGGCGGATGTCGCGCGGGCCGACGGGGGTGGAGGGGTTGACGATCACGGCGGGCAGCCCGCGTTCCGCGATCAGCCGCCGGACCTCCAGCTCGCCCAGGAACTTCGTGCGCTTGTAGGGACCGATCATGTCGTCGAGGGTGGAGGGCGTGTCCTCGTCCGCTTCCCCGTCCGGAAGGAGGCCGAGGGTGGCGACGCTGCTGGTGTGGACGATGCGGGACACGCCCGCGTCGAGGGCGGCCAGCATCAGCGCCTGCGTGCCCACGACGTTGATGCGGTGCATCCGGTCCGGATCCGGCACCCACAGGCGGTAGTCGGCGGCGACGTGGAACAGCGCCTCGCACCCCCGGACGGCCCGGCGCAGCGACGGCTCGTCCAGCAGGTCGCCGTCCACCACCTCGACATCCAGACCGTCCAGGTTGCGGCAGTCGGTGCCGCCGCGCACCAGCGCCCGAACGGGCAACCCCTCCGCCAGCAGGCGGCGCACGACCGCCGAGCCGACGAACCCCGTGGCGCCGGTCACCAGGACGGTCATCGCTCACCCTCCCTTGCTGTGCTGTTACACCCCTGCCGCCGCCCCCTTATTGGCGGGTTGTGGCCGCGATCTCGCGGGTCTTGGCGTCGAGGCGGGCGATCAGTCCCTGGACGCCCTCGTCCTGGATCGTCCGCGCGAAGTCGGACCGGCGGGTCGCCAGTTCGCTGATCGTCCGGTCCAGGAAAACATCCGCGATCTTCCAGCCGCCCCCGCCCGATCCGCCGTCCACCGGGCGGAGCAGGAAGTTGATGCCGGTCGGCTTGTCGTCGGGCGGGATGATTTCCGTCTCCACGACCGTGCCGGCCTGGGTGGGCCGCTCGCCCTGCACCTCCAGCCGTTCGCCGCTGTAGTCGGTGAAGTTGGCGGCGTAGTTGGCGACGCTGTAGCGCGTGAAGGCGTCGACGGCCCTGTCCTGCTGCTCCGGCGTGGCGCTGGCCCAGGCCGAGCCGACCACGACGCGGGTCATCAGCGGGGCGTTGAACGCCTTCTCAAAAGCCGGGCGGATGCGGTCGAACCGCCCCTGAAAGCCGAGCGCCCGCCCGTTCTTCATCACGTCCAGCAACGCGTCGTAAAAGCCCTGGACCACGCTGCGCGGCGTCACCTGCGCCCGCGCCATCCCACCGGGATAAAGGGCCGAGAAGGCCAGGATGGCCGCGAACAGCGCGAGGCGCCGCGGATTGGCCAGGGAAGAAAGCACCTTGCCAGGGACCACGGTGGCAAGCCTCCGGAATGATGAGGGGGAGTTGGGGAAAACAGGTGAAAAATTCGAAACGCACTATGACGGCGCGAATGTCCGTGAACAAGAAGCCCCAAAGATCCGAAGTTACCCCCAAATGTGGGTAATTCCTTTCAGAAAGAGCCCGCTCACACCGCGGCCAGACACCGAATCTATATTGTCTCAAATCGTGATCTGTTGTTGTCTATACGTCGCACGACAACGTTCACTTGCCGCCGGGAGCCAATTCCGGGTGATGGAAATAATGACGATTCTGGCGGTCGTCTTCACGCTGGCGACGGCAGCGGGTGCGGCGACCCTGATCGCCGCCGCCTGGGCGGTCGCCCGTTTCCGCGCCCAAGAACCGTCCGCGCCCGGCGCCCGTCCGCCCATCACGATCCTGAAGCCGCTGTGCGGGGCTGAGCCGGATTTGGCGGACAACCTGCGCTCCTTCCTGCGGCAGGACTATCCGGCCTTTCAGATCGTGTTCGGTGTCCAGAGCGCGACCGACCCGGCGATTGCCGTCGTCCGGCGCCTGATCGCGGAGCATCCGGAGGCCGACATCGCGCTGGTGGTGGACGCGCGGCGGCACGGCACCAACCGCAAGGTCGGCAACCTGCTGAACATGCTGCCCAGCGCCAAGCACGACCAGTTGATCGTCGCCGACAGCGACATCCGGGTGCCGCCCGGCTACCTGGACGCCATCGCCACCGATCTGACGACGCCCGGCGCCGGGCTGGTGACCTGCCTTTACACCGGGCGCGGGGCGGTTGGTCTTTGGGCGCGGCTGGGGGTGGCCTTCATCGACCACGGCTTCCTGCCCTCGGTCCTGCTCGGCCGGCTGATGGGGCGGCGGGACGGCTGCTTCGGCGCCACCATGGCGCTGTCGCGCGCCACGCTCGACCGGCTGGGCGGGCTGGATCGGTTCCGCGACCATCTGGCCGACGATTACGCGCTGGGCGCCGCAGTCCGCGAACTTGGCCTGCCCGTGGCGCTGAGCCCCTGCCTCGTCGCCACGACGGTGACGGAGCGCAACGCCGCCGACCTGATCGCGCACGAGCTGCGCTGGATGCGCACCGTGCGCGCCATCGAGCCATCCGGCCACGCCGGGTCCATCGTCACCTATCCGCTGTTCCTCAGCCTGATCGCGCTGGCGCTGTCGCTGGCGGCCGGACTGCCCTGGCTGGGGCTGGCGGCGGTTCTGCTGGCCCTGGCGGTGCGGGCCGGCGCCGGGCGCGCCATTGATCGGACATTGGGTCAGCCGCCGACACCCCTCTGGCTGCTCGCCGCGCGTGACCTGTTGTCGGCGGGCCTGTTGGTCGCGAGCTTCTGCGGGACGACGGTGACGTGGCGCGACGCGCGCTACCGCGTGGATTCCGATGGGCGCCTGCATTTCTGCGGAGAAGAACCATGATGCGGACCCTGTTCCTTCAGCCCCCCTCCTTCGACGGCTTCGACGGCGGCGCCGGGTCGCGCTATCAGGCCAAGCGCGAGATCCGCTCTTTCTGGTTTCCCACATGGCTGGCCCAGCCGGCGGCGCTGGTGCCCGGCAGCCGCCTGATCGACGCGCCGCCCGCCGGCATCACGCTGGAGGAGGTACTGCCTCTGGCGAAGGATTACGACCTCGCCGTCATGCACACCTCCACCCCGTCCTTCGCGTCGGACGCCCGCGTCGCGGCGGCCCTGAAGAAGGTGAACCCGGCCCTGATCGTCGGCCTTGTCGGCGCCAAGGTGGCGGTGGAACCGGAAGAGAGCCTGAAGGACGCGCCCGCCGTCGACTTCGTCGCCCGCAACGAGTTCGATTTCACCATCAAGGAGGTGGCGGAGGGCCACCCCTTCTCCGCCATCGACGGGCTGAGCTACCGCGACGCCGACGGCGCCATCGTCCACCGGCCGGAGCGCGCACCGCTGGAGACCATGGACGACCTGCCCTTCGTGACGGAGGTCTACAAGCGCGACCTGCGGGTGGAGGACTATTTCATCGGGTATCTGAAGCACCCCTACGTGTCGCTCTACACGGGCCGGGGCTGCAAGTCGCGCTGCACCTTCTGCCTGTGGCCACAGACGGTGGGCGGCCATCGCTACCGCACCCGCAGCGTGGAGCATGTGGTGCGCGAGATCGCCTACGCCCGCGAAGCCTTTCCGCAGGTGAGGGAGTTCTTCTTCGACGACGACACCTTCACCGACAACCTGCCCCGCGCCGAGGCCATCGCGAAGGAGCTGGGCCGCATGGGCGTCACGTGGTCGTGCAACGCCAAGGCCAACGTCCCGCGCAAAACGCTGAAGGTGCTGAAGGACAACGGGCTGCGGCTGCTTCTGGTCGGCTATGAGTCCGGCAACCAGCAGATCCTGCACAACATCAAGAAGGGCATGCGGATCGAGGTCGCGAAGCGCTTCACCCGGGACTGCCACGACCTGGGCATCACCATCCACGGCACCTTCGTGCTGGGTCTGCCCGGCGAGACGCCGGAGACCATCGAGGAAACCATCCGCTTCGCCATCGAGATCAACCCGCACACCATCCAGGTCTCGCTGGCCGCCCCCTATCCGGGGACGGAGCTGTATCGGCAGGCGGTGGAAAACGGCTGGCTCGACACCGCGCATGCGGAGCTGATCGACGAACGCGGCGTGCAGATCGCCCCGCTGCACTACCCACACCTGACCCACACGCAGATCTTCGATTCGGTGGAGACCTTCTACCGCCGCTTCTACTTCCGCCCGCGCAAGATCGGCAGCATCGTCAACGAGATGGTCCGCAGCCCGGAGATGATGAAGCGCCGCCTGCGCGAGGGGGTGGAGTTCTTCCAGTTCCTGCACGCGCGCAAGACCGCCAGGGCCGCCGGCTAGACCCGCCGGATAGGCCCGTCCATGCGGCAACTCATCGTCACCGCCGACGACTTCGGCCTCGACCCGGCGGTGAACGAGGCGGTGGAGCAGGCGCACCGCACCGGCATCCTGACCGCAGCCAGCCTGATGGTCGCCGGCCCCGCCGCGGCCCAGGCCGTGGCGATGGCGAAGCGGATGCCGACGCTCGGCGTCGGGCTGCATCTGGCGTTGGTGGATGCGGTGGCGACGCTGCCGGCGGGCGAGATTCCGGACCTTGTGGACGCGCAGGGGCGCTTTTCCGACCGGCAGGCTCTGGCCGGCGTGTCCTATTTCTTCCGACCCGCGGTGCGGCGGCAGTTGGAAGCGGAAATCCGCGCCCAGTTCCGCGCCTTCGCCGCCACGGGTCTGCCGCTGGACCATGCGGACGCGCACAAGCACATGCACCTGCACCCGACCGTCGGCCGCCTGCTGGACGAGATCGGCCGGGAATTCGGCCTGAAGGCCATCCGCATCCCCGACGAGCCCGGCCACCCCGCTTTTCTGTCCCCCTGGATCGCCCTGCTGCGCCGTCAGGCGCGGCGGGCCGGCCTGCGCACACCCGACCGCATCTACGGCATCC
>Ga0065721_10004505_pt1 | contig 26515 bp, 23 predicted proteins | sample Mesricmetagenome_FD_59108 | JGI IMG/M metagenome (GOLD analysis project Ga0065721, IMG submission 59108) | Mesophilic microbial community from rice straw/compost enrichment Sample: eDNA_1 v2 (version 2) | ecosystem: Engineered > Solid waste > Grass > Composting > Bioreactor | place: USA: Davis... | reverse complement strand
TTCGAACAGCTTGTTGGGCAGGGCGAAGCGGTTGTGGCGGCTCGAATCCGGCAGGATGCACAGACCTACATCCGCCTCGGCAGCCCGGGAGACCACCTCCCGCGGCGCGACGGCCGGCTCGAAGCGGACCCGGTCCGCCACGCCCCGCGCCTCGGCACGGGCCTTCAGGGCCGCGAGATAGGCAGGCGCCGCCTGCCCGCGCAGGGTCAGGCGGAACTCGCTGCGCCAGCGCGGCAGGGAATCGAGGATCGCCTCCAGGCCCCTATTGTCGCGCAGGAGGCCGTGGAACAGGACCTCGATCCGCTCGCCCACGGGCCGGAACGGCGCCAGCGTCGCGTCCGGCACGTTGCGGATGACGGCGGGCTTGGGCAGGCCCGGATAGGCCTCGGCCAGGGCCTCGGCGATGCCGGGGCTGACGGTGATCACCGCATCGGCTGCCCGGATGCCGCGTCCCTCGATGGCCCGCACATGGGCGAGCGCTGCGATCCGCCATTTCAGGCTGTGCTCGTATTCGGCGATCGCCATCTCGTGACTGTCGTAGACGATGCGCGCGCCGAAGCGGGCCTTGGCGTCGAGGGCGAGCGGCAGGGTCGTCCAGTCGTTGGCATGGATCGCCTCGGGCCGGAAATCGCGCAGGATCCGGCGCGCCGCGCGCCGCCCCTCATGGAGCCAGTAGAAGAAATGCGAGGAGGCCGGCAGCAGGTTGGCCGGGGCCTGCCGCAGCAGAATGCCGGCCCGGATGACGAAGGGCGAGGGCAGCCGGGGCAGGAGCGCGACCCGGTAGGGCACGTCCTTCGGGGCCGGCCCGTAGCCGACGAGCAGGATCTCGTGCCCGGCCCCGTGCAGGGCCTCGGCCGTCCGCAGCACGCGCGAATCGTTGGCCAGGGAATGGAAATCGACGACGGCGATGCGCATGAGCGGTGAAAATCCTCTCGAGCATCGGATCGATCCCAGACGGGTCCGAGGCTTCAACCGCGCCGATAGACCGCACGGACGAGGTTGTCCAGTAACACGGGCGAAACACTCGACGGAGCCGCAGCGGCTTTGTACAAGGCCGCTCGTTTCCCGAACCCGCGAGCCCTCCCCTGCCCTCCGCCCCGAAACCCCGCATCCTCTATGTCTGCTGCGAGCGCATCGTTCCGGGCAGTGCCGCCGCGACCCATGTGCTGGAGATCTGCGAGGGCCTGGAGCGGCGCGGCTATCCGGTGACCCTGCGGGCGGAGCGCGGGGCCTCACGCAGCGGCCTCTTCGGCCAGCTCGGGCGCTATGCCCGCATCACCCTCTCGGCCCTGACGGGCCTGAGGCGGGCCGATCTCGTCTATTTCCGCTCCCATTTCGCGGCCTTTCCGATCGCGCTCGCCGCGAGGGTCCTGGGCAAGCCGACGATCCAGGAGATCAACGGGGTCTATGCGGAGGCCTTCGTGACCCATCCGCGCTTCCGGCGCCTGAAGGGGATCCTCTCGACCCTCCAGCGGCTGCAATATCGCTGGGCAAGCGCGCTGATCGCCGTCACGCCCCAACTCGTCACCTGGGGCTCGGCGGAGGCCGGCCATGCCCGCGCCTTCCACGTGGGCAACGGGGCGAATACCAGGCTCTTCACGCCTGAGGGCCCGCAGACCCACCGAGAGCGGCCCTATGTCCTGTTCTTCGGCGGCATGACCCGCTGGCATGGGGTCGAGGTGATGCTCCAGGCCGCCCGCTCCCCGGCCTGGCCGGCCGGGACCGACCTGCTGCTCGCCGGCCCGATCGTCGACGAGAGCCTGCGGGCCGCCCTCGAAGGGGCGAAAGACCCCGTGACGTGGCTCGACCGGGTCGTCCAGAAGGACCTGCCGGCCCTGATCCGCGGCGCCGTGGCGGCGCTCGTGCCGAGCGTGGACCCCAGCGGCATCACGGCCCACGGCATCACGCCCTTAAAACTCTTCGAGATGCTGGCCTGCGGCCGGCCGGTCGTGGTCAGCGACTTCAAGGGCATGGCCGACATCGTCCGGGGCGGCGGCTGCGGCCTCGTGGTCCCGTCGGGCGATCCGGAGGCACTCGCCCGCGCCGTCGCCGATCTCTCGGCCAACCCAGCCAAAGCCCAGGCCATGGGCGAGGCCGGCGCCCGGCTGATCGCGGCCGAACATTCCTGGGACGTGAGATCCGCCGAGACGGCCGCGGTGATCGAGAGGGTTCTCGGGAAAAGATAGGGGCTCGCCTATAGGCACATCGTCATTCCGGGACAGCGCCAGCGGAGCCCGGAACCCATAAACACCAGCATCTCAGAATAGAGAGCTGCGATAATCGCTGCGCTCTCTCCGGTACCGTCAGCGGTTATGGGTTCCGGGCTCGCACCTAAAGGTGCGCCCCGGAATGACGGTTGGAGGGCTTGTTAGTTAAGCGCAATTAAGTAACGTTTGCTACTGTATCAACCGAGGCAGCATAGCTTACTACGTCTATCTCCTGGCAAGTCGTCGGCATGGAACGCTTTATCTTGGCGTCACCAACGATCTGTCCCGGCGCATCCATGAACACAAATCCAAAGTCATTCCGGGATTCTCCGCAAAGTACGATGTCCAGCGGCTCGTCTGGTACGAAACTTACGAGCGCATCGATGAGGCGATTGCGCGAGAGAAGAGCCTCAAGAAGTGGCGCCGGGATTGGAAGATCAGATTGATCGAAGAGATGAATCCCGACTGGTCGGACCTCTATCTCATCCTCAACCAGTAACATCGTCATTCTGGGACAGCGCGTGCCTCCCCGTCATTCCGGGGCCGCGGAGCGGAGCCCGGAACCCATAAACGCAACCATCTCAGAATAAAGAGCCGCGACAGCCGCTGCGTCTTATTCATAAAGCTCAGCGTTTATGGGTTCCGGGCCCGGCCCCCTGGGCCGTCCCGGAATGACGGTGCACGACCTCAGAACGTCACAACCACCTTGCCGAACACCTTGCGGCTTTCCAGCCGCTCCAGCCCCTTCTGGAAATCGTCGAGGGGGAAGACCGAATCGATCACGGGCGTCATGCCGCCGGCCATCTTGGCGAGGGATTCGCGGATGTTGCGCATGGTGCAGCCGAAGGAGCCGAAGATCCGGTATTGCTGCTGGAAGAGCTGCATGAGGTTCATGGTGGTGGAAACGCCGCTCGTGGAGCCGCAGGTCACCAGCCGTCCGCCGCGCTTGAGGCACAGCAGCGAGCCGTTCCAGGTATCGGCGCCCACATGCTCGAACACCACGTCGACGCCCTTCCGCTTGGTCAGGCGGCGCACCTCGCCCTCGAAGCGCTCCGTGCGGTAGTTGACGACATAGTCGGCTCCGAGCGCCTTCGCCTTCTCGCCCTTCTCGTCGTCGCCCACCGTCGTATAGACCGTGCAGCCGATGGCCTTGGCCATCTTGATGGCCGCCGTACCGATGCCCGATCCGCCCGCATGGACGAGGATCGATTCGCCGGGCTCCAGCTTCGCGTTGTCGAAGAGCATGTGCTGGACCGTGCCGAAGCCGATGGGCGCGCAGGCCGCATCCGTGAAGGACACGCCCTGGGGCACGGGAATAACGAGCCGCTCGGGCCGGTTGATGAACTCGCGGGCGAAGCCGTCGATATGGAAGCCCATGATGCCCGCGACGTTCTCGCAGAGATTGTCACGGCCTTCCCGGCAAGCTTTGCAATGGCCGCAGGTCTCGGCGCCGTACATGGTGACCGGGTCGCCGGCCTTGAACCGGGTCACGCCCTCGCCCACCGCGGCGATCTCGCCCGAGGCCTCGACGCCGACCGCCTGGGGCATCTTGCGCTTGGCGAAGGCCATGCCACGGAAGCCCCAGACATCGAGATAGTTCAGGGCGAGCGCCTTCACGCGCACCTGCACCTCGCCCGGGCCGGGCGGCGGCGGGGCGTCCATCTCGGTCAGGCGAAGGTCGCGGTCACCGAAGAGCTGAAGGGCACGCATGACATCTTTTCCATTGTCGGCGTCATCTCCGGCCCTGTGCCGGGGATCCACGCCTCTGGCCGTTGCGGCACTCAAGGCGTGGACGGCCGGGTCGAGCCCGGCCATGACGGGGGATTTGAGACGGCGGCTTAAAGCCCAGCCCGGAGAATGACAAGCCTTCCGGTCCGGCCGGCTCTCGGTTGGGAGCGCAGTTCGCGAAAGGGAAACGCCCTACCGGTGAATGCCGATCATCGACGTCAGGCCGCCGTCGATGGGCAGCACCGCGCCGGTCACGTAGGCGGCGGGCTCGCTCATGAGGAAGGCCGCGAGGCCCGCGATCTCCTCGGGCTTCGCGAAGCGCCCGGCCGGGATCTGCTTCTCCATGCTCTCCCGGAAGGCCGCATAGGGCGCCATCATGTCCGTGTCGATGAAGCCCGGCGCGATCACGTTGACGGTCAGCCCGCGCTTTGCGGTCTCGATGGCGAGGGTGCGGCAATAGGAGATCAGCGCTCCCTTGGAGGCCGCATAGGCGGCATTGCCCGGATTGCCCTGGAGGGCCGCGACGGAGCCGATGGCCACGATGCGCCCGGCGCGGGCGCGGATCATGCCGCGCATGAGGGACTTGGCGATCCGCGTGAAGGACCAGAAATTCACCTGCATGGCGCCTTCGGCCTTGTCCTGCTGCATCATGGCGGCCAGCGCGTCGTAGGGCTGGCCGGCATTGTGCACGAAGCCGAAGAAGGCCTCGGATTCGAGGCTCGCGCAGAAATCGTCAAGCGCTTCCTTATGGGACAGGTCGAGGGCATGGGTCTTGACCGTGCGGCCCGGATGGGCGGCCATCAGATCCTCGGCGAGCGCCACCGCGGCGCCCGTGGACGAGCGGTAGGTGAAGTCCACGTCGTGGCCGGACGCGACCAGCGCCCGCACGATGGCAGCGCCGACGCCCTTGCCGCCGCCCGTCACGAAGATCCGGCCCATGCTCAAGCCCCTTTCGGCTCCGCCCCGAAGACGAGGCAGGTGTTCTGGCCGCCGAACCCGAAGGAGTTCGACAGGACGAAGCGGACATCCGCGTCCCGCGCCTCGTTCGGGACCACGTCGAGCGGGATGGTGGGGTCCGGGACCTTGTAGTTGATGGTCGGCGGAATGCGCCCGGTCGCGAGGGTGAGCAGCGACATCACGGCCTCGACGGCCCCGGCGGCCGTGAGCGTGTGGCCGATCATCGACTTGTTCGACGAGATCGGCAGCCGCGCCATGCGCTCGCCGAACACGGCCGTGCAGCTCATGGCCTCCATCTTGTCGTTCTCGGGCGTCGAGGTGCCGTGGGCGTTGATGTAGTCGATGTCGTCGGGCGCGAGGCCCGCATCGGCCAGCGCCTCGCGGATCGCCGTGATGGCCGGCATCCCGTCCGGCGAGGAGCGGGTGCGGTGGAAGCCGTCGCCCTTCTCGCCGCAGCCGAGCACATAGCCGAGGATCGTCGCACCGCGCGCCTTCGCGGCCTCGGCATCCTCGAGCACGAGGGCGGCTCCGCCCTCGCCCATCACGAAGCCGTCCCGGTTCTTCGAGAAAGGCTTGGAGGCAGCCTCCGGCACCTCGTTCTGGGTCGAGAGCGCCGAGAGCAGCGAGAAGCGGATGAGGGATTCGGGGTTCACGGAGCCGTCCGTGCCGATGCACAGCGCTGCCTGGGTCTCGCCGCGCCGGATCGCCTCGACCCCGAGCTGGATCGCCGTGGCGCCGGACGAGCAGGCGGTGGAGAGCGAAATCGGCGAGCCCTTGGTGCCGAACCGGTCGGCGACCCGATCGGCCACCGTGCCGAAGATGAACAGGTCGTGCCAGGCCTTGAACCGGCCCGTGGCGGCGGCCTTCAGGAGGTCCTTGTAGGTGACGTCCCCGGCCTGCCCCGAGGCCTCCGCGAGGGCCTCGCGCTGGGGCCATTCCATCTCGACCGGCGGCACCGCGATGAACAGCGCGCCCGGAAAGTCGCTCCGGCTCAGGCCCGACTGGCCCACCGCCTCGTCGGCGGCCCGCAGGGCGAGCTGCTCGGACAGCATGGGCGCGCAGAAGGGCTCGACCTCGACGGAATCGATGGTGCCCGCGATGGTGGTGCGCAGGCCCTCGATGGGGAAGCGCGAGATGCGGCGGATGCCGGACCGCCCTGCCGTAAGAGCCGCCCAGGTATCGTCCTTGCCCTGGCCCAGGGACGTGACCACGCCCATGCCCGTGACGGCGACGAGCGGACGGCCCTGGTTGTCGCGAAGCGCCATGCCGGTCTCCTCACTCTGCCTTGGTCAGCCGCACGGCACCCTCGCCGCGCCAATGGCCGACGGAGGTGACGAGCGCCTCGTTGGATTGCCCCCGGGCGATCAGGGCGGCCGCCAGGGCGACGCCTGCCGGCACCTGGCCTTCCATCATATGGCCGGTCACGTCGCCGGTGGCGTGGAGCGCGGCCTCCGGGAAGGTTTCGCGTAAGGCCGCCTGCTCCTCCTCGGTGGGCGCCTTGATGCCCGTGGCGCCCGACACGATGGCGTCGGGCCGGGCGTTCAGGGCCGCGATCTGGGTGCGCAGGGCCTGTCCGACGCTGCCGGGCGTGCGCCGGCTGCGGTCGGACGCGATGCCCGCGACGGTCGCGAGCGGCGTCGCGCCCCGTGCCGCGGCATGCTCGCGGGATTCCATTACCAGGAAACAGGCGCCGGATCCCAGGATCATGCCGCCGCCCTCAGGGGGGCGCTCCCAGACCGGGCGATAGGCCTGCTTCCAGAGGAAGCCGCCCATCTCGTAGATCAGCAGCACGTCGGGCCGCTCGGCGTTGTAGGCGCCGCCGACCAGGAAAATGTCGTTCTGTCCCGAGGCGATGCGCGCATGGGCGACGCGGAGCGCGTCGACGCCGCTCGATTCCTCACCCATGAAAGTGCGCGACGCCCCCGTGACCCCGTGGACGATGGAGATGTTGCCGGCCAGCAGGTTCGAGAGCTGGGCCAGGAACAGGGTCGGACGCAGGTCGCCCATCAGGCGCTCGTTGAGGAACACGCCCGGGTTCTCGGCCGTGCGCAGGCCGGTGAGGATCTGCCCGTCGACCGCATAATCGCGCTCGCCGCCGCCGGCCGCCACGATCAGGTGCATGCGGCTCTTCAGCTCCGCATCTTCCTTGACGCCGGCCGCCTCGAGGGCGAGGCCTGCCGCATAGCAGCCGAGCTTCTGCCAGACTTCCATCTGCCGCTGGTCGGATTTCTTGGCGATCTGCCGATCGTAGTCCGGCGGCGCCACCGGATGGACCGGATAGGGCGCGAAGCTCTCGGTGTCGATGCGGGGCGAGCCTGCGGCGAGGGCCTCCAGGTGGGCGTCGATCCCCTCCCCGGCTGCCGAGACGATCCCGATCCCGGTGATGACCACGCCGCGCATCAGGCCGCCTCCGCCAAAAGCCCGATGCGGCGCGCCTGGGCCCGCATCAGCTCGTCCATGCCGGCCGGGAAGGGCATGATGCGGAAGCGCAGCTCCGCATCGCAGACCGGCTTGCCCTCGGCCAGGATCTTCGCCTTCGTGACCGCGTAGCCCGAGCCCTCGTGCTCGAGCTGCGCCGTGACGGTGAGCACCGTATCGGGTCCGACGAAGGTGCGGAAGCGCGCCTTGTCGACCGCCATGAGGAACGGCATGTGGGTGAAGTTCATGAGCCCCAGCACGAGATAGCCGGAGGCCTGGGCCATGGTCTCGGTGAGCAGCACGCCGGGCACCAGGGGATGGCCCGGGAAATGGCCCTCGAAGACGGGGCTTTCCGTCGGCACCGTGGACATGGCCTCGATCCGGCGGCCGTCGCGGTCGAGGCGCGTCACCCGATCGATCATTTCAAAATATTCGAGACGCATCCGGGATCCGAACCATTTTCTTGTCGTCCCGGGCGGGCCGGGAGGGGCTCAAGGAAAGCCTGGGGCAGGGCCTCGGAGCGGGGCTCCTGTCCGACCGCCATGTCGAGCCGGGATTGCGGCGCCCCTGGAGACCGGGCGCTCTGGGGGTGGGCAGGCCCCTGGCGGGGCCGGCCGCTTACGAGGCCGCCTTGGCGGCGATCAGGGCGTCGATATGCGCCACGAGGTTCTTCAGGACGAAGTATTCCTCGGCCGGAGCCTTGCCCTCGTTGACCTCCTGCGTCCACTGCTCGAGGGGCAGCTTGATGCCGAAGGCCTTGTCGATCGCGAAGGCGATGTCCAGGAAGGCCAGCGAATCGATGCCGAGATCGTCGATGGCGTGGCTTTCCGGCGTGATCTGGTCACGCGGAATGTCGGCGGTCTCGGAAATGATGCCGGCGACGGTCTCGAAGGTGGACGACATGACGCCGCTCTCCTGAAGTGCTGGGTCTCGACGATGGACTCCCCCTCGGGCATCCATGGCCCGGTCCGGCAGCCGTCTTCGTCAAGGAGGGTTGTATCGAAACGCACCCCTTACACGACAGGGGGCGGGGCGGCAACAGATAGGATAGGCTTCAGGTCGGGAAGCCTGCACGAGCCTAGGATTTCGGGCTCAGGCACGGGCTCGGGCCGTGCCGCCCTCCCGTCTGGAGGACGCTTTACTCGGGCTCAAGGATTTGGAGCGATCGTCTGCGGACGGCTTTGAGGGCAGAAGCAGCAGTGCCGGGCCAGCGGCACGATCCGGGAAGACGGGCTTCCTCGGACTGAGGCAACAGCCTTGCCCTCGAATCGGAGGTGAAAGCCGATGTGGTTCCTACCCCTTGGCTTCGCCCTGGATATGAAAAGGACCCGGAGATCCTGGCAGATCACGATCCGGGTCCAATTCTGGATCTAGGAAAAGGATGGCGGGCGAAAGCCCGTCATCCACTCCGGTCTCACTATAGCGCGCTCTTCGGCCCGATCCAAGCCGCCCGTCCGCCAGTGCCCGGACCCCTGCGATTGATTAATACGGGTCAATGCCCGATAAGGCGGCCCTGACGCCGAAGGCCCCGGCTCGGGCCGCAACCGCAACAATGGATTGCCGTGATCAACAGGTTTCTCAAGCCTGAAACCCGCTATGCCCGCCGCATGGCCCGCATCGCCCGCTGGGACAAGCCCGTCGGGGGGCCGCTCGGGCGCGTGCGCGCCTGGGCCAACATGCTGCTGGTCGATCACGGGGTCTTCCGCCTGCTCTACCTCAATAAGCACCGGGTCTCGGAGCGACTCTGGCGCTCGGCCCAGCCCGCTCCGCACCAGATCTCGCGGCTCAAGGACGAGGGGGTGCGCACCATCGTCAACCTGCGCGGCGGGCGCGAGCACGGCTCCTGGCAGCTCCAGAAGGACATCTGCGAGCGGCTCGGCATCAACCTCGTGGAATTCGTGGTGCGCTCCCGCGGCGCGCCGGACCGGGAGACGCTCCTGTCCGCCAAGGCCTTCTTCGAGACCGTCGAATACCCGGCCGTGCTCCACTGCAAGTCGGGCGCCGACCGGGCGGGCTTCGTGGCGGCCCTCTACCTCATCGTCCACGAGGGCCGCAGCGTGGACGAGGCCCTGCGCCAGCTTTCCGCCCGCTACGGCCATTTCCGCTTTTCCAAGACCGGCATCCTCGATGCCTTCTTCGAGCGATACCGCCAGGAGGGCGAGGCCAGGGGGATTCCCTTCCTGACCTGGGTCGAGACCCACTACGACCCGGAAGCCCTGGAGCGGGACTTCCGGCCCGGCTTCTGGTCGAATGTCCTGGTCGACCGCATCATGCGGCGGGAATAGGGGCCTCAGGCCTGCGCGGCGCGCGCGGGCTCCGAATCGCCCGACAATTGCAGCCTGTGCAGGCGCGCATAGGTGCCGCCGGCCGCGATCAGGGCCTCGTGGGTGCCCATCTCGGCGATCCGCCCGGCCTCCATCACGACGATCCGGTCCGCATCCCGCACGGTCGAGAGACGGTGGGCGATCACCAGGGTGGTGCGGCCCTTCATGAGCCGGCGGATCGCCTCCTGCACGAGCTGCTCGGATTCCGAATCGAGGGCGCTCGTCGCCTCGTCGAGGAGCAGGATCGGCGCATCCTTGAGGAAGGCGCGGGCCAGCGATACCCGCTGACGCTCGCCCCCCGACAGCCGCCCGCCGCCGGGCCCGACGACGGTGTCGTAGCCCTGGGGCATCCGCATGATGAAGTCGTGCGCGGCCGCAGCCTTGGCCGCCGCAACGATCTCCTCCTCGGTCGCGCCGGGCCGGCCGAACGCGATGTTGGCCCGCACCGTGTCGTCGAAGAGCACCACGTCCTGGCTGACCACCGCAATGGCGCTGCGTAAGGACCGGAGGGTGACGTCACGCACGTCCTGCCCGTCCACCAGCACGGCGCCGGACGTGACGTCGTAGAGCCGGGGCACCAGGGAGAGCAGCGTCGATTTGCCGGAACCGGAGCGCCCGACGAGGGCCGTGGTGCGGCCCGCCTCGGCGGCGAAATCCACATGGTGGAGCGCCGTCTGCTCCGTATTGTAGGAGAAGCCCAGGTCCTTGAACCGGATCTCGCCGCCCGCGACCGCGAGCGCCTTGGCACCCGGCCGGTCGGTGATCTGCGGCTTCTCGTCCATGACCGCGAAGGTGCGCTGGAGGGCGGCGGCCGCCTCCTGCACGATGGCGTTGAGGTTGCCGAGCGCCCGGATCGGCTGCGCGGCCAGGATCAGGGCGCTGACGAAGCCCGTGAAGTCGCCCACCGTGCTGCCGCCCGCGATGATCCGCTGGCCGATCAACACCAGCACGGCCGCGACCGCGAAGCCGCCGCCCGCCTCGAGCAGCGGATCGAGGCGTCCGCGCGCATTGGCGGCCTTCATCTTGAGCTTGCGCACCTCATCGAAGGTCTGGGCCGCCTTGGTCTTGAGGTAGCCCTCGAGCGCATAGGTCTTGGCCACGCGGGTGCCCGCGAGGCTCTCGGTGATCAGGCTCGCCATCTGGCCGGTCTGCTCCTGGGTCGAGATCGCGACCCGGCGCAGCTTCTTGCCGATCTTGCCGATGGGGTGGGCGATGAACGGCACCGTGACGCCGGCCACCAGGGTGAGGACCGGGTCGATCCACAGCATGGCGCCGATGAGCGCGATGATCGTCGTCACCTCCCGCAGGAACACGGTCGAGATGCGGGTCAGCGCCTCCTTGATGAACAGGAAATCCGTCGTGAAGCGCTGGGTGAGCGCCGCCGGGCTCTCCCGCCCGATCTGGGCGATATCCGCATCGATCATGTGGCCGTAGAGGGCCGTCTGCATGTCGGCCTCGATCTTGGTCACCACCCGGTTGGTCAGCACCGTGAGCGCCAGGAGCGAGAAGCCCTTCACGGACGTGACCGCGATGACGAAGACGGGCGCGAGCAGGATCGCGGTCGCGTCCCGGGCCGCGAAGGCGTCGAAGGCCGCCTTGATGAGCACCGGGTAAAGGCCCGTCGCACCCGACACCAGGGCCACGAGGACGAGGACGAGCGCCAGGGTTCTGGCGTGCGGCCGCATCCAGTCGCGCCAGAGGCGCCGGATCAGGGGAAGCGTATCGCCGCGCAGAAGCGGATTCTTGCCAGCCATCGTCTCTCGTGTCGTGCGTGAACGGGTGTGGCGTTAGCACGTCGCTGCCCGTAGCCGCAAACGCCGCTGCGTTCGCCATCGTCGCAGAGGTCGGACGCATAGGGCCCCGGTGTGGTACCTTTTTCCTTTTGCAAGGTACCAGATTCTGTTACGATAGACCCCGAACAGGAGGATCTCATGGCCCTGAACATCAAGGACCCGGCCCTGCTCCGCCAGATCGAGCATCTCAGCCGTGTCCGGCGGACGAGCAAGGCCGACGTGCTGCGGGCGGCCCTCGACCGTGAGATGGCCGAGGAAGAAAGCAGGATGCCCGTGAGGGAACGTCTCGCGCCGCTTCTGGCCAGGGTAGCCGACGCCGTGACGGTCGAGCGCACCTCCTGGGAGGAGGACAAGCGTCGATCCGACGAGCTGTGGGACCAATAGCATGTTCCTTGATGCTTCTGCGGTCCTCGCCATCCTTCTTCAGGAGGACGGTCACGAGGCGCTGATCGACCGAATTGAGACGGCCCGCACGCCGCTGACCACCTCACCGGTCGCGATGGTGGAATGCGTCGCCAACTTGGCGAGCAAGGGAGGATTGTCGGTGGAGGCGGCCCACGGCTTCGTGGCCGAGTTCATGCGGCGGCTGGGCGTGCATGAAATGCCCGTCACGCCGGAAATCGGCGCGGAGGCCATCCGGGCCTTCGCCCGCTACGGGAAGGGCCAGAACAGTCCGGCCCGCCTGAACATGGGCGACTGCTTCGCCTATGCGTGCGCCCGGAGCGCCGGCCTTCCCCTGCTCTACAAGGGCAACGATTTCATCCACACGGATCTGGGCTGAGCGCCGCTACAGCGCATCGCCCCAATCGACCCGGCGGGCCTTTTTGAATTCGGCGCCCTCGCGCTTGGTGAAGAGTCGCTCCTCCGCCCGGCCGTCGGCCCGGCAGAGCTTCAGCCGCGCCTGGCCGCTGGCGAGGCGGGGCGGCGCGATGACGCGGGCGGCGGGCCCCTGCCCGGGAAAGCGGGAGGCCGCCAGATAGATGAACTTCTCGTCCTCCCACGGCACCTCCGCGCCCTTGGCCTGCCGGTGCAGGCGCGAGCGGGCGACCCGGCGGGAGAAATGGCACCAGTCGGGCGCCACCAGGGGGCAGGTGGCCGCATGGGGACAGGGAGCGAGCAGGAAGGCGCCTGCGGCAATCAGCCGGTCCCGAACCGCGAGAATCCGCTCCCAGCCGGCCGGCGTGCCGGGCTCGACGACGAGCAGGGTGTCGCGGGTGAGATGCCAGAGCCGGTCGACCAGGGGGCCGCGCTCGGCTTCCGCCAGTTCGTCGAGCACATACGCGAGGGTCACGAGATCATGCGGCGCTACGTCCTCCAGCGGCTTTGCGACGTTCCCGTCCCGCCACGCGGCCGGAATGGGTGCCTCCCGAGCCAGCCGCTCGCCCCAGGCCCGGATGGCGGGGCTGCCTTCGACCAGCACGGCGCGGCCGAGATCCGGCCAGCAATCCATGGCGGCCCAGAAGGCGGTGCCGGGTCCTGCGCCCAGGTCGAGGAGATCGGCGGGGGCGAAATCCGGCCGCGCCTCGGCGAGCGCCGCCATGGCGGAGCGGACGGCCGCGAAGGTCGCGGGCAGGCGCGTGGCCAGATAGGCACGGGCCGCCAGATCGTCCGAGAGATGGAAGCGGCCGTCGCGGACTTCCGCTCGGTAACGCTCCGAGAGCGTTCCGGCGGCCCGGCTCAGATCCGGCAGGCGGGCTCCGGCCAGCGCGGCGTCCACGCCCTGTCGCAGGAGCGGCGGCAGTTCCATGAATTTCCAAATCCCGTGAAAGACCGGCCCCGCGCCAGCAGATGCGCGCTCCTTAGCACAGGAATGCCCCTCGCCCCAGAATAGCGTCTGCGCCGGAAAGGCACAGGGTTCGCCGCGTCAAGCCCCGGCCGTGCAAGGATGCCTTTTCCGGATTGCGCTTGGCTTGAGCACCGGAGCGCCTATCCTGCGGATCAGGGCGCAGGGGTGACCGAAGGAGAGGTGCCGTGAGCTGGCTTCCGAGCGAAGATCCGATCCTGGGCGATCCCCGGACCTGCGATGCGTTGGAACTCGTGGTGATTCCCCGCGTCCGCGACCTGGGCGACGGCTTTTCGGTCCGCCGCGCCCTGCCGCACGGCAAGCGCCAGATGGTCGGCCCCTTCATCTTCTTCGACCATTTCGGCCCGGTGCAGTTCATCGCCGGCCATGGCATGGACGTCAGGCCCCACCCGCATATCGGGCTCGCCACCGTCACGTATCTCTTCGATGGCCGCATCACCCACCGGGACAGCAACGGCAACGTGCAGGACATCGCGCCCGGCGCCATGAACCTGATGACCGCCGGACGCGGCATCGCCCATTCGGAGCGCTCCCCGGAAGCCGAGCGCCACGGCGGGCGGATGCTCGGCCTGCAGAGCTGGATCGCCCTGCCGGCCGACCGGGAGGAGATCGCCCCCTCGTTCCAGCATTTCGACGCCGCGTCGCTGCCGGTCGTGGAGGATACGGGCCTCTTCGCGCGGGTAATCGCGGGCTCCGCCTTCGGGGCCGCGGCGCCCGTGACCCAGGTCTCCGACTGGTTCTACGTGGAGGTGACCCTCGAGGCCGGTCGGACCGCGCCCCTCGATGCCGACCACGAAGAGCGGGCGATCTATGTGGTCGAGGGCGAGATCGAGATCGCGGACGACCGGTTCGAAGGGCCGCGCCTTCTGGTGTTCCGGCCGGGCGACCGCATCACCGTGCGCGCCGTGCGCCCGACCCGCATGATGTTCCTGGGCGGGGCGGCGCTTGAGGGACCGCGCCATATCTGGTGGAACTTCGTGTCCTCGCGCCGCGAACGGATCGAGCAGGCGAAGGAAGACTGGAAGATGGGCCGCTTCGCGCATGTGCCGGACGAGAGCGAGTTCATCCCCCTGCCGGAATGATCCGCCCCAAAACGAGGAGACCCCATGGCGACCGTCCATCTCACGAGCGAAGCCGGCTACCGGCAGGAGATCCGCGCCCGTACGCACAGCTTCACGGCGGACGAGCCGGAAAGCCTCGGCGGAACGGATAGCGGCCCCTCGCCCTATGAGCTGCTCCTGGCTGCGCTTGCCGCCTGCACGTCCCTGACCTTGCGCATGTATGCCGACCGCAAGGGCTGGGAATTGGGGCGCGTCGACGTGGATGCGCGTTTCACCCGGAGCGAGGACGGCGCCGAATCGATCACCCGCGAGGTCCGCCTGAGCGCCCCGCTCGACCCGGAGCAGCAGGCCCGGCTTGCGGAGATCTGCGAGAAGACGCCCGTCACGAAGACGCTCAAGCGCGGCACGCCCATCGAAACGACCTTGAGGGCGGCCGCACTCTAGCCTGCGCCGACGCCACGCATGAAAAAGCCCGGCCGGAGCCGGGCTTTTGCTTCTGTAGCAGTGCCTGTCGGGGCCGTCAGGCGGCCTTCACGCCGGCGAGGAAGCCGTCGACCTCCTGCCCCAGGCTGTCGGAATGACGCGCCAGCTCCTGGGCGGCGCTGAGCACCTGCGAGGCGGCCGCGCCCGTCTCGCCGGCGCCGCGCTTCACGTCGCCGATATTCCCCGTGACCATCTCGGTGCCGCGCGCTGCCTCCTGCACGTTGCGGGCGATCTCGGCCGTGGCTGCGCCCTGCTCCTCCATGGCGGCCGCGATCGAGACGGAGATCTGGGACATCCGCGCGATGGTGCGGCCGATCCCGTCGATGGCGCCGACCGCATCCCGGGTCGCCTGCTGCACGGAGCCGATCTGGGACGAGATTTCATCGGTCGCCTTGGCGGTCTGGTTGGCGAGCTCCTTCACCTCGCTCGCCACCACGGCAAAGCCCTTGCCGGCCTCGCCCGCACGCGCCGCCTCGATGGTGGCGTTGAGCGCGAGGAGATTGGTCTGGCTGGCGATGCTGTTGATGAGCTGGACCACGTTGCCGATCTTCTCGGCCGTCTCGGCAAGCGCCTGGACGGTCTCATTGGTGCGCTGGGCATCCGAGACCGCCTGTTCGGCGATCTGGGACGATTGGGCGACCTGAGAGGCGATCTCGCGGATCGAGATCGACAGTTCCTCGGTGGCGGCCGCGACGGTCTGGACGTTGGCGGAAGCCTGCTCGGCCGCCGAGGCGACGTTCACCGACTGGCTGTTGGTCTGGTCCGCAATGGCCGTCATGGACTGGGCGGTGGCCTCCATCTCGGTCGCGGCCGAGGCCAGCCCCTGGGTCATGGCCGACACGTTGCGCTCGAAATCCCTCGCCAGCTGGTCGAGAGCCTGGGCCCGGCGCATCTTCGCGTCGTTCTCCCGCTCCTGCTCGGCCGCCAGACGGCGGGCCTCGACGGCGTTGTCCTTGAAGACCTGGAGGGACCGGGCCAGGAGCCCGACCTCGTCGCGGCGCCCGGCGCCGTCCACATCCACCGAGAGATCGCCGCCCGCGAGCCTGTCCATGGCGGCCGTCACGACCGAGAGAGGCCGCGTCACGCCGAGGATCACGATCCCGCAGACGAGCCCGACCGCCAGGGTCAAGCCGAGGGCGGCGGCGGCGATCAGCCCCCATTTCGTGCTGGCCGCGAGGGCATCTGCCTCTTCCTTGGCCTCCTTCAGCTCCAGGACAACCCCGTCGATGCTCTTGGTAATCCGGTCGCGCAGCTGAATCCGGAGATCGCGGCCGAGGCCATTGGTAATGTCGGTCGCCTCCGCCTCCTTGCCGCTCGTCGAGAACGCCACGCTTTGGTCCAGGACGTTGAAATAGTTCAGGGCCGCCGCCTTGAGCTCCTCGTTGAGCTTCTTGAACTCGGCGGAGCTGGACAGGGCGATCATCTGATCGAGTTCAGTGCCTGCCTGCCGAACGGCATCCTTGTAGGCGTTCTCGACGCTCTTGACCCGGTCGGGCAGGTTCTTGGGCACCAGGATCATGTTCTTTTCCTGGATCGAAGCCTCGTTGATCCTGGCATTGATGCTCTGCACGAGGCCGAGCCGTGTCGCGTCGCTGTCGACCAGTTCCTGGGTGTTGTGCGCCATCGTGCCCAGGCCCGCCACGGCCATCACGATCAGGCCAACGGCAATCGCGACGAAGATCGTCACCGGGATCGCCAGCTTCGTAAGCATCTTGAGGTTGTTGAGAAGTCGCATCGTCTTTCGTTGGCCAGCCCGCAACGCCGCGGGAAGCACACGCCCCCCTGGCGCGCAAATCACAGGCAAAAACAGAAAAAGCGCGTTAGCGTGAAGAACTTGTTAAAAGGGAAAGTCTGGCCCGTTATTTACCGTATTCCATCATCGGCTTCGGATCATGTGTTGCCGAAATGCATAATACCGTGAGGAATGTTCAGGATATTCGCTCACGCAATGCGTTCCGTTTGGAAATTTTCCTAAGGCAAGCAATCCCGCGCCGAAGCGTAGCCATGATGTTTCGGCAGCCGGATCCCGCGCCTTCGCTTGACGCGGGCAGATGAATTCCCATCTGCGATCCATGTCCTTTCGAGAGATCGAAACGCCAAGATCAGAGACCGAGCAGGAACATTCGGCAGAGTGGCACAGCGAGAACGAGGAGCGCCTACGGGCCTTCATCGAGAACGCGCCGCGCAAGATGTGGATCAGCCGCACCGACGGCACGGTGGAGTTCTTCAACCGGAAATGGCGTGACTATACCGGGCGGACCGCCGATGACGGGACGCAGACCTGGCGGGAGGTCGTCCATCCCGACGACAGGCCGAGGCTGGAGGAAATCCGGTCCCGGGCGGTCGCCCGCGTCGAGCCCTACGATGCCCAGGTCCGGCTGAAGCGGGCCAGCGACGGGGCCTATCGCTGGCATATCGGCCGCGTCTCGCCCGTCCGCCTTCACGACCGGCTCATCGCCTGGATCGGAACCGCCACGGATATCGACGACCGCGTCCGCACTGAGGCTGCCCTGCGCAAGAGCGAGGCGAATTTCCGGACCCTGGCCGACGCTATTCCCCAGCTCGCCTGGATGCTCAGCCCCGAGATCGGGGAAATGTGGTACAACCGGCGCTGGTACGCCTTCACGGGCCTGTCGGCGGAGCGGATGCAGGACGACGGCTGGCGGGCGGCCATTCATCCGGACCATGCCGACGCCATGACGGACACCGTCTTCGCGGCGCGGGAGAGCGGCGAGCCTTGGGAATACATGGCGCCGCTCCGGCGCCGGGACGGCGCCTTCCGCTGGTTCCTCTTCCGCGGCGTTCCCATCCGCGACGACGGAGACCGCGTCACGTACTGGTTCGGCACCGGCACCGACGTCCATGAGCAGCAGGAGGCCCAGGAGCGCCAGCGCCTGTTGACCCAGGAGGTGAGCCACCGGGTCAAGAACAGCCTGGCCCTGGTGGCCAGCCAGCTCGCGCTCCAGGCCCGGGCCGCCGAGGACGACGATGCCCGAAAGGTCCTGATGGATGCCTATTCCAGGGTCCAGACGATCGCCGGCGTGCACGACCATCTCTGGCGGCAGCACGACACCCGGGTGACGGAGATCAGCGGGTTCCTGCGCGACCTGTGCCGGAAGCTCGAAGAGACCGCGCCGGAGCACGACGTCATCTTCGCGGGCGACCGGCTCGTCGTTCCGACCGACCAGGCGATCCCGATCGGGCTGGCCGTCAACGAGCTGGTGACCAACGCGCTCAAATACGCCTATCCGGAGGGGCGCAGCGGGCCCGTATGGGTCAAGCTCCACAAGGCTCCGGACGGCGCCCTCCTGCTCCGGGTGATCGACCACGGCGTCGGGGTGCCGGAAGGGTTCGACCTGTCCCGGCCTACCCGCAGCCTGGGCATGAGGCTCATCGTCAACACGGTCCGCCAGCTCGACGCCACCGTCGCGGTGAGCCCCGCGACTGCCGGCAACAATCCTGGGACCTGCTTCGAGATCCGCATCCCCCTCAAGGACGAGGATCACGCCGCGTGATCCTCTCAAGGAGCCGGACCTTTGCATCCGGCGCACGGCCTGCTTCAATGGCCGCCGGGGCGGGACGGCCGCACGAGGAGGACGGAACATGACGTGGTCGATCGTGGCCAGGGACCGGGAGACCGGGCAGATCGGGATTGCGGTCACGACCTGCGCCTTCGCGGTCGGCGCGCGGGTGCCCTTCGTGGCCACCGGCGTGGGCGCCATCGCGACCCAGGCCTTCGTCAATCCCTTCTACGGCTATCGCGGGCTCGAGCTGCTGCGGGCCGGTGTTCCCGCCGAGGACGTGGTCCGCATCCTGACCGCCGCCGACGAGGGCCGGGGCCAGCGGCAGCTCCATGTGATGGACCGACAGGGACGCTTCGCGGCCCATACGGGCGCGGATTGCGTGCCCTGGTGCGGCCACCTGATCCGCGACACTTTCTCGGTCGCGGGCAACATGCTGGCGGGCGAAACCGTGATTACCGAGACGGCACGGGCTTTCGAGGCCGCGTCTGCCCTTCCCTTCGCCCGGCGCTTCCTGGCGGCCCTGAAAGCCGGCGAGGCGGCCGGCGGCGACAAGCGCGGCCGGCAATCAGCCGCGATCCTGATCCACGACGGGGAGGAATATCCCTATCTCGACATCCGGGTCGACGACCACGTGGACCCGCTCGGCGAGCTTGCGCGGCTCGAGGAGGTGAGCCGCGGGCGCTATCTCCATTATCGCAAGGTCATGCCATCCCGGGCGAATCCCGCGGGCGTCACGGACCGCGCCGAGATCGAGCGGCGCATCGCCGAATCCATGGCCGCGGAAGCGGCCGGCGCCTGACGGCCGCACCGCGGGAGAGCGTTCCCCTCCCGCGGCTTTCGGGCTCTTATTTCTTCTGCGCCCAGTAGAACAGCACCTGGTTGTCGGCGCGCTGAACGAGGTCGACGTTCTTCGACACGCCCCAGGCGAGCGACTGCTGGTGCAGCGGGATGTGGCTCCAGTCCTTGGCGCCGATCTCGAAGGCCTGCTTGATCATCAGGTCGCGCTTCTCCTTGTCGGTCTCGACCAGGATCTTGTCGGCGAGAGCATCGAGCTCCTTGTTGCAATAGCCGCCGTAATTGGTCTCGCCGCGGCTCGACCCGGCAACGTCGCGGCAGCCCATGATGTCGTGCAGCACGTTGTGGGAATCGAAGGTGCCGGGCGTCCAGCCGAGCAGATAGAAGGTGGCGCCGTAGCCGCCGGACTTGCCGGATTTCGCGAAGTAGAGCGCCTTGGGCTGCGCCATGAGGTTCACCTTGATGCCCGCGCGGGCAAGCATCGACGTGGCCGCCTGGCAGATCGCCTCGTCATTGACGTAGCGGTCGTTCGGGCAGTCCATGCCGACCTCGAAGCCGTTCGGATAGCCCGCCTCGGCCAGGAGCTTCTTGGCGCGATCGAGGTCGAAGGCCGGGCGGGTGAAGTCCTTCGAATGGACGAAGAGCTCGGGCGCGATCAGCAGCGCCGAGGGTGTCGACAGGCCGCGCATGACGCGGTCGCGGATCAGGTTGATGTCGATGGCCCGGTAGAAGGCCTCGCGCACGCGCACGTCCTTGAACGGGTTCTTGCCCTTCACGCTCGAGGACAGGAGCTCGTCGCGCACCGTGTCGAAGCCGAGGAAGATGGTGCGCAGCTCCGGCCCGGTCATCACGCGGGCGTTCGGGCTGCCGTTGACGCGCTGGATATCCTGCAGCGGCACCGGCTCGATCACGTCGACCTCGCCGGTCAGGAGCGCCGCCACTCGCGTGGCGTCGTTGCTGATCGGCGTGAACACGATCTCGTCGATGTTGTGCTGGGGCTTGTCCCACCAGCTCGGGTTCTTCTTGAAGACCGTCTTCACGCCCGGCTGGTGGCTCACGATGGTGAACGGCCCGGTGCCGTTGGCATTCAGCGACGCGAAGCTCGGAGTCGTGGCCGCCGCGGGCGTCGGAGCGGTGGCGTTGTTGGCCTCGCTCCACTCCTTGTCCATGATGTACCACGTATCCCATTGCGAGTTCAGGATCGGGTTCGGCGAGGACAGGACTACGTCGATTGTGTAATCGTCCACCTTCACGAATTTCGCATCCGTCGGGACCCGCGTCACGAAGTTCGAGCCGTTGGCGCGCACCCGGTCCGCCGAGAAGATCACGTCGTCGGCATTGAAGTCATTGCCGTTATGGAACTTCACGCCCTTGCGCAGGAAGAAGCGCCAGCGCAGGCCGTCGTCGCTGATCTCCCACCGCTCGGCGAGGGCGGGCTCGACCTTCAGATCCTTGCCGCGCCGGGTCAGCCCCTCGTAGACATGGCCCAGATGGGCGTTGGTCGTGGTCTCGTTGAGCGTATAGGGGTCGAGCGACTTGAGATCGCCCTGGTTGGCGTAGCGCAGGGTTGCGGCATCGGCCGGCAGGGCGGCGCCCGCGAGCGCAAGTCCCAGGGTCGCGGCAAAGAAAGTCTTCCTCAGCATCGTTCCTGTTCTCCACTGGAGGGGTGTCACGTTTCAAGCGGAAGGGTTCATCGGCTTCTCGCGGCCGGTTGACGTAGCGTGACAGGGAACGGCGGGCGGGTCCAGGGGCGAGGCCACGGCCGGGGAGCAGCCGTGCGGCATGGCGTGGCGGACAGGATGCGATGGATCTGGGAGGAAGCGCGGCCGATTCGGGCCGCCTGGAGCCTTCTGGGGATCGGAAGGCCTGGAAATTGGAGCGGGCGAAGGGATTCGAACCCTCGACCCCAACCTTGGCAAGGTTGTGCTCTACCCCTGAGCTACACCCGCGCTCCACGGCTTGCGCCGTTGCGAGGCCGCTGATGTGCCTCAAAACGCTTCACATTGCAAGGGGTCTTTTTGGTCGGGGGCCTCTCGCAGCCCTGGTCCATCGTCTCCCGGCCCGAGGCCGGGCCGGCGGGCCGCGAGAGCCTCGGACGTGAAAGCGAACTCACGTCCGAGGCCTTGAGTTTTGTTTTTTGAGCATCTTTTCACGCAAAACCGGTTCCCACTTTTGCGTCCGATGCTCTAGAACCTGCGATCCATCGGAGGTTGTCGAACCGTGACCCATCTCTCGCCCCGCGCCCTTCTCGACCGGCTGGCCGCCCTCGGCATCGCGGCCGAGACGGTCGAGCACGAGCCCGTCTTCACGGTGGCCGAATCGCGACCGGTCAAGGCCCGGATCCCCGGCGCCCATTCGAAGAACCTCTTCGTGAAGGACAAGAAGGGCCGCTTCTTCCTGATCACCGCCAAGGACGAGACGGCGATCGACCTCAAGCGCACCCACGAGGCCATCGGCGCATCGGGGCGCCTGTCCTTCGGCTCCGCCGAGCAGCTGCGCGCCCTGCTCGGGGTCGAGCCCGGCTCGGTGACGCCCTTCGCGGTGGCGAACGACCGGGAGGGCCAGGTGACGATGATCCTCGACGCCAACCTGATGGAGCACGAGCGGGTCAACTTCCACCCCCTCGTCAATTCCATGACCACGGGCGTCTCGCGAGAGGATCTGCTCAAGTTCCTGCGGGCAACCGGCCACGACCCGCTGATTTTGCGCCTGCCCGAGCCCCCAGTGGAATTGCCGGACGGCACGTCCGCTCCCATTTGAGGAAGACGCAAGATCCCTTATTCATCTCAAGACCGTATCCGAGGATCGCATGCTCGCCGACACCCCCCGCAACGGCCCCTCCGCCGAGGGTCTGATCAAGGACACCACCACGGCGGCTTTCCGCCAGGACGTCCTCACCGAATCGATGCAGCAGCCGGTTCTCGTGGATTTCTGGGCACCCTGGTGCGGCCCCTGCAAGCAGCTGACGCCGGTCCTCGAAAAGGTCGTCCGTGAGGCCGGCGGCAAGGTCAAGCTGGTCAAGATGAACATCGACGAGCACCCGCAGATCGCGGGCCAGCTCGGCGTGCAGTCGATTCCGGCGGTCTTCGCGTTCCAGCGCGGCCAGCCGGTGGACGGCTTCATGGGTGCCCTGCCCGAGAGCCAGGTCAAGGCCTTCATCGAGCGCCTCGTCGGCCCCCTGGGGCCCAGCGCCGCGGAGGAGATCATGGCCGAGGCCGACAGCCTCGCGGCGGAGGGCGATGCCGCGGGCGCGGCCGAGCTCTATGCGGGCATCCTGGCGCAGGATCCCACCCATGCGCCGGCCCTCGCGGCCCTCGCCAAGCTGCACGTGGAACTCGGCGACCTGGAAGGCGCGCGGCGCCTCCTCGACATGGCGCCGGCCGACAAGGCCAACGATCCGGCCATTGTGGGCGCCCGAGCGGCCCTCGACCTGGCCGAGCAGGCCGGCTCCCTCGACGACACGGCCGAGCTCGAGCGCCGCGTCGCGGCCGATCCCCTCGACCACCAGGCCCGCTTCGATCTGGCCATCGCCCTCAACGCCCGCGGCCAGCGCCAAGAAGCTGTCGACCAGCTCCTTGAAATCGTCCGCCGCGACCGCAATTGGAACGAGGACGGTGCACGCAAGCAGCTCGTCCAGTTCTTCGAGGCCTGGGGCCCGATGGATCCGGCGACGCTCGCAGGACGGAGGAGGCTTTCCTCGATCCTGTTCGCCTGACGCCGCCGATCCACGGGCAGGGAGACGGGAATGGGAATGAATGCGGTCTACCGAGGGCCCGAGGATTGCCCGTCGGTGATTCCGGTCTTCCCCCTTCCGGGCGCCCTCCTGCTGCCGCGGGGTCAGATCCCCCTCAACATCTTCGAGCCGCGCTACCTCGCCATGGTCGACGAGGCCCTGAAGGGCGACCGCATCATCGGCATGGTGCAGCCGGACGCGGACGGGGGCGGCCCGAGCCATTTCCCGCGGCTCTACCATGTGGGCTGCGCCGGGCGCCTCACTCAGTTCGCTGAGACCGGCGACGGCCGGTACCTGATCACCCTCGTGGGCATCGCGCGCTTCCGCATCGCCGAGGAGGTGTCGGCCTCGACCCTCTACCGGCAGTGCCGCGTCGATTTCACGTCCTACCGGGACGATTTCGTGGCCCGCGCCGGCGAGGAGGAGGTGGACCGCATCGGCGTCGTCAAGGCCCTGCGCGACTTCGTGGAGGCGGCGGACGTGCGGGTCGACTGGAAGGGCATCGAGGAGGCGCCGAACGAGGCTCTCGTCAACGCCCTGTGCATGATGAGCCCCTTCGGCGTGCGCGAGAAGCAGGCGCTCCTCGAGGCGAAGGACCTCAAGACCCGCGCCGAAGTGCTGATCGCGCTCACCGAGATCGAGCTCGCCCGCGGCACCAACGGCTCCGAGACGCCCCTGCAATAGGAGAGAACGACCGTGACTGACAACGCCCCCGTCGAGGCGACGCGCATCGACCCCAAGCTGCTGGAAATGCTGGTCTGCCCCCTGACCAAGGAATCCCTCGACTACGACCCCGTCCGCCAGGAACTCATCAGCCGCCAGGCCAAGCTCGCCTACCCGATCCGCGACGGCATTCCGATCATGCTCCCCGAAGAGGCCCGCCCCCTGACCGAGTGAGGCAGCACCGCGGCTTCACCTCTCCTGGGCTTCACCTCTCCCGTGTGGGAGAGGTCGGTGCGAAGCACCGGGTGAGGGTTGTGGCTTCTCCGGAGAGGGCATGCCCCTCACCCCAACCCTCTCCCCCTGGGAGAGGGAGAGAAACGGAGGGAGGTCGCGCGACAGCGACAGGGCACAACGGATTCCCCTCCCCCTTGTGGGGAGGGTTAGGGTGGGGGTGTGAGCGCCACGTTCTGAGACTTCAGCGCCGACGCCCCCACCTCCAGCTCCTCCCCACAAGGGGGAGGAGAGCAGGGCGGCGCCTCCCTCGTCATTCCGGGGACGCGGAGCGGAGCCCGGAACCCATAACCACTGACGGTGCAGGATAAAGGGAAGCGGCTGCCGTAGCTCTTTTTTCTGAGACGCTGGCGGTTATAGGTTCCGGGCTCGCCTGCGGCGCTCCGGAATGACGGGGAGCCGCTCTCGTCCCGCTCAGATGAAGAAGAAGTCCTTGTAGGTCATCTTGAGGTTCTTCTTGAGCATGGCGATCTCGACCGCCTTGTGGCTGCCCGAGCCATCGGAGTCGTAGTACAGAATGCCCTTCTTGCGGTCGTAGATGAAGAAGTCGTCCTTGTCCGTCGCCTTGTCGAGCTTGAAGAACTTGCTCGCCATCTTCAACGGCTTGGCTTCCGTGCCCTTCTTGATCGTGGCGTAGAGCTTCTTGTTCGATTTGAACAGAGCATTGTCGAGCCAGAGCGAGTCGTCCTTGACGACAAAGTCGCCGATCTTGTCGAGGTTGGTCTTCTTGCTGAACTTGGTGTCGAACACGAACACGTCCTTGCCCTTGCCGCCGAACAGCACGTCCTTGCCGGCTCCGCCCCAGAGCACGTCATTGCCGGCATCGCCCTTGAGGGTGTCGTTGCCGGCCGCGCCATAGAGCTTGTCGTTGCCGGCATTGCCGTAGAGCTGGTCATGAGCCTTGCCGGCCTTGAACACGTCATCGGCGATGCTGCCGCGCGTGAGCTCGCGCACGACATCGGTGACGCCGATCGCGAAGCTCTGCTGCGCAACCCCGCCATGGCCGTCATTCACCTGGACCGTGACATTGTGGGCGGTGGCCTGCTCGAAGTCGAGCTTGAACCCGTCCGCCACCAGGATCTTGTTGCCCGAGAGCATGAACCGCCCGCCCGCATTGTCGAGCAGGGTGTAGGTGAGGGCATCGTGGTCCGCATCGGCCGCCGCGAGGCTGCCGACCTCGGTGCCGGCCAGCGCGTATTCGGCCGCGGCCTTCACGCCCGACAGGGTGAGCCCGGCCGGCGCATGGTTGGTCGGGGCCGGCGTCTCGTTGACATTGCTCAGGTCGATGCGGATCACCTGCTCCGCGGACTGGCCGTCGGCATCGGTGGCGACCACCTTGATGTCATGGAAGGTGGCGGCCTCGTAATCGAGCCGGGTGCCGTCGGCCACGAGGATCTTGGTCTTTGTGGCATCGAGCATGAAGCGCCCGCCCGCGCTGTCGCTCAGGGCGTAGGTGACGGCCTTGCCTTCCGGATCATGGGCCGTGAGGGTGCCCACCTCGGTGCCGGTCGGTGTGTTCTCCGCCAGAGTCACAGCCGTCGCAGCATTGAGACGGATATTGTCTGGCCCCTCGTTAACGCCATCCACATTGATCTTGAAGGCCTGGGTCACACTGGTTCCGCCCGGCTTTCCATCAGAGGCCTTCAGGTAGACCGTGACGTATTTCTGATTAGCCGGAAGGCTCTCGAAATCGATCCCTGCCTTCAGCTTAAGCTTCTTGTTGCCCGTACCGGAATTGTCGATCTCGAAGAGATTGTTGGCGTTGCCCGCCACGGTGTCGTCAAAGGACCAAGTGAAATTGGTGTCGTTGTCGTCGTCGTGCGCCGTAAGGTTGCCGACAAAGGCAGCGTTCTCGTCGATATGGACAGCCGTATCGCCGTTCAACTGGAGCGTGTCGGGAGCATGGTTGCCCGCGACGACATCCTTCACTGTAATGGTGAAGGTTTGGTAGGTCGACAGGGATCCTGCACCACCATTCTTGTCGGACACCTTGAGCGTGATATTGAACGTCTGATCACCGGCGACATTCGGCAGTGCCTTGGCAACCGTCAAATGACCATTCGCATCGACGGCGAAGAGGCCACCAGCATCCGCGACGTTACCATTCTGATCCTTCAGCTCGAAGACGAGACCCGCTTGGTTATCTTCTGGATCATAGGCAGAGAATATACCGATCTGAGTAGAGGGATCGGCATCCTCATTGACCTGAGCGTTGTTGAGGCCCTCGATAACNGGAGCCNCGTTATCATTATTGGTGATGGTGCCGGCAGCCGTACCGTTGGTGCCGATGGTGGCGTTGCCGTTCGTCGCCTGGCTCAGCGCGACCTGGAAGGTCTCGTCCGCCTCGAAGGCCGTGTCGCCCGACACCGTGAACGAGAACGTCTTCGAGGTCTCGCCATTGGCGAAGCTGACCGTGCCGCTCGGCAGCGCGCCGCCGAAGTCGGCCGCATTGGCCGCGTTCGTGCCCGAGCCGGCCACCGCCCAGTTCACCGTCGAGGCGCCCACGCCGCTGTCGCGGGTCACCGTGTAGGTGTAGGTCACCGTGCCGCTGTCGCCCTCGGTATGCGTCACCGCCAGCGAGGCGGCGTCGAACTGAACCACCGGGACCGGAGCCGCATCATTATTGGTGATGGTGCCGGCAGCCGTACCGTTGGTGCCGATGGTGGCGTTGCCGTTCGTCGCCTGGCTCAGCGCGACCTGGAAGGTCTCGTCCGCCTCGAAGGCCGTGTCGCCC
>Ga0065721_10049836_pt1 | contig 26523 bp, 22 predicted proteins | sample Mesricmetagenome_FD_59108 | JGI IMG/M metagenome (GOLD analysis project Ga0065721, IMG submission 59108) | Mesophilic microbial community from rice straw/compost enrichment Sample: eDNA_1 v2 (version 2) | ecosystem: Engineered > Solid waste > Grass > Composting > Bioreactor | place: USA: Davis... | reverse complement strand
GACGGCCTGCTGACTGTGTCCCCCGCCGGTACGGCGGATGTGCGGATGCGGATGTACAACCCGGACGGCACGGAGGACATGTGCGGCAACGGTCTGCGCTGCGTCATCCGCCTCGCCCGTGAGCGCGGCCGGATCCCCGATGCGGGGCGCGTGGAAACGCTCTCCGGGCTGCGTGCCTATCAGATCCGGCCGGACAGCGTCATTGACACGGACCTGGGCATTCCTCGCTTCGCCCCGCCGGATCTGCCTATGCGCGCAGCCGGAGAGCGCGTGGTGGACTTCCCGCTGGAGGTGGACGGCGAGACGCTGCCGGTGACGGTGGTCTCCACGGGGACCACGCACACGGTCCTCTTTGTGGACACGCTTCCGGACGACGCCCGGTTCTTCCGCCTGTCCCCCCTGATTGAGCACCACCGCCTCTTCCCCGCGCGCACCTCCGTCATGTGGACCCGCGTGGCGGGGCCGGACGCCCTGGAGTTGCGCATCTGGGAGCGCGGCGCGGGCGAGACACTGGGCTGCGGCACCGGCTCCTGCGCAGCGGCGGTCGCCGCTCATGTCAAGCGCCTGGTCACCCGCACCACGGTCAACGTCCGCTCCCGCGGCGGCGACCTTCAGGTGCGCTGGGACCCTACGCGCGAAATGAACGTCCACCTGATTGGCGGCGCAGAGACGGTCTACACCGGCGAGGTCGCCCTCGATGCCGAAGGTTGAGCTTCAGGGAGCGCCGGAGCCGTTTGCGCTGCTGAACCGGGTGCCCATCCGAGAGTGCGGGGAGCCACTGGTGGACCTGCGGGACGCGTGCCCCACCGTGATGCTGCGCCCCGGCTGCCTGCCCTACCTGCGGCAGACCGCCGCGTCGATGCTGAACCGGGCTCAGGGAAACCTCCCACCGGGCTACCGCTTCCTCGTCTCCACGGCGCTGCGGACCCTGAAGATGCAGGCGGATATGTACTGGGCCAACTACCACCGCCTACAGCGCGAAAAGCCGCACCTGCCCACCTCTGCTCTGCGCCGCATCACCAACAAGTACTTCGCGCCGCCGGACGCCAAGGCGCCGCCCGGCCACACCACCGGCGGGGCCGTGGACGTGGCGCTGCTGGGTCCAGACTTCCAGGTGCTGGACGTGATTGCGCCAACGAAGGGCTGGGAGGCGGCGTACACCTGGTCCGATCTGATCGGCCCGGAGGCGAAGCGCAACCGCATGCTGCTGATTGAGGCGCTGCTCGCGGCCGGCTTCTCGAACTGCCGCGACGAATGGTGGCACTGGTCCTACGGCGATAACGCCTGGGCGGTCCGGACCGGCTGCGCCGTAGCGGTGTACGGCCTGATCGCCCCGCCGCCCGACCACACGTATGCCGGGAGCCGCCACGGCCCCTCTGATCGACTGGGATATGCCACTCGCCGCCGCACCGGGGAGTGACGAAAACCGATAGACGGCCGGCCACCGGTCGTGCTACAATGGAGGCACTATGCCAGCGTTGCACAAGACCCGTTTGTCCGCCCTGGTGACGGTGCTCACCCTTGCCGTCCTGGCGCCCGTCGCTGCTGTCGCGCGCGCCCAGACGGCTGCGGCGCCACCCGCCGCCACCCTTCTCCAGGTGGATGGCATTACCAACCGGACCATCGATAAGCTCTGGGATCGCACAGACTACTACTGGCACGACGGAGATTACAACCGTATTGTGGGTCTGATACGCGTTGTGATCGAAGCCGACCCCGAATTCTACGAGGCCTACAGCGTGGGCGCCTGGCTCCTGTGGAGTATGGGCGACAAGCCGGCTTCCAACCGTCTCCTGGACCTGGGTGTCCAGAAGGGCAAGAACAAGTGGATGGCCCAGTACAACTTCGGCGAACTGCTCTTTGTGCGCCGTGAGTTCAAGGATGCCATCCCCCATTTGAACTTCGCGATCCAGCACGCGAACGCCCCGGCGCAGGCGTGGAAGATGCTTGCCCACTCCTATGAGAAGACGGGCGATGTCAAGAAGAGCGCGGAGCTGTGGCGCACCGTGGTGAAGCGGTTCCCCAACGATCAGGCGGGCCCGTCGAACCTCGCGCGCGTGGAGAAGAAGCTCCAGGGTGGATAACCCCGTCAACCCGCAGGAAGAAGATCGGCCCGAGCCGGACCGACGTGTTGAGGCCCCGCCGACGCCGGAGAGGGGCCTTTCCGTTCCCGCCACTCTCTGGATCTGGCTGGCGGTGCTCCTGGTTACCTTCGTCGCCCCCTACTTCAGCAAGGCGAGGACCACCGGGCAGGAGATCACCCAGGAGTCCGGCCTGACCACGAAGATGTTCCAGCGGGTGCTTCAGGCAGAGCTGCACACCCGCATCTACCTTCTCTTCCAGACGAAGGTGATACAGGACGTGCTCCAGCAGCAGTCCGCTCCCTCCCCGGCGCCCGACGGAAAGCCCAAAAGCGGGCAGGCCGAAGCGGCGCTGGGCGCGGGTCAGCAGGCGCTGGAGGCCATTCGAAGCTTTCAAAGGGTGGCCTCCGAGAGCAAAGGCCCCAACAGCGCCCGGAAGGCGCTGATACTCTCGGCGATGGCCTCGCCCCCGGAATTCGCCCCAGGGCCGTTCATCGACAACACCCTGGTCCCGCTTCTGCGCGAGAACGGCGCTTCCGCCGCGGAGGTCGCCGCCGAAGCGGCGCTCTGGCGCTCGCTGTATGTGCCCGGCGCCGCGCCCCCCAAAGACACGGCAGCGGCGGCGTCCCGAATCGGCGCCATGCCGCTCACCATCCTCACAGACCGCGCCCTCTACGACCTGTACACGCGCGCCGGGGAGACGGAGAAGGCGGAGGCGGCGCGGGAACGCCTCGACCGCAAAGCCCTGTCCCAGGGGCTGCGCATCATCGCTCTCAACCTTAGCATCTTTTTCGTGGGGCTGCTGGGGCTCATCGCGCTGACCGTGTTCCTGATCGCCTGGCGACGAGACCGGTGGAGCATGGTGGCGCGCGTCCCCACCCAGCCACAGCGGATGACCTGGGGCGATCTGCTGGATGTATTCGTCTTCTATCTTGCGATAAGCCGCGGGATAGGCTTCGTTCGTCCCTGGCTGATACCGGATACCGCCCTCTCGACCGCTGCCCTGGCGGCGATTCTGCAGGCGCTCACGGGAGGACTGGGGATCGCCTACGCGGTGTGGCGCGCCCACCAGCGCGGCACCACGCTGCGCGACCTGGGCGTACGCAGCCGCAACCTCTTTGGCGACATCGGCTACGGAATTGTGGGATACGGCGCGGCGCTTCCGATCCTCTTCCTCCTTTCGCAGATCAACCAGTTCCTCTTCCGGAACAACACGTCGGCCACGCCCAACCCGGTGCTGCCGCTGCTCGCGGGCGAGCAGGACGCGGCGATGCGCTTCGTGATCTTCCTGCTGGTTTCGGTCGGCGCGCCGCTCTTCGAGGAGTTCTTCTTCCGGGGCGCGCTGTTTTCGGGCCTCCGCACGCGCTTCGGCTGGGTCGCCTCGGCCGCGATCTCCGGCGCCATCTTCGCCATGGCCCATCCGCCCTCGGACTGGCTCCCAATCTTCGGGCTCGGGTTTGTCCTGGCGACACTGCGGGAGATGCGTCAGAGCCTGGTACCGGGCATCGTGACGCACTTCCTCCAGAACTCGATGGCCTACGTGCTCATGTCGACGCTCTTCAGCCGTTGAGTCAGGAACCTTTGCAGAGACGGATTGTATGTCGGATGTGGTCGTACGTGTTCGGGTGACGCCGCGGGCGGACCGCAACGCTGTGGTCGGCTGGCGGGCAAGCGACGGGGTGCTCCTGCTGCGCGTTTCCGCCGCCCCGGTGGACGGCGCGGCGAACCGCGCCTGCACGGAACTGGTAGCCCAGGCCCTTGGCGTCCGTAAGTCTACAGTAACGCTCGTCGGAGGCGCGACCGCCCGCGACAAACGTTTTTCGGTGACCGGCCTGACCGAAGCAGAGTGTGCGGAACGCCTCGCACGCCTCCCCCACGTCGGCGACGGCGCGGCCGGTTGACCTCCCGCGGAAAGTGATAGAACAGAAGACATGAGCAGCAGCGAAACGGTAGTGACAGACAAGGTCTACGATGTGATCGTCCTGGGCAGCGGCCCGGCGGGGCTGACAGCGGCCATCTACGCCGCTCGGGCGAACCTGGACCCGCTGGTGCTGGAGGGGCCGGTGCCGGGCGGGCAGTTGACCATTACCACGGATGTCGAGAACTTCCCCGGCTTCCGCGATCCCATCGCCGGACCGGACCTGATGGACGCCATGCGGGAGCAGGCGAAGCGCGTTGGCGCGACGATCAAGGAGGGCTGGGTCCACAAGGCGGACCTGTCCCACCGCCCGTACGCGCTGTACACCCACGATAACCAGGTCTACCGTGCGAAGACGCTCATCATCGCGACCGGTGCGGACGCCAAGTGGATGGGCCTGCCCAGCGAGGACGCCCTGAAGAACAAGGGTGTTTCCGCGTGCGCCACCTGCGACGGCTTCTTCTTCCGCGGCAAGGATGTGGTGGTGGTCGGCGGCGGCGACACGGCTATGGAAGAGGCGATGTACCTGACGCGCATGTGCCGCAGCGTCACCGTAATTCACCGCCGCGACACCCTGCGCGCCAGCAAGATCATGCAGGAACGCGCCTTCAAGAACGAGAAGATCCGCTTCCTGTGGGATACCGTCGTCACGGAGATCCTCGATGTCAACGCGGGCAAGGTGACGGGGGTACGCCTGCACAACCTGAAGACCGACGAGGTCTCGGTGCTGCCCACCGACGGCGTCTTTGTCGCCATCGGGCACAAGCCCCAGACGGACCTCTTCAAGGACCAGTTGGACCTGGATGACAACGGCTATATCTGCCTGACCAAGGGCACCCATACCGGCATCCCCGGCGTCTTCGCGGCGGGCGATGTCCACGATACCGTGTACCGCCAGGCGATCACCGCGGCCGGCATGGGCTGCATGGCGGCGATGGACGCTACCCGCTTCCTGGAAGCCGAAGAGGCTGCCGGGTAGCGGCGCACTGGGGGCATAGGACGCAAGGGCAGGGGCGCGAAGGACGTAACGAGGGAGATGGAGCGCAGCAGCGAAGATACCTGTTTCCCTCCGGCCGATCCCCGCGCCTCTGCGTTTTTCCCCTTTTCGGGCGGCGGGAACGTGCTTTCGGTGGGGGTGGACCTGACGGACGTAGGGCGGGTGCGCGCGGCGCTCGCGCGGCACGGGGAACGGTTCGTACAGCGCATCCTTTCGGAGCGCGAGGCGGCCTACTGCCTCAGCAAGAAAGACCCCGCGCCACACATCGCCGCGCGCTTCGCGGCCAAGGAGGCCGTCATCAAGTGCCTGGGGGGTGGGTGCGACCTGAAGGAGATTGAGGTCGTGCGGGCTCTCTCCGGCTTTCCCTCCATTACGCTGACCGGCCGCGCGCGGGAGCGAGCCGGCGACCGGCGGGTGCTGATCTCGCTCACCCACCTCGACACGCTGGCCTGTGCGTTCGCCGTGCTGGTCACGCCCGAACCTGGCGCATGAGCGTCTGCGCCCTCTCCCACCTCCTGCTCGCGGCCACGCGCCGCCTCGAAGCGGGTGGCATCCCCGCTGGCGAGGCCCGGCGCGAGGCGCGCATCCTCCTGGGCCACGCCCTCGGCATCTCGCATGAAGAGATGCGCCTGCGCCCGGAGCGCGAGGTCTCCGGGGAAGACGCCGCCCGCTTCGAGTCCCTCGTCGCGCGCCGCGCCGCCCGCGAGCCTCTGGCCTACCTCACCGGCACGCGACCGTTCTACGGCCTGACATTCGAAGTAACGCCCGCCGTCCTCATCCCCCGCCCGGAGACCGAGTTCGTGGTAGAAGCGGCACTGGCGGGTTTGGGGCCAGACCCTAAGCTTCTCGACGTCGGCACCGGCTCCGGGTGTATCGCGATCGCGGTGGCGGTGAACGCCCCTGCGGCGACAGTCTACGCGACCGACCTGTCTCCCGAAGCCCTCGCCATTGCGCGCCGGAACGCGGCGCGCAATGGTGTGGCCGAACGCATCACCTTTGCGGAGGGAGACCTGCTCGCGCCTGTCGCGGATGCCGGGCCTTTCGACGTGATCGCGTCGAACCCGCCCTACATCGCGCCGGAGGAGATCGAGCGACTGGAGCCGGAGGTGCGCGACTGGGAGCCGCGCCTGGCGCTGGGGACGCACCCGGATGCGCTGCACTTCTACCGCCGCCTGGCGGCGGAGGCGCCCCCCCTGCTCGTGTCCGGCGGCGCGCTCATCGCGGAGGTCGGGCAGGGTCAGGCGGAGGCGGTAATGGCGCTCTGGCGCGCGGTGGGCCTGCTCGACGTGCATGTGATCCCGGATCTGGCGGGTATTCCGCGCGTGGTCACGGGGCGGCGAAGTACTCCCGGTCCAGCGTCTTGACCTCGTAGATGGCCTGACGCCGGACGCCCACTCCGTACTCCACCAGGTAGTGCGCCAGCCTCTCGCCGTCGATCAGGACGACCGTGCAGTTCTGGCTAGGCCGAACTTCCGTCTTCGCCGCCGCGGAGAAGTGCCCACTGGTAACGAAAATGCCCTTCGCGGCCCCGTGCTTCTGGAGGGCGCCGACGAACCCGCGCACCTCCTCCGCGCCGACCTCCTGTTTGCCGTCCCGCTTCTTGGCCTGCACATACAGCGTGCTCAACCCGAGCGGGTCCTGCGTCACGATGCCGTCGATGCCGCCATCGCCCGGGCCACCGACCACCTTGCCGGCGTCCCGCTCCAGCGTTCCGCCATAGCCCATTGCCACCAGAAGGTCGATGACGAGGCGTTCAAAGAAGGGCGGGGAACACCGCTTAACCTGCTCCGCAACCGCCCGCACGAGGGCAGCGCGCGAAGCTTCGAACGCCGTCCGCAGCGCGTCCTGTCCGACCGCGTCCACACCCGGCAGAGCGGTGGCTTTTGGCTTCTTGGGCGGAGTGGGCTTCGCAGGGACGGGCTTCGCAGGGACGGGCTTCGCCGAAGCAGGCTTGGCGGGGACAGGCTTCGCGGGAGCGAGTTTTGCCGGGGCGGCCGGCGAAGCCTTGGGAGCCGGAGCAGCGGCCGCGGGGGTGACGGCCGCCTCCAGCGCCTCGGCGGTGACCCCGGCTTTCAGCAGGCTGAGCCCACGCGGCGTCGCGCGAAAGCTCTTGCCCTCCGTCGCCTCCAGAATCTCTACGCGCACCAGTGCGGCACGGGCCGAACCTATCCGGCAACGAGCCGATTGGCGTTCCGCCTCGGAAACGCCGAACGCCCGCGACAGGTGGTCGCAGGCGTCGTCGAACGTGTGCGCTTCCCCATCGGCGGCGATGCGGAGAAGCGGCAACAAGAGCGCCCCGGTGTTGGGAACGGGCATGCTCTCAGATTCTCCGCCGCCGCCCGTACTTCCTACAGGATGTAGCGCGAGAGGTCTTCGTCCTTGGCGATGTCGGCGAGGCGCTCGCGAACAAACGCGGCATCCACGGTAACGGCCTCCTGCGCCACGTCCGGAGCGTCGAAGGACAGATCTTCGAGCAGACGCTCCATCAGCGTATGCAGGCGGCGCGCCCCGATATTCTCGGTGCGTGTGTTCACGTCCACCGCGATGCGCGCGATCTCCCGCACCCCCTCATCCGTGAACTCCACGGACACGCCCTCGGTAGCGAGCAGCGCCGCGTACTGCTTCGTGAGCGCGTTCTTCGGCTCGCTCAGGATGCGCCGGAAGTCGTCCTCGGTCAGGCTTTCCAGCTCCACCCGGATGGGCAGGCGCCCCTGAAGCTCCGGTATCAGGTCCGAAGGACGCGCAACATGGAACGCCCCCGCCGCGATGAACAGGACGTGGTTGGTGCGCACCGGGCCGTACTTGGTCTGCACGGTCGAGCCTTCGATGATGGGCAGCAGGTCCCGCTGGACCCCCTCGCGCGAGACGTCCGGCCCGCCGCTGTTGCCCCGCCCCGCAACCTTGTCCAGCTCATCCAGAAAGATGATGCCGCTCTCCTCAGCGCGCTTCACCGCTTCGCGCTGCACGGCATCCTGGTCAATCAGGCCCCGCGCAATCTCGTTGGTGAGCAGTTCGCGCGCCTCCTTGATCGTGACGCGGCGCTTCTTCTTGCGCTTGGGCATCATCTGACCGAAGAGGTTGGAGATCTCCTGGCCCATCTCCTCCATGCCGCCGGGGCCGCCCGGGGCGCCAAAGAGCGGGATTGACGCGGTGTTGGTCTCCTCTACCTCGATCTCGATCTCGTCCGTGTCGCGGAGGCCGTTGGCCACCTGCTGGCGCATCTGCTGGCGGACACGCTCCTCCTGCTCCTGACGCTTCTTCTCCTGCTCCTCACTCTCAGACGGCGCCGTGGAGGCCCCGCCAACGGGCGTGCCGCCGTAGCCGGGCCGGGAGCCGCTACCGCCGTAGGGCATGGCGTTGGGCACGGAGCCGGGGGGCGTGGGCGTCGGGGTGTAGCCCCCGAACAGGCGGCTCATCTGCTGCTGGAACTCGGCGAGCTGGTCCTGCATGGTGCGTCCGGCCTGGTGCGCGGCCTCCGCTACCTTGCTGCGGCGCGGCACCAGGATGTCTACGATCCGATCCACCGCCATCTGCTCCGCGCGGTCCTTCACCCGCTCCAGCATCTCGCCCTCGACCAGACGGAGCGAGGTCTGCACCAGGTCGCGCACCATGGAGTCCACGTCCCGGCCGACGTACCCGACCTCGGTGAACTTGGTCGCCTCGACCTTCAGGAACGGGGCCTGCGCCAGCTTCGCCAGCCGGCGCGCGATCTCCGTCTTGCCAACACCAGTCGGGCCGATCATGAGGATGTTCTTGGGGATGACCTCGTCGCGCAGGTCCTCCGCCAGCCGTGCGCGGCGGTACCGGTTTCGCAGCGCCACCGCAACGGCGCGCTTGGCCTTCGCCTGCCCAACGATGAACTTATCCAGTTCGGCGACGATCTGTCGCGGCGTCAGCGCCTCGATCCGGTCGGCAGCCGCGCTCTCCGCGGCGTTCTTTATGTCCACGTAAAGTCCCCTCAAAAGAACGGCGCCCGGTCTCTGCCGGGCGCCGTCGAATTACTGCCCGCGCCCCCTAGCGGGAACGCGTCAAAATACAAAGCCGCCAACGAAGGCGTTGTCGCTCGGCTCATGCCGCCAGGTAACCCCCAGCGCCTTCTCAGAAAAGCCGGAGGAAAGGCTCTGCGCCACCAGCGTCTCCGTGCCTCCCGTCACAAACGGCCGGTACCACACCTGGGAGGGCATGACGCAGTGGGAGCAGGGATAGCGCAGGAGTGAGAGCGAGAGGGCATCCCCGCCCGTTACCGTCACCGCCTTCGCGTCCACCGCAAACCGGAGGGAAACGGGCTTCACCGCCACCACCTCGCCGAGCGCGGCGCCGGCCTTCGCCTTCAAGAGCGCCACCAGAGCCTCTCGCTGCGGCTTCGTGGCCGACTCGGGGACGTACACTACGGAGCGGCGCGGCGCCTTCTCATCGGCCAGGTTGGCCTGACCGGCCACGGCCGCCGCCACGCCCAGGCCCGCAAGCGGCTCCCCACCGAACTCGCCCTCACGGACATTGAGCGCGAGAATCGCCTCGCGACCGGCCGTGGTCAGCTCTCCGTTGTAGTGGCAGGGGCCCGCGTACACGGACGCCGACCGGGCCTCGATGTAATCGCCGGTAATGCCCGCGCCGAAGGCAGCAGGCGCCGCCGCGGCGAGGAAGGCTGCCGCGAGGATCGTCCCGAACATGCCTGTCGCGTTCTGGCTTCGCATCTCTGGGTACTCCTGTCGCGCGTTCTGCCGGCGCACACTACACTACTGCGCGCCCCTATTATACCTTACGCGCCTTCGGGCGCCGCCGGCGCCGGTTCCCCGATGGTCTCCAGGGCGATGCGGTCGTTGGTGAAGACGCAGATCTCGGCGGCGATGGTCATGGCCTGCCGGACCACCTCCTGAGCCGGCAGTTCCGTGGCGCGCACCAGCGCCTTGGCGGCGGACAGGGCATACGGCCCGCCGGAGCCGATGGCGAGTACGCCGTCGTCCGGCTCGATGACGTTGCCGTCGCCGCTCAGGAGCAGCAGATTCTCAGCGTCCGCCACAATCATCATCGCCTCCAGGCGGCGCAACACCCGGTCCGTGCGCCACTCCTTGGCAAACTCGATCACGGCGCGGCGCAGGTTCCCCCCGCTCTGCTCCAGCTTGCTCTCGAACTTATCCGCGAGCGCCTGGGCGTCCGCAACGCTGCCCGCAAAGCCCGCGAGCACACGGCCGTTGTACATCCGGCGTATCTTACGCGCCCCGGCCTTCATGACCGTGTTGTTGAACGTTACCTGGCCGTCGCCTGCCAGGGCGACCTGTCCGCCCCGGCGCACGGCGACGATGGTGGTTGCGTGCATCTGGTTGTTCATAGTCTTGTTCCCGGCTACCGCCGCGCCATCTGACGCGGGGCCGTGCCAGCTGGCGCGGCCGGCGCCTTGTCGGTCGGCGGCTTCAGGTAGGCGGTTATCATCTCCCGCGCGATCGGCGCGGCGTCCGAGCCGCCATGCAGGTTGGCGCGCCCCTTTTCGGAGTACAGAAGAACGCCCACCGCGATCTTCGGGTCCTCGTAAGGCGCATAGCAGGTGAACCACGCCAGCGTGGTGTCCTGGCCGCGCCGGCGGTCCTTCTTTTCGGCCGTGCCGGACTTGCCCGCCACCGCGATGCCCGGAATCGCCGCCGAGCGGGACGTGCCGCTCACGACGACGGCCCGGAGGCCCTGCGCGATGCGCCGGATGTGCTGCTCCGACAGCGGCAGCCGGTGCTGGACCTCCGGCTTCGCGCGGTACAGCACCTTTCCGGTGGTGTCGCGGGCCTCCTCCACGACGTACGGCTTGTAGATAACGCCGCCGCCCGCGATAGCCGCCGAGAGCTGCGCCACCTGAAGCGGAGTCATCAGCACATCGCCCTGCCCGATGGCGACGTTCGCGGTGTCGCCCGCATACCACTCCGAGTCCGGGTTGCCAAACTTGGGAGCCATGACCGCCTTCCAGGCGGGGGTCGGGAAGCGGCCGCGCGCGGCGTACGGCAGATCGATCTCCGTGGCCACACCGACGCCGAAGTGCTCCCCCCAGCGCGCGAACTCGGTCATCCCCACCGACAGCGCCGTCTGGTAGTAGAACACGTCGCAGGAGACCGCCAGCGCCCGCTCCAGACCGACCGATCCGTGCGCGCCGTGGCATCCCTTGCGCCAGCCGCCGATGTTCAGGGCGCCCCCGCAGAAGTAGTGCGTGTAGGGCGAGATGCGCCCCGTCGCCAGTCCCGCCGCACTGGTCACGATCTTGAACGTCGAACCGGGCGGTTCGGCCGCGGAGATGGCGCGATTAATCAGGGGCGCCGTCTTCGGGTCGTTCATGGCGTCCCACTTCTTGCGGGACAGGGGACGCACGGCAAAGTCGTTCGGGTTGTAGCCGGGGTAGCTTGCCATCGCCAGAATGCGCCCGGTGCGCGGGTCCACCGCGACCGCCGCCCCGGTACGCCCGGCCAGCATCCGCTCCGCCGCCTCCTGCACCCGGCTGATCAGCGTCAGGCGGAGCGTGGCTCCCACCATCGGCTTCTCGACATCCAGGACCCGCCGGCGGCGCATCTTGGAGTCCACCTCATAGCGGGTGCTCCCCTCGGTGCCGTTGAGCAGGTGGTCGTACTGCTTCTCTACCCCGTCCTTGCCGATGAAGTCGGTGGCGACATAGCCGAGGGCGATGTTCTTCTCATCGGCCATCTCCTTCTCGGTGATCGGCCCGATGTGACCGATGACGTGCGCGGCGAATGAGCCGTACGGGTAGCGCCGCACCGGCTCCACCTCCGCGTACACGCCGGGCAGATACAGACGGTTCTCCTCGATGCGGGACAGCAGATGGAGGTCGGCGTTCTCCCAAACGGGAATCGGGCGCACGGCCGAGCGCGGGAGCGCCTGCTTGAGCAGCGCCTCCCGGTCGTCTGCGGGGAGGGCGAGAAGGTCACACAGTCTGTCCAGGACCGCCTGCCGCTCGGCCTGGTCCCGCGGGAGAGGCTGCGGGTCCAGAAAGACGGTGTACCGGGCGCTGTTCTGGACCAGAAGCCGGCCGTTGAAGTCGGTGATGATGCCACGGGGAGCGGTGGTGCGTACCGCCATCTGGCGGTTTGTGTTCGCCTGACTGCGGAACTCCGGTCCGCGCAGGATCTGGAGGTACCAGAGACGAGCCACCAGGATGCTGAGCAGCAGGAAGATTACGAGGGCAAAGCCCCACACACGCCCGCCGGTGACCTGGGTCTCCCCCGGAGGCATCTCCTCCCACGCGGCACGCCCTCGGTGCGGGCGAGGCGCGCCGCCCTTTCCGAGCCGCTTCGATTGCTCCATGGGTGCGCCGCCTCCCTAGCCGTCGCCCGGCATGGGCCGATGCACCCCGCACCGGCTCTTCGGCGCGGCACTGGGGCGCAGAGTACGGCTGACGGTTTCCGGGCACCACCGGGTAGCGCGCTGGCCTGAGTCGGCGCAGACACTCACGGTTACGGTGCGCTCCACGGGCGGGCGCGGCGGCGCGACCGGAGCCGCCGGTCGGCGCGGCGCCGCCGCTTCGCTGCGACCCGCGGTAGGCCCGGCGAACGAGGCCGTGCCGAGTTCACGCACCGCGGTCGGCATGGAGATCGCGGTCACGGGCGCGGAGACCGGCGTGGCGCCACTGCGCTCCGATGCCCCTTCGGCGGTCCCCTCCGTGGCCGCGGCCAGGGTGCCTTCCGCCTCTCCGGAGCGCTCCGTCGCCGTGGTCATATCCCGGGCGCCGGAGTCACGGGAGCGGCGGGAATTGTCTGCCGCGGTTGTGGCGGCGGACTCCAGAGCGGCGTCCGCGGCGGCGGCCGTCCCGTCCCCCTCCCCGGCAGTTTCCGTCACCTTCTGGATCGGCGGCACCACCTTTTCGGCGGGCGGCAGCACCGGGAGCTTCGCCTGACGCTGAATCGGGATCGCCGCCTTCATGAAACGCGCCCAGATCGGGGCGCACACCTGACCACCAGTGACGCCCGCCATCGGGAAGTAGCGGACCACGGTGCTCTTCCCCTTGGGCACCCGCCGCATGCCGCAGACCCAGACCGCCGTGGACAGTTCGGGCGTGTACCCGACGAACCAGGCGTCCTTGTTGTCGTTGGTGGTGCCGGTCTTGCCGTGCGCATTGGCGACGTCGTGGATTCCCTGAGCGCGGGAGGCCGTACCGACGGCGACCACGTTTGCCATCATGCCGCTCATCGACGCGACCACGGACTCCGGAATGACCGCCTTCTCGACCTGCGGGGCGTTGTTCTCCAGTGTCACCCCCTCCGCATCGACCACCCGGATAATCGCCATGGGCTCTGCCCGGTCGCCGTGGTTGGCAAAGACGGAGTAAGCGGACGCCATCTCCAGGGGCGTGACCTCATAAGATCCGAGCGCCAGCGACAGGTTCGGCTCCAGGCGCGAGGTTATGCCCATCCGACGCGCGCACTCGATCACGCGCCGGATACCGATGGCATCCGCGGTGTTCACTGACGCGTTATTGTAGGAGAAGGTGAAGGCGCTGTTCAGGCTGGTCCAGCCGTTCGGCCCGCCGCCGCCCGGCCGGTAGTTCCCGTACGCCTTGCGGCTGTTGTCCACCGAGGCATAGGGGTTGTAGCGGTTCGGGTTCGCCATCATGGCGGCGGTGTAGACGAAGACCTTGAAGGCAGAGCCCGGCTGCCGGCCACCCTGCACGGTGTAGTTATACTGGTCCTTGTTAAAATCGACGCCGCCGGTCATGGCCCGGATGTAACCCGTGCGGGGCTCCAGTGCGATCAGGGCACCCTGCGTTACGCCGGAGGATCGCCCCTTCATCACGCCGTTAATAAGGGCGCGATCGGCCTCCCGCTGCATCGCATAGTTCAGGGTGGTGTAGACCTGGAGCCCGCCCTTGTACACGGCGTCCTCGCCGTACTTCATCATCAGACGGCGGATGACGTAGTTGGTGAAGTACGGAGCCTTGAACTCCCGATGCTGGTGCGGCTTGTCCGTTACCAGGAAGACGCCGTTCGACTTGGCAAGCTGCTCCTGCTCCGGCTTGATGTAGCCCAGCTCGCGCATCTTCGTCAGAACCACGTCCCGCCGCTTGATCGCGGCCTCCTTGTGCCCGAACAGCTCGTAGGCCGTGGGCCGCTGGGGAATACCGGCCAGGATGGCGGCCTGGGAGAGGGAGAGTTCCTTGACGCTGCGCCCGAAGTAGAGCTTTGCCGCGGCCTTGATGCCGTAGGTATTCACCCCGTAGCAGACCTCGTTGAGGTACATCTCAAGGATCTGCTCCTTGGAGTAGTGCTTCTCCAGGAGAATGGCGAGCAGCGCCTCCTGCACCTTGCGGGACAGGGTCTTCTTGCGGTCGCGCAGGATGTCGCGGGCGAGCTGCTGCGTCAGGGTGGAGCCGCCCTGTGACATCTCGCCGCTCTTGAAGTTGGCCACCAACGCGCGGGCGATGGCCTCGAAGTCGATGCCGGGGTGCTCGTAGAACCGCTCGTCCTCAATGGCAATGGTCGCCTTCTTCACGACCTCCGACACTTCGGTGATGGGGATGTACTCTTTGTACTCCCGGTACACCTGCCCGAGGATCAGGTTCTTGCCGGTCTTGGGGTCCTTGTCCGTGGCGTAGATAGTGGTCACGCCGCCCGGGGTGTACTCCACCAGGCGGTCCATCTGCGGCAGGTCGCGCAGGGCCTCCGACGCCTCCCGCACCTGCAGAGTCGCGTAGACCGCTCCCCCGATCGCGCCGATCAGGAGCACCATGCAGACCAGGCCGAAGAAGACCTTGATCCCCTCCCAGATCAGAACGCCGCGACCGGGCCGGCGGTACTGCTGCCGACGCTTCCCGGCCTTCGCCGCTCTGCCGCGGTCGCGTTGTGCCATCGACGCCCCTCCTGCCAGGGGCGCCGCCGCAGCGGCAAGGACCGCAGTCCCGACGCAACGGCGACGCCCCCGGCGCTCACTCGCTCAAACTACCGCTTCAAATACTTCCGCTTCGCGCGATCGGTTCCGAGGTCACGCTTGCGGACATCGAAGCGCCACTGCGGCTGCCCGGCCTTCTGCAGGAAGCAGAAGTAGTTGGACAGAATCGACGCCAGTTTGCGGCGGGTGACGCGCCGCACGATATTGACTTCGGTCATCAGTTCCACGAAGTCCAGCCCCTTGGGGTAGTGCGCCAGGACTTCGCAGGTGATGTCGAACGTCGCCATGCTCTCTTCTTCGTCCGCCTGTTCGCGCAGCGCGAGCAGTTCGGCCAGGCGGGCCGGGGCCACATAGACCTGGGGATCGTTCTCCGGAACGGGCTCGAACCGGAACTCGTGCGGCCGCGCTGTGGGATGCAGCAGGAAGACGCCACCGGACTCCGGCGCGATCAGTTCGTACAGGCCGAACAGGTTGAACATCAGGCGCAGCTCGTGGTTGACCACCACCTCATGCGCCTGACCGCTCGGGTCGCGCAGCACCACCTCCACCACCGGAGCGTCGTCCGGGAAGAAGCCGTCCGGCACCTGGCACAGCGGGAAGGTCCCGATCTCCTTGTGGTGCATCTTCAGCACCAGGCGGATCGGCGAACCCGGCTCATACTCCTCCGCCCCCGTGTACTCGCCCTCGTCGTCGCCGACATCCTGGGCCAGCGGGTTCTGCGTGTCCTGGCGAAGCGAGCCGGCGAAGCCCTCGTCCTCGATCTCCTCGTCCATGATCTCGCCGTCCATGGACACGAACTGCAGGTCCGGGTACGTGAGGAACTCGGGGATGGAGTACACGAACAGCGGGAGCGCGTTCGCCTCGCGGAAGCGGCCCGCACCGACGTACGCAAACCGCTCGTCCTGCTTCAGCCGCTCGGTCAGAACCTGGACATCCGCGCGGTACGACGGGTCACCCGGCACCACCTCGTAGCGCAGGGCCAGGAGTTCGGACGCATCAATGGCCGCGCCCCGCTCGGAGACAATCTGCTCCAGCGCCGCCAGGTCCGCCTCGCTTACCTCCAGCGGTTTGACGGGCTCCGCCGCGGGCGCTGGCACAACGGCCGGGGCCTCCGGTGCTGCCTCCTCCTCGGTCGCCGCTTCCGCCGCTACGTCGCTCTGCGGTGCGGCCGGGGTGTCCGGCACCACGACGGCGACCGGGGTCGCAGCGGGAGCCGCTGCCTCCTCGGTCATGTCCTCGCCCGCCATCTCCGCGCCCCGCGCCTCCAGGAGGATTTCCAGCCGCTCAGCCTGCGCCTGGCTAATCCAGCGTCCCCCGGAGCGAGAGGTCAGCCACACAAGTCCCGGCTCGGCGAAGCAGGCCAGCAGGTGCGCCCGCGCGTCGTACTTGCCGCGCAGCGCCTTCCACGCCAGCACCCCGAGCAGCCGGTGAGGCACGGGCCGCCCACCCATCGCCTCCACCACGCGCAGCGTCGCCCCGGCATAGTCCTTCGGGCTCCACCCGGCATTCTGCGACGCTTCGACGAAGGGGGCGAGGTCCGACGGCTTCACCTCGTTGTCGAAGAGGACATCCTCCTCTTCCTCGCCGTCCACGAGCGGAATCCACTCCGTCGTGCCGTACTCGTTCGCAGCCGTCTTGAAGTAGGCGCTCTCGTTGCGCAGAGCGCGCCCGAGAAGTTGCAGGTAGACGTCGCTGTCGCGGTCGTAGATTACGGAAAGCTCACTGGCAAGCTGGGCCAGCGAGAGCGGGCGCCCCGCTGCCTGGAGGACCTCCAGCAGGTTGCGCTCCGTGGGGCGCGACCGGTCCAGGTAGCGCGCCGAAAGGTTCCACATGCGGTCTACCGACACGAACCGGGGCGAGTCGGTGACGGCCCGGCGGACGACCGGGAACGTTATCCGCGGGTTATTGATCTCCAGCGTAATTTCGGACACTTTGGACGCCTCGCCGCGTTCCAACAGCGCCATGTACACAAGGTCCGCAAGGTATTCGTCGGCCAGAAGCGCGTCCGTCTCCTCGCGCCCGGCCTGCTTTGTTTGAGCCAAACGAGAGCCTCCCGTGGTTCCACGGCCCGTCGCCTGTCTCGCGAGGACCGGTAAGGGTATTCATTTCGATCGCGCGGCGTCTACCCCGCCGCGGCGGCGGCAGCGGGAACCGCGATCAGGTCGTAGGGCTCGGCCTCGACCACACGCACACGCAGCCAGTCGCCGGGCCGCGCCCGGTCCGCCCCGCCCCGCACCAGCACTACGCCGTCGATCTCAGGAGCATCGCGGTATGAGCGAGCGACCAGGAGGTCGTCCCGCCGCCCCTCTACCAGTACGTCCAACTCCGCGCCTACCAGGCCGTCGTTGATGGCCTGCGAGATCGGCTGCTGGGCGGCCATAAGCTCGCGCCGCCGACGCGCCGCTGCCCGCCGGCGTGCTGCCTCACGCCGGGGATCGCGCGGGGTCATGTCGAAGCCCGGAGTCCCCTCCTCCGGAGAGTACTCAAACACTCCCAGCCGGTCGAACCGGGACGCGCGCACGAACGCCATCAGGTTCTCGAACGCCGCGTCATCCTCGCCGGGGAAGCCTACCAGGAACGTAGTCCGTATGGCTACGTCCGGCATCGCCGCGCGCAGCCGCTCGAAGAGCCGTAGGTAAGAGGCCGACGAGCCGCCGCGCTTCATACGCTTCAGCACACTGTCGTCGGCGTGCTGAAGCGGGACATCCACATAGTGCGCCACGTTTGCCGTGTCGGCCATCGTGCGTACCAGGCGGTCCGTCATCATGGTGGGGTAGCAGTACAGCAGGCGCACCCAGCGCAGACCCTCCACCCGGCCCAGCGCCTCCAGCAGGCGCGGCAGGGCGAGCTCCTGGTACAGATCCATGCCGTACGCAGTGGTGTCCTGCGCAATCAGGTTGACCTCGGCGACGCCGGAGTCCACCAGACGCTTCGCCTCGTCCACCACGCTCTCCAGCGGTTTGGAGCGGTGCCGCCCGCGGAAGCTGGGGATAGAGCAGAACGTACACGCGTGATCGCAGCCCTCGCTCACCTTCAGGTAGGCCGTCCAGGGAGCGGTGGCGCGCACGCGACCAGGGGGGATGAGAGGGTACTTCTCGGAGATCGGGGCAACGCGGTTACGCCCATCGGACGCATCCCCGCCCCCGCTGCCGGCCATGGGCAGCAGCGTCGCCGGCCCGGTCGCCCGGCGGGCGCTCGCGGTGCCGAACAGAACGCCCGCAATCTGCGGCGCGCTCTGGATGCCCAGGAACGCGTCCACCTCGGGGATCTCTTCGGTAAGCTCGCGGGCGTAGCGCTGGGCGAGGCAGCCGGTGACCACGACCTTGGAGAGCTGGCCTTCCTTCTTGCGCCGCACGGCGTCGAGGATCGTGTCGATGCTCTCGCGCTTGGCGCTTTCAATGAAGGCGCAGGTGTTGACCACCAGAACATCCGCCGCGTCCGCATCGCCCACAAGCTCCGCCTGCCCCGTCTGCGCCAGGGCGCCCAGCATCTCCTCGCTGTCCACGAGGTTCTTCGGGCATCCCAGGCTGATGAGGCCGATCTTCGTCTTGTTGTTGGCGTTCATAAGGAAAAGCGGGCGTTCGGCGGCGGCGGTCTAAGAAATCGACGTCACGACAAAGAAAAGCCGCCTGTCGGCGGCTCCTCTAACCTAAGATTATACGTCCGAAGCCGCTCGCTGTCAACGCACAACGAATAACAGCGTCTACCTGTAATTGACAAATTGTAACGGCACGTTTAAGTCGGCATCTTTCAGCTTCTGGATCACCGCCTGAAGGTCGTCGCGCGCCTTTCCGCTGACGCGCACCTGATCCCCCTGTATCGCGGCCTGCACCTTCAGGCCCGTGTCCTTGATGAGTTTCACGACCTTCTTGGCGGTGTCGGAGTCGAGACCCTGCCGGATCGTCGCGCTCTGGCGGACGGTCCCCTTCGCCGCCTCCTCCAGTTTGCCCAGGTCCAGCGCTCGGATGTCGATACCGCGCTTATGCAGTTTGGACTCCAGCACGTCCACCATCGCCTTCATCCGCGCCTCGGTGTCTGCGGAGAGCGTCAGGGTCGCCTTCTTGTCGTCCAGATCTATCTGCGCGTCGGACCCCTTGAAGTCGAACCGGGTATCCACCTCGCGCTGCGCCTGATCGACAGCGTTCCGCACCTCCTGCATATCCACCTTGGACACGATATCAAACGAACTCTCAGATGCCATTTGTCACTCCTCGTCCGACCCGGCGCCGATATCAGACCGTCTCCGGGTCGATTCCCAATTCCCGCAACTTATCTGCAAGCTTCTCCGCACGCTCTTCGGCACGCTTTCTGGCCTCGCCTATCTGGAGGAAGGTCAGAAACGGACGGCCGTCCGGGTAGAAGACCCGCATCTCCTGCCCTTCTGGCAGTTCGAAGCGCACGCTCATGCGGGGGCTCACCCAGGTGTCCGTATACTCCGCCGCGCGGAGACGATCGCCCTGCCGCACCCAGGCACTGAAGTCGAAGGTTTCAGGATCGTAGAGATAATACTCCTCCACGCCGAAACGATCGTAAAAGTCGAACTTCAGCGCCATTTCCCGCATCCGACTACTCGGAGAGAGAATCTCGAAGACGACCTGAGGCGCAACGCCGCCCTCTTCCCACTGGCGGTAGCTTCCCCGGTCCCCCCGGGGCCTTCCAAACGCCACCAGGACGTCGGGCGCCGTCGCCAGACGGTTATTCCCCTCCACTGGATACCAGAGCAGGTCTCCCGCGACGAAGACATCCTCCTGCTCCTGGTACAGAAGGTCGAGGTTGCCCTGAATCGTGGTGATCCAGCGGTATTGCTTCGTGTTATCGGCCATCGGCCTGCCGTCGCTCTCCGGGTAGACGACTTCACTCGTCGGCTGAATGGGCGCGGTCATTGCGGTCATTACTGCCGCCATCGTGGACACCTCCTCGCCTCAGTGTACCCGCCCGCTGCTCAGTCGTCCCCGGAGTCGGCGAGGGGCAGGTTCGGGTTGCCGGTGGTGGAGCCGCCGAACAGGGCGTCAACCTCGTCGCGGTTCATGAGGATCTCCCGGGGCTTAGCGCCGTCCAGCGGGCCGACGATGCCCTTCTGCTCCATCATGTCCACGAGGCGGGCGGCCCGGGTGTAGCCGATCTTGAAGCGCCGCTGGAGCATGGACGTCGACGCCTGCCCGCCGGAGACCACCAGGCGCACGGCCGACTCGAACAGGTCGTCCTCCGGCTCGCTCTCGCCCGAGTCGTCCTCGCCGGTCGCCAGCGACAGGGAGGAGGGCAGCACCTCGTAGTTCGGCTGCGCCTGCGCCTTGAGATACTTGACCAGCTCCTCCGTCTCATGCTCGCTCACGAAGCAGCCCTGAATACGCATCGGCTTCGGGGCGTCCATCGGCATGAACAGCATGTCGCCGCGCCCGATCAGCCGGTCGGCGCCCACCATGTCCAGAATCGTGCGCGAGTCCACCGCCGAGTTGACGGCGAACGCGATGCGGGACGAGATGTTCGCCTTGATCAGCCCCGTAATGACATTCACGCTGGGGCGCTGCGTGGCAATGACCAGGTGAATGCCCGTGGCGCGGGCGAGCTGCGCCAGGCGGCAGATGGCGGTCTCGATCTCCGGCCCGCTCTGCATCATCAGGTCCGCCAGTTCGTCCACGATGATCACCCAGTAGGGCATCCGCTCCTCTTCAGGGACGCGGCTGTTGTAGCCCTCAATGTTCCGGGTGCCGATACGCGCGAACTTGTCGTAGCGGTCCTCCATCTCCTTGATGGACTGCTTGAACAGTGACGGCGCCTGCTTGACGTTCGTAATGACCGGCGCGGCCAGGTGCGGGATGCCGTCGTAGAGCGACAACTCGACCTTCTTCGGGTCGATCATCAGCAGCTTCAGTTCGCGCGGCGTGCAGCGGTACAGCAGCGATGAGATGAGCGTATTGATGCCCACCGACTTACCGGAGCCGGTAGAACCGCCAATCAGGAGGTGCGGCATCTTCGCCAGGTCGGCGTAGCGACACTGGCCTGTCACATCCTTGCCCAGGGCAAAGGTCAGCTTTCCGGGCGCGTTCTTGAACTCGGGCCGCTCGATGCACTCGCGCAAAGTCACCATCGTCGGGCGGTCGCTCGGCACCTCAATGCCGATGGCGGACTTGCCGGGGATGGGCGCCTCCACGCGCACGTCGATCGCGGCCAGCGCCATCGCCAGGTTGTCCGCCAGCGACACGATCTTGCTAACCTTGATGCCGCGCTCCAGCGCGATCTCGTAGCGGGTCAGGGTCGGCCCATGCGCCACATCGGTGATATCCGCGCCGATGCCGAAGTCCTCCAGCGTCTGCAGCAAGATCTCGCGCCGCTCCTCGGACTCGCCCGACTCAGTGGGGGCTTTGGGGTCGGGCGCACGGAGCAGGTCGAGCGGCGGCAGGGCGAACCCACTCGTTTCCAGCAGCGGCGGCGCGCTCGGGTCCACGCCGCGCGAGGACGGCGCCGCGGCAGCGCCTGTTTCCGCGCCGCCTCCCGGCTTGCCTTCGCGCTTCGCCAGCGGTGTCACCTGCGACGCGGCGTCTCGCGCCGCCAGCGCATCCACGCGGCGCACGGACGGCAGCGGAATCTCCTCCTCGGTGTCCTCCTCGGAGCCGATTACCGCCTTCTCCTGCGGCTCAGGGGTACGTCGCCGGAACACAGAAAGGCCGGAGGAGGCCACCTGCTCGTCCGCGGTCCCCACAGCGCGGTGGCGCCGCGGCGCGTCAGGCAGCGCCTTCGAGCGCTTTGCATCGTTTGCGGCCTTGCGCTCCTCGGCTAGCTGGGCGGCACGGGCAGCCGCTTCGCGCGCGGCCTGCGCTGCGGCCCTGCTCCCGGCCCGGGCGCCCGCGTTCACGAGCCGCTCGACCGGCCCCAGAATCAGGGGCAGCGGCACGTCAAAGAGGTAGATCAGGGAGGCTACGGTGAACGCCCCCAGAGCGATGTGGCCGCCGACTGTGCCGACCGCGACGCGCAGGCACCAGGAGAGCGCCGCACCGACGTAGCCGCCGTAGGTAAGCAGGTTATCGCGCGCGAACTGCCCGCCAATGGGGACGTGCCCGAGGTGCCACCAAGTCACAAACACCAGGAAAAGCAGGGTCGCGCCGAGCGTGTTGTCCCAGGAGCGGTTCTTGCCCACCGCCAGCATGACCCCGGAGGTGATAAGGACGACGGGGAACGCCCACGCCCCCTCCCCCACCAGAAGGCGCATCCCGCTGACCACGGTCATACCGAAGACGTTCTCGCCCGCGTGCGATGGGGGGAAGAGCAGCGTGGCAAGCAGAACCAGCCCGACGGCGACCAGGCTAATCCCGGTCACATCGTACAGGAACCGTGTGTTGGTACGTGCCGCGCGTGCGGCGGACCCGCCGGCGCTACCTTTGCCGGAACTGGCGCTATTGTTGCCGCGCGGCGGCCGCGGACGGCGGGGAGTGGTCTGTCGGGGCTGTGCCGTGGCCATGCCGTACGGGCGCTCCTTGTCCTTCGCTGCTCGTCGCTCGCTCACGGCGCAATAAATGCGAACAGCTATTCACCAGAGTATAGCGGCAAAGAGGGCTTGCGGTCAAGGAAACCACCCGTACGCGGCGCGTGGGGCGGCGGTCGCGAACTAATGCCGCCCCTGGTACCGGTTCGCCTGATAGGCCAGCGTCCCGGCGGCCAGATCGACCTCGGCGACTCCCCCAACAGGGAGCGTCATGCGTCGGGGAATGTGGCCGTACGCGACGCCAGAGGCGACCGCGACGTGCTCGGGGGCGAGCGCCAGGCACAACGCCGGAACGCCCCGCTCCAGCAGCGCGTCCTCTTCAGGCGTTGTGCCGTTGAACGAGCCGATCAGGATGGCGGTCAGGTTCTCCAGCAGCCCCGCCAGGCGCAGTTGGGTCAGGCAGCGGTCCACCACGTACAACTCCTCATGGATGTCCTCAATCACGAGGATGGCGCCTGCCAGGTCCGGCACGTAGGGCGTACCTACCAGGGAGGTGAGCAGGGAGAGGCAGACCGGGTAGACCGTGCCGGTCAGGGTGAGAGCGCCCCCCGGTCCTGCCCGGTGGATCGTCCACGGCGCCGTTCCCTCCGGCCGCTCGAAGGTCCGGGGAAAGCCGTGGTCGCCGACGGCCAGCCAGAAGCCCGCTTCGCTGTGCGGGTCCAGAGTGTCCTCACCGAAGCCGTGCCCCGCGGTCGCCATGATGCCGCTGAATGTGACGACGCCGGCTCGCGCGGCAAACGCCAGGGAAAGAGCGGTGACATCAGAATAGCCGACCAGGGGCTTTGGATCGCGGCGGGCTGCGTCGTAGTCGAGGCGGTCGAGCAGCCGGCCCGCGCCGTACCCGCCGCGCGCACAGAGAATAAGGTCGATACTGGGATCGCCCAGAAAGTGGTTCAGGTCGCGCAGGCGCCCCTCGTCCGCCCCGGCCAGATAGGGGTGTATCGCGCCCCCAGCGCTACCGGCGCTCTCGCCGACCACAACGCGATACCCGCGGTTCTCCAGCGCGGCCACGGCCCGCGCCAGACTTTCCGGCGAGGAGGGACCGGAGGGAGAGACGATGCCAATGGTGCCGCCCGGCGGCAGCGGCCGGGGCCAGAGCAGGGAAAGCGGGCTGTGTTCGGATGAGCGCATGATGCCTTGGGTTTTACGCGGCGCCCGGGTCATATCCTGCCGGTTACCGCAGCGCAAACGGCCGCCCGGGGGCATCACGCTCCCGGGCGGCCGTTTCCGTCGTTCGCTGCCGTACTACGGACTCTCCCGATTCGCAGTTCTCAGTACACCGAGTCCATCGTGATCGGGCGCGGCGCCGCATCGGCGATCCCCCGATTGTTCTGCCAGGAAGCGAACTGCTCCTTCACGGCGTTCAGCGGATGGGGCGAGTCCTGAATCTCCTTGAGCTTGCCGCCCAGGCGATTCATCGTCCCCTTAATCCCGCCGGGCTGTTTCGATGCCCAGTACAGGCCGCCCCCGATGGCGGCCGCCATCAGCAGCCCCGAGTGGTTCTTATGTCTCATTGTTTGTGCCTCCATTCTTGCTCTCGTTGTTTCCGTGACTCCTCGCGGTCCCCCGCGGGATATCTCCGTGTGATCTCGTTTCCCGACTCTCTCCGAGTTTTTCCTACCCGAGCCCCTTGCGGGGTAAACGCCCGCCGCGTTACGATAGACCGTCATGACCCAGCAGACCGCCACTCCCACCGACGTTGACGCCGCGGCTCTCGAACTGGAACCGCTGCCACTGCCCTACCTACCCGGGGCAGCCATCTTCGACTGTGATGGCACCCTCGCCGACACCATGCCCATCCACTACCGTGCCTGGCGTGAAACTCTAGACAGCCTCGGGGCCGCGCATGTCTTTCCGGAAGAGCAGTTCTACGCCTGGGGCGGCGTGACGGCGGCGGAGATCGTCGCCCGCCTGAACGCCCGGCATGGCCTCACGCTGGCGGTCGAGGAGACGGCGCACTTGAAGGAGGAGACGTACCGGCGGCTCATGCCGGAGCTTCGCGCGATCCCGTCCGTCGTGGCCGAAGCGCGTCGCTTCCGCGAAGCGGGCATCCCACTCGCTGTGGCCTCCGGCGGGCGGCGGGACCTGGTGGAGCAGACCCTGCGCATCCTGGGAGTTCGCGACTGGTTCGGCGCGGTGGTGGGCTCCGAGGATGTCCAGCACGGCAAGCCGGACCCGGAGGTCTTCCTTACCGCTGCGAACGGCATCGGCGCCGTCCCCGCGGACTGTGTCGTGTACGAAGACGCCGACGCGGGCATCCTCGCGGGACAGCGGGCCGGGATGCGCGTCGTGGACATCCGCCCCTACCTGCCACCCCGATGAGACACCTTCCCCGCGAGGCGCGGACCCGTGTCATCGTCCTGACGGACATGACCAGTCGGGAGACCGGCGTACGCGAGCCGGACGACGCCCAGTCGCTTGTCCGGTTCCTTCTCTATACGAACGTCTTCGAGGTCGAGGGCCTTTATGCCACCTCTGGCCTCGGGCATGGGCACGTTACGCGCCCGGAGATACTCCGCGAGATCGTGGACGCCTACGCTCAGGTGCGCCCGATGCTCACCCGCCACGACCCTGCGTTCCCCCCGGCGGACGCCCTGCAGCGGGTGATCCGGGCCGGTCAGCCCGTGGCGGGCCGGGACGTGCCGGTGACGGAGAGCGTCGGCGATGGCAAAGACACGGACGCCTCCCGCGGCATCCTGGAGGCGGCGGACCGGCCGGACGCGCGCCCGCTCTGGCTGCTCTTCTGGGGCGGCACGGCGGACCTGGCGCAGGCACTCTGGCGGGCGCGGCGGGACCGCTCGGCGGCCGAGCTAAAACGGCTTATTTCCCGGCTCCGTGTCCACGCCATCCATGACCAGGACACCACCGCAGCATGGCTCCGGGCTGAGTTCCCCGACCTTTACTGGATTCAGCGCACGAACGGTAACCGGGGCATATACCGCGGCGGAGATACCTCGCTGGTGTCGCCGGACTGGGTGGAGGAGAACGTGCGACGGGGGCACGGGCCACTCGGCGCCCTTTACCCCAACTACGCGGGAGGCGACATCTGGAGCCGGCGGCTCGGCCCGGTGCGCGGCATCAAGGAGGGCGACACGCCCTCTTTCCTGGCGCTGCTGCCGAACAACCTGGCATTTGGGCCGGATGGCTACGACCCGGCGCTAGGCTCCTGGGGTGGCCGCTTCCTCCCGGAAGAGGAGGCTCCCCACCGGTTCCTGGAGACCGGCGACCCCGATGTCGCAGGCTCGGAGCAGGACCCGCACCCCGATATGGGGGCCGTGTACCGGTGGCGCCCGGCGTTCCAGAACGACTTCGCGGCACGCATGGACTGGTGCGTGCTCTCCCCCAAGGAGGCGAAGCACGCGCCGACCGCCCGCCTGGCCGGCCCGGTTGAGCGGCTGCTGCGGCCCGGGGAAACTGTGGTCCTGGATGCTTCCCCCTCTACGGACCCGGACGGTGACCGCCTGCGCTTCTCCTGGTCCCTGTATCCCCCGCAGAAGGGGGACGGCCCGTCGAATGAGATACGGATTGCCGGGGAGGGCCCCACGGCGCGCTTTGTGGCTCCGGCCGTCACCGAGCCGCGGCGCTTCTGTGTCCTGCTGACCGTGACCGGTGGGAATGCCCTTCCCCTCTCCAGCTACGCCCGCGTCTTTCTCCGGGTGCGGCCGTAGTACCCCGCGGTGTTGCGGATAAAGAAGGGCCGGAGAACCACCGATAGGGTAAACGGACGGCGCCTATGCGGGCCCGCCCGCTCTTTGCATCACTTACTTTTAGGTCTCGTCTGAGTCTCGTTAACCACACCTCTGCCCCGGAACACTGGCGTCCCGGGGCGTTTTTGTGCCGCTACGGGCAAACGCGGCCGCTCCCCCTGGGTACAATAGCGCCGGAGGAATGACCTGAGCTATGCCTGATGCCACGTTGCCGATTTCGCTGGATGCCGCGTACCTGGCCCCCGAGGTGACCCCCGAGGGCGTCGCTGCCTGGGAAGACCGTCTCGCCTGGGCCCACCGCACCCTGGCGGAGGGAACGGGCGCCGGAGCCGACTTTCTCGGATGGCTCGCCCCCGCCGCTATGGTGTCGGATGCCGAAGTCGGCGAGATCGAGGCCATCGCCGCGGACCTCCGGGAGAAGAGCGACCGGCTGGTCGTGATTGGTATCGGCGGCTCCTACCTAGGCGCCC
>Ga0065721_10049835_pt1 | contig 26551 bp, 26 predicted proteins | sample Mesricmetagenome_FD_59108 | JGI IMG/M metagenome (GOLD analysis project Ga0065721, IMG submission 59108) | Mesophilic microbial community from rice straw/compost enrichment Sample: eDNA_1 v2 (version 2) | ecosystem: Engineered > Solid waste > Grass > Composting > Bioreactor | place: USA: Davis... | reverse complement strand
CCCGCCTGCCCGGCGGCGCTGGCGGGCGGCCCGCCGTCGTCCTGCGGGCCGGAGCATCCTGCCAGAGAGCCGAGCGCTGCGAGGAGCGCCGCGGCAGCAGCGGCGGACCGAAGAGCGCCGTACGTGTTGCGGGCCATCTAGTCCTCCTCGATGGTGAACAGCGGGCGGATGCCGTTGGCGTTCACCAGGGCGAGCGTCTCGCTCTTGTACCACTTGGCGTGGCCGTCCGCGAACGCTACGTTGGAGCCGTCATTGTGGCGCGCGGGGATCGAGCCGAGCATCTTGGGCGAGAGGTTGGGGTAGAAGGTCGCCTCGCAGGAGTTCTTGTTCTCCCAGGCGATCTCGCCGACCGCCCAGCCGTCCCCCCCGCCGCACGGCGGGACGAAGTAGGCGCGCCGATCCACCAGGAAGATCGTATCCGCCGGGCGCGGGATCTCGGAGATAGCGCGCCCGGCCGGGCTGTTGGTGGGCGCACCATCGGCGCCATCAAAGCCGGTGTTGCCGTCCCAGCCCCAGTACGTCGCGTTGATGCCGTAAGAGCCGGGGTAGGAGATGCTGTTGAAGAAGTCGGCATCGGCTTCAACGGCGTTGGCCCGGGTCGGCTGATACCGGATCGGGTCCGGGTCACTCGGACACTGGAACAGGTCAATACTTTTCACGTAGGTATACAGGCCGTCCTGCCAGCGCTGGTTGCCCGGCCACCCGCCGCCGCTCCACCCCGGGCCGACGCCCCACCATGACGGCACATTCGTCTCGTCGAAGTCCTGTGCGTACATCATGGCGGCCGTCCCGAGCTGCTTCATATTCGAGAGGCAGCTGGTCTGGCGGGCCTTCTCGCGCGCCTGGGCGAATACAGGGAAGAGAATCGCGGCGAGGATCGCTATTATGGCGATCACGACGAGCAGTTCGATCAGGGTGAATGCCGAGCGTGTGGCCTTCCGATGCATCCGGTTCATGTCATTTCCCTTCGGTGGGTGGTACGTCCACGCTTCGTCGTGGCGCCCACAGGCGGCAGCGGCTGTCTCAGCCGACTCCTTCGTTTGTTGAACGCTTGCGCGTGTGTCCGCCCGCGCCGAGTGTGCTGCGTGCCGGCTGCTACGCCGTGTCTCCGGGGAGGAGGCGCACCGGCATGCGTGTCAGCGGCGGGGGCGGGCTATCGCCGCTGTTATTGATCTGTGCCACGAGAATGTCCATCGCGCGACGACTGATGTCGTTCCAGTTCGCCCCGATCGTCACCAGTGCTCGGGGCGTCAGGTGGGGGGCCAGCAGGCCGTCGAAGCCGACCACGGCCAGGTCTTCCGGCACGCGCACGCCCCGGGCGCGGCAGGCATGGATCAGGTTAAAGGCGGTCAGGTCGTTCCAGCAGCACACGGCGGTCGGGCGCTCGGACTGTGCCATGAGGGCGTCCAGGGCCGGTTCGGCCGCCTCCATCTCGATGGAGAAGAGCGGCGCCTCTTCGGGGGACGCCCCGCCGGCCGCCATCGCCTCGCGGAACGCATCGCAGCGCTTTTCCACCGAATGGAAGTGCGTGGTCGGCCGGATGAAGCCGATGCGCCGGTGCCCGCGCTCTCGTAAGTAGTCAACGAGGAGGCACATGCCGCCTGCATCGTCGCAGATCACCGAGGGAATCCCCGGAACCTCGTCCGCGATGGCTACCACCGGAAGCCGCGACTCGGCCAGGCGGGCGATCAGCGGGTCTTCGGCGTGGGTGTGCAGGAACAGGCCATCGACGCGACCGTCCACCAGTTCGCCGAAAATGTCGTCCGTCGAGGCGCCGCGGTAGGCGCCGTGCAGGAGGATATCCAGGCGGTGCGGGTCACCTGCCCTCTGAAGGCTTCCGATGACCTCAGCGAGGAAGGCATTCCGGGCGTCGACGTAGCCATAGCCCGTATAGAACCCGACGATGTTGGTGCGCCGCCGCCGCAGGGAGCGGGCGACGGCATTGGGGCGGTAACCCAGGCGCGCGGCGGTCTCCAGCACGCGCTGCCGGGTCTCCGGCGCAACGCGGTAGTCGCTTGCCCCGGAGAGGATGCGCGAGACGGTAGGCTGAGAGAGGCCCAACTCTCGCCCAATGTCCTTGGCCGTTACCGGGGATTGTGCTGGCGTCGGTGCTTTGCGCATTGGAATGCATCGTACGCGCATACGTTGCGCATACGTATGCCCCATTATTCCACCGTAGAGGCAGGCTGTCAAGGGAGTTGATGAATATGCCGCCGTGGCCGCCGCCCGGAGGCAGCCACGGCGGCCACGGCGGCCAGGTTAGCCGCGCAGGACTCGCTCCACCACGGCGTCGAGCGGGGCGGTGGCGAGGGCGATGGCGGTGTCACACACGCCGTAGTACAGATAGAGCGTGCCGTCCTTGACGACGTTGGCGGTGGGGAAGATCACATCCGGAATGTACGCTCCGAAGCGCTCGTAGTACGCCTCCGGCTCCATGAGCGCCTCCGCGGTGCGCGCCAGCACCCGGGTCGGGTCCTCCAGATCGAGGAGCATCCCCCCGAGGCGGTAGCGTACGTGCTTCACCCGCGCGTCGATCGTCTGCACGCCGTGGTAGAGCACGAGCCAGCCGGCGTCGGTGCGGATAGGCGGGGTGGACCCGCCGATGCGGTTGTCCTCCCAGGCGAACTCCGCCTTCGCGACCAGCACCGGGTCGGTCCAGTCGTGCAGGTCGTCGGAGTAGCTCAGCCACATGCTCGGGCCGGTTGTGCCGTACTCCGGGCCGACGTAGGACAGGGGGCGGCGCAGCACCGCATACCGGCCGCCGATCTTCTCCGGGAACAGGATCACGTCCCGGTCGTCGATGTCGGGCGTGGTCACCCAGGAGAGGTGCTTCCAGTGGACCCGGTCATCCGATACGGCGATGCCCGAGCGGGTCATGTTGTCCGGTCGGGCGCCCTGCACGTTGGCGGAGCCCCCGGTGGTGTCCGGGGCGGCCCGCTCCACGCCGGGGAACTCGCTCTCGTGCGACTCCGGCACGCCGACGCCGGTCGGATGGCTCGACCAGGCGTAGGGGCGGAAGGCGTACGTCATGTAGTAACGCCCGTCCATCTTCGCTACCCGGGGGTCCTGCACTGACCCGTACATGCTCCCCGCCATCTCCGGCGTGAACACGGGCTCCGGCGACGTGTGGACGAAGTGGACGCCGTCGTCAGATTCCATCATGCCGATGTAGCAGTGGAACGGCCGGAACTGGCCCGCCGTGCGCTCGTAGAGGTAGAAGCGCCCGTCGTCATCGAGCAGGACGCCAGGGTTGAAAGTCACAGCACGGCGCCAGTCGTAGAGGCCAGGCACGACGATGGGGTTTTCCGGGTGGCGAACGAAAAGTGGTTCCATGCCTCCGATTATAGGGGAAGCCGGCGCCACAGGGAAGGGCGGGGGAACTGCCATACCGGAATGGTGTCAGGTTATGCGGAGACCCGCCGCCATTCTGCCGGAAACCGGATACAATAGCACGTCGCCGGCGACTGGAGTGAGCACGGGACACGGGGGGAATGGACCTGACGGCAGCGAACATTTATCACGACGACCCGCACGCGGAAGGCGATACGCCGAAGGAGGAGTGCGGGATCTTTGGCGTGTACTGTCCGGGCGAGGACGCGGCCCGGCTGGCGTTTTTCGGACTGTTTGCGCTTCAGCATCGAGGGCAGGAGTCGGCAGGTATTGCCGTATCGGACGGCTCGACGGTGCGGATGCACAAGGACATGGGGCTCGTCACCCAGGTCTTCGACGAAACGGTTCTGGCGGGGCTTCCCGGGCACATCGCCATCGGGCACACGCGCTACTCCACAACCGGTTCGTCAGTACTGCGTAACGCCCAGCCGCTTCAGTGCCTCACCCAGCAGGGCAGCGTGGCGGTGGCGCATAACGGCAACCTCATCAACACGCGGGAACTGCGCGACGAGATGAAGGACCGGGGCATCCCCTTTGACACCACCAACGATTCCGAGGTCATCGCGCGCCTGATCGCGGATCGCATGGCCGGGGAGAACTGCGAGGGCGGTGTGCCTCTGGCGGAGGCGGTACGCCAGACCATGGAGAAGCTCCAGGGCGCCTACTCGCTCGCCATCCTGACAGAGACCGAAATGGTGGGTGTCCGCGACCCGTACGGCATCCGGCCTCTGTGTTTGGGACGCATCGGCTCCGATAAGTGGGTCCTGGCATCGGAAACGTGCGCGCTGAACACCGTCGGCGCGAAATTCGTTCGGGAGCTCGTGCCGGGCGAGATCGTGGTTATCGACGCGAACGGGGTGCGGCGAATCTCCGGTATCCCCATGCGGCGCGAGGCGCTCTGCATGCTGGAGATGATCTACTTCGCCCGCCCGGACTCGGACATGTACGGCCACACGCTGCACATCGCGCGGCAGCGGATGGGCATGGAACTGGCCCGCGAGCATCCGGCGCCGGGGGCGGACATCGTGATCGGCGTCCCCGACAGCGGGACACCCGCCGCCCTGGGGTTTGCCCAGGAGAGTGGCATCCCGTACGCCGAAGGGTTCATCAAGAACCGCTATATCCAGCGCACCTTCATCCAGCCGGACCAGCGCATGCGCGAACTCGGTGTGCGGATGAAGCTAAGCCCGATCCGCGAGGTGCTGGAGGGCAAGAACGTCGTCATGGTGGACGACTCCATCGTGCGCGGCACTACCACCGGCAAGGTCGTGCGCCTGCTGCTGGACGCCGGGGCCCGGGAGGTCCACGTGCGCATCTCGGCGCCGCCCGTACGCTTCCCCTGCTTCTACGGGATCGATATGGCGACCCAGGACCAGCTGGTTGCCGCAAGCCACTCCGTGGAGACGATTCGTCAGATGATCGGGGCGACGTCGCTCGGTTACCTATCTCCGGACGGACTGAGCCACGCGCTATCCGTGCCGAACGACAACTTCTGCATGGCGTGCTTCCTGGGGAACTACCCGATCGAGATCCCCCCGCACGTGCGCGTGGAGAAGTTCGCCTTCGAGTTGCCCATGAACGGCAGTCAGTCCGGGGGCAAGAACGAACTGGTGGATGATGGCAACATTGACGGAATCGACGACAGCAAGCCCGGGGGGTAGGAACGGCGCGGGCGTGACGGTCCGCGTCCTGCTCTTCGGCCACTATCGCGATGCCGTGGAGGCGGCGGGCGGCGACGCCTCCGGCGCTTTGCAACTCGAACTGCCTCCGGGGGCGACGGTGCGCGACGTCGCGGACGCCCTGACCGCGCGGGAACCCCGCCTGGGAGACCTGCTGGCGCGGACGCGAGTGGCCGTACGCGCGGAGTTTGCCGACCCCGAGACGCCGCTCGAAGAGGGCGATGAGGTGGCCTTTCTCCCCCCCATGAGTGGCGGGTAAACTCTCCCCATGATCCTACTCACTCAGGAACCGCTCAACCCGGACGATGCGGTGCGGCATGTGATGACCCGAGCAGACGGCGCCTGCGTCCAGTTCGTTGGCGTGGTGCGCGACCACTCGCGCGGCCGCGCCGTGACCGGCCTGGAGTACCAGGTCTACCTGCCGATGGCGGAGGCGCAGATGCGCCGAATCGTGGACGAGGTCCGAAACCGCTGGGGGCTTGCCTGCGCGATCCTGCACCGGTACGGCCCCATTCCGGTGGGCGAGGCGGCGGTGGTGGTGTGCGTGGCGGGCGCGCACCGCGGCGAGGCGTTCGACGCCTGCCGCTGGGCCATCGACACGCTCAAGGCCGAGGTGCCGATCTGGAAGAAGGAGTTCGCTGCCGACGGCACGTACTGGATCGAAGGCGATGAGTCCCTACCCGCTACCACCACGAACGACCCGGCCCCTTGAGCGGCGGGGGCAGTCAGGAACCGGCCCGTTGATCAATGAGCAGGAGCGGAGGCCATCGGCGGCGGAGGTCGTCGTTCGCCCCCTGCGCAGCGCGGATATCGAGTCCGTGGCGCGCATCCAGCGGCAGTCCTTCTCCGAGTACGAGGTCTGGAGCGTTCAGGCGTACCTCACGGAGTTGACCAACCCGAACGCCGTCTACCTTGTGGCGATGATCGGGGAGGAGATCGTCGGCTACGGAGGGCTCTGGGTCATCATGGACGAGGCGCACGTCACCACTATCGCCGTGGCGCCCAACTATCGCGGGCAGCGAATCGGGGAGCGCCTCCTGGTGGAGATGCTGCTGGAAGCGCAGCGCAAGGGCGCCACCCGGGCAACGCTGGAGGTTCGCTCCACCAACGAGCCGGCCCGTCGCCTGTACGAGAAGTACGGCTTCGTGTTTGTGGCCATCCGCAAGGGCTACTACCAGGACAACAACGAGAACGCCGACATCCTGTGGATTAACGACATGACCGAACCGGCGTGGCGGAAGCGGTTCTCTGAACTGCGCGCCAGCCTCGGGGTGTAAGAAGCGCCGTCGCCGTTGCTGCTACCTGTTACACTGCCCGCAGGTAGCGCCGAATCGCCAGCCCCGACGCCAGCATCCCCAGGAGGGCGCCGCCCCCAGTGAGCGCCAGCGCAACAGCCCCGGCATCCACCGGCGCGCCGTAGCCCGCGAACTGCGGGAGCGCGCTCTGCACCAGACCCGCGACATAGCCACACAGCGCCAGCAGGACGCCGGTTGCCACGCCGCCGCCCGCGACGCCGTGCAGAAACCCTTCCAGCACGAGGGGGAGGCGGATGAACCACGGGGACGCCCCGACGATCTGCATGATGCGTATCTCACGCCGGCGCATGTGGACCGAAAGGCGAATGGTATTGGCGACGATCGCGATTGCGCCGAGCAGCAGCACCACACCGCAGACCCCGCCCGCCGCCTTGCCAATGTCGGCGATGCGCAGCAGCGTCTTTATCTCCTGCTCCAGCAGTAGCACCTCGTCCACGCCGGGCCAGGACCGCACGGTCTGCGCCAGCGCCGGGCCGCGGCCCGCGTCGGACAACTCGACCACCACCGTATGGGGCATCAGGTTAGGCAGGCCCGCAGTGTCGATCGGGTAGTTCTTCGACTGCTCCGCCCAAGCCGCTTCGCGCGACAGGAACGTGGCGCGGGCGACCCCAGGCAACCGGCTCAGCCGGTCCGAAACGTCGCGCGCCGCTTCCGCGGAGGTGTCCTGCTTGCAGAAGACGCGCATCTCGAACGCGCCCAGCGTGCGCTTCGCTGCGGCGTCCACCTGCTGGAAGGTGAGAAAGAACCCTCCGAGCAGCGTTAGCGCAATAGCGATGCCTGTGACGGAGGCGATGGTCATCATCGAGTGGCGCCGCAGGTTGACCAGCGCTTCGCGCAGGAGGAAGGGGAGGCTACGCAGCATAGCATCCCTCCGGACTGTCCCGGGCAACGCGACCGCCGTCGATGCAGACCACGCGGCGGCGCATCCGGTCTACCACCGCCTGGTCATGGGTCACAACCACCACCGTCGCGCCCCGCCGGTTTGCCTCCGCCAGCACGTCCATAATCCCCCGACTGGTCTCCGGGTCGAGGCTGCCCGTCGGCTCGTCCGCAAGCAGGAGGGGCGGGCGATTGACTAGGGCGCGGGCGATGGCGACGCGCTGCTGCTCGCCGCCCGAAAGCTCATGCGGAAAGGCGTCGCAGCGGCGTGTCATCCCCACCAGGTCCAGCGCCTCGGGGATGCGCCGGCGCATCTCCCGCCGCCCCTGCCCGAGCACCTGACACGCGAAGGCGACGTTATCCCATACGCTGCGATCCGGCAAAAGGCCGTAGTCCTGAAGGATGATGCCCATCTGGCGGCGGAGCGCTGGGACATCACAGGCGGGCAGGTGGGTGATGTCGCGCCCGCCCACGGTGATGCGCCCTTCCGTGGGCGCGAGGTCGCGGTACAGGAGCCGCAGGAGGGTAGACTTGCCCGCGCCGGTCGGCCCGACCAGGAAGACGAAGTCGCCGCCGGGGATGCGCAGGGTGACGTCGCGGAGCGCCGGGACCGCGCCGTCCTTGTAGGCGACGCTGACGCGCGACAGTTCAATCATGATGCGGCCATTATAACCGGCGCCTCCAAATCCCGGCAAGACACGCGTCAGCGGGGGACGGGCACCTTCGCCAGCGCCTCTTCGATGATGTGCTGCGGGAGGATGCCGCCGTAGCGCGCCTTGGTGTCGAGCTGGATGCGGTGAGCCAGAACCGCCACGGCCAGCGCGCGGACATCCTCCGGCAGCACGAAGTCCCGTCCCTCCATGCAGGCGCGCGCCTGCGCCGTGCGGTACAGCATCAGCGAGCCGCGCGGCGACAGTCCGATGCGCAGGCGGGAGTCGCCGCGCGTCTCCTCCATAATGCGCACGATGTACTCGGCGATGGCCCGATCCACCCGCACCGTCTTGACCTGCTCCTGGAGGCGCAGCACATCCTCCGTCGTCGCCACCGGCTCCAGATCGTCGAACGGGTGATGGTCGTTCTGGCTGAACAGAATGTCGACCTCGCTTGTCATGTCCGGGTAGCCCATCGTGATGCGCACCGCAAAGCGGTCTAGCTGCGCCTCCGGCAGCGGGTAGGTCCCCTGGTAGTCCGATGGGTTCTGAGTCGCCACCACGAAGAACGGCTGCGGCAGGTCGCGGCGGCGGCCCTCTACGGTGACCTGGTTCTCGCTCATGACCTCCAGCAGCGCCGACTGGGTACGCGGCGATGTGCGGTTAATCTCGTCGGCCAGCAGGACGTTCGAGAAGACCGGCCCCTCGCGGAATTCGAACGAGCCATCTTTGGGGCGGTAGAAGCTGGTGCCGGTGATATCGGCGGGCAGCAGATCCGGCGTGAACTGGATGCGCCGGAAGATGCCGTCAATCGAGCGGGCGAGCGACTTGGCGAGGGTGGTCTTGCCGGTTCCGGGGACGTCCTCCAGGAGCGCGTGCCCCCCGGCGAGCAACGCCAGAAGGGTGAGGCGAATGCTCTCCTCCTTGCCGCGGATGACGCGCTGGAGATTCCGCTCCAGGCGCGTGACCGTGTCGTGGAATGCGGCAATGTCCGGTGCGGCCGGGGAGGGCGTTCGGGTGGTGGTCGGGTCGGCTGTCCTGGGTACGGGGGCGACGCTCATGCGGGCGGTGTCCTGATTTCTGTTTCGGTCTTCTCTAACAACGACTGGAGGCGGGCCCGCGTTTCGGGACCGTCTTCCCCCCGGAACCGGGCGTGTTCGAACGCACGCGCGAAGTCGAGTGCCGCCTCTATCAGGGTACCCGAAATGCGCGGGGGCGACGAGGACGGCTCATCCTCCCGCTCCGCCGCGGCGAGCGCGCTCAGGTGCTCGCCCCAGGTGCGCTCCTCGGGGAAGGGCGCCCCGGCGCGGGCCAACACGGATTCGAAGCGACGGGAAAGCGTGAGAAGGTCCGGTGGGGCGGCGGTGTACGCGAAGGGGGACCGGTCGCTCTCCGCCGCCTGCCGCCTCTTCGCAAAGTAGGAGCGCAGGGCCAGGTAGACGATGGGCAGGAAGGCGACCCCGCCGATGATGAGGTTGAGCAGCCAGGTTGGCAGATTGGAGAGCAGGTCGCGCAGCGCCTGCACCCGGTCCTGGAACCACTCCATGCCGCGCCGCCAGGCCGCGATGTCGTCCGGCTCGTGGTCGGGGCGGCCATCGCCGGGCGTCGCGTCAATGTACGTCCACCCCGTCCCGTCAATCCATACCTCGGTCCAGGCGTGCGCGTCCCGCTGGCGGACGATCACCTCACCGCTGGGGAGGCGTTCGTGGGCGAGGTAGCCCGTGACATACCGGGTCGGCACCCCGACGCACCGCAGGAGGAGCGCGGCGCTCGCGGCGAAGAACTCGCAGTGCGCGTCCTTCTTCTTCTCCAGGAAGGAGACCACTGGGTCCCCGGGGCCGACGGTCGTGCTGAGGCTGTAGCGGTGGTTGGCAATCAGGTACTGCACCACCGCCCGCGCCTTCTCGCGGTCGGTCTTCGCTCCCGCCGTCGCCTCTCGCGCGATGGCGCGAAGGCGGTCGGCCTCGTCGTCCTTCAGGGAGATGGTCAGCAGCCGTTCCCGCTGCTCCGCTGTCAGCGGCCTGGGCGTCGCCAGCGGCCCCTGGTAGTCGGGCGTCGTGCTGACCGTCGCGAAATATTTGAAGGGGGCGCGGCCGCGCGCACGAAGAGGCCCGCCGTGTTCCGGGGACCACTCGACCCCTTCGCTGATCTCCATCTCGACACTGGCCGATCCGAGCGGCAGGAAGAGAAAGCGCGTGTCGTTGACAAGCCGGGTCAACTCTACCGTGGACACGTCCTGAAGTCGTGGCGCCCCGGGCTGCGGCTGCATCTTCGTCAGGCGCGCCGGCGGCGCCGGCGACATCTTACGCTCGTGCAGGGCAGGGCCCCAGTGTCCATCCTCGTACGTGTCGAAGGCGGCGCCGCGAAGGTGGTCGTCCCTGCCCAGGTTCTTGATCCGCAGAACGCGCGCCGGGGAGCCGCGCAGGTTGAACGTCGAGCCTAACTGCGGCTGCATCGACATTCCCAGCCCGTCAAAAAACGACCGACTGCGCAGGTTGAAGTTCGCCAGGTCGTTCAGCGCGCTGCGATTCGCCCGGACGACGCTCTGCCCGACGAACCCCAGGGCAAGGGGCAGGGCGAACGCTACTACACGCAGGAGGGTCGGCGCCAGGCGTCGTCGCTGCGGGCGCCGGCGCCCCTCGGCCTCGATGATGATCGGGCCCCAGCGCTTCCGGTAACTGCGGAACGAGAGCGCTACGAACGTCATGTAAATGGGGGTGACGATCCGGACAATTCCGTCCTCGAACGTGTTGCAGGCGGTGAGATAGACCAGCCCCGAGCAGAAGACGACCGGCATCTCCATATGGGCGTCGTCTTTGCGGTCGCGCCAGACCTGGATCGTCATCTCAGCAGCGTAGATGTTCCCGATGAACGCGCGCAGGGACGCCGGACCGACCAGGTAGTCTGTGTTGCGCGGGTCCTCCTGATTGGCGAGGTAGACCAGCGTGTACAGCGCAACCCGCGCCAGAAGCCGGTAGGCCGGCACCGATGGGATGCGGAGATCGGTCGCATACGAGAGCAGAATCGCCACTGCGAACGCAGGGATGAGCAGGCAGCCGTTCAGCACGAAGTACAGGAGGCCCAGGGCGATCATCGCCGCCCCCGCCCCGTAGGGGGACAGGCGCGGCGCGCGGCGGGTCTCCCTGGCGGTCATCGCTGCTGGCGCGGCCGTTTGCCGGGTCGCCATGATGTCAAAACTCCTCCGCGCCGGCGTCCACGGCCGCCTTCTCCAGAACTGTCACCCCCTCCGAGTCGCGCGCCGCCCGTGCCTCGGCGATGACCTCAGGCAGGGTGGCGGGGGTCAGGATGACCTTGACGCCGACGCCATTCGCCCGCAGCTTTTCTACGAACTCGCGGCGCACTTCGTCATAGCAGAGGAAGACGCAGATCACTGTGGTAATGCGCGACAGGTGCGCCAGCAGTTCCGGCTCAATCGCGGAAAGGGGCTCGCTGGGCGTGGTCTCCACCACCGCAAGGATGTCCAGAATCTGCTCCAGGTACGCCAGTCCGCGCCCGGTGCTTAGATGGTACAGGTCGGGGCCCGCGGCGAACAGGTCCACCAGGTACTCCTGGCGTGCCATATAGTCGCTCACGGAGGCGGTGACCGAGACGGCGCGCTCGAACGCCGCGCGCCGGGCCGCCTGCTCGTTGAAGAGGCCCCAGCGAGGCAGGTGCGTGTCGAGGACGATACCGACCCGCAGGAAATACTCTTCGCGCCACTCACGCACGATGGGCGCCCCGCCCATGCGGGCGGTCGCGCGCCAGTCGATATCGCGGATGTTGTCGCCCTCCCGGAACTCCCGGTTTCCCAGGAACTCGAACGAGTCGCCCATATTCGCCGCCAGAGCGACGCCGCCGGGCTGGTATCGCTCTCCTACGGGCAGCGACAGCCGCGACAGGCGGGTGAACGCTGGGTAGACGATCAGCGGCGAGGGCGTGCGGAATATCCGGTAGGCGTTCACAAGTCCGAACGGGTAATCGGTTTCCAGGCGGTACCCGGGCAGCGTGTAGGCGCCCCGCTGGCGGCAGACCAGCCCCAGACGCACTCGGGCGGTCTCCCCCGGGCCGAGCGCGCTGAGCGGCGCGCCCGAGGGCGGGTCGGCGTCAATGGAGGGCGGGAGACCAATCGGGACGATATTCAGGTCCGGCTGTGGCAGGCCGCCTTTCTTCTCACTCGTGACCGCGACATCCACCTGAAGCGTCTCTCCCGCCGTCAGGCTCGGGGCGTGTCGTGCCTCCACGCGCGCCCGCGGGCGCTGGAACGGCAGAGCGACCAGAGCGACGAGCCAGAGCGCCATCGCGTACAGGAACGGGATGTGGGTTTGAATCTCCAGCGAGATCGAGCCGAACAGAGCCAGAAGGAACGTCAGCAGCAGGAACCAGTTCCCGGCGCGTGTCAGGCGGTGGGTGTGAAAGCGCCACACCCACCGCGAGTAGGACCCGGTGTAGTAGGGGTACGCCCGGATGTCCTTGGTTCCTGGCGGGAACAGACTGCTAAGTTCGATGGACTGGCGTACCGCCGCGCCGAAGCGCCTCCGCATCGTCTGCCAGAGCGGCTCGCGGAGGGAAGGGGCATCTTGTGGGGTGTGGGATGCGTTCGGGTCAGCTGTGACTGAGGGCACGTCTATAGGTACTCCCACCACACCCATCGGGTTCCGCTTACGGACGCAGCAGTGCCAGAGCCTCGTCGCGCAGAGATTCTAGGGAGGGGGCGGAGTGGTCGCCGCCGCTGCCCGTGGCGCGCAGCCGGTCGAGTTCGGGGCCTGGGGGGGCACCGTTCAGATACGACTGGAACGCAAGGACGAGCGCCTCCTCCTCTTCCTGCTCCCATAGGGGAGCTACCTGTTCCTGTTGGCCATGCGCGACGGCCCAGAGGGCGGGGGAGCCTGTGTCGCGGAGGCGCTCAGCAAGCAGGGTGTGGAGCACTTCGTGTTCCCGAGACAGAGCTGCGATGTCCTCCCCGTAGCCGTACCGCCGCGCCTTTTCTCGATAAGTGTCGCTGTTCTCGGGCACTGCGGTGACCCGCGTCCCGTCATGAAAGATCGTTTCCGTATAACCCGGCGAAAGATGGACCCAGCAGTATTTAAACGTTAGTGTCTTGGTCACGGGCCTACTCTACCATTCGGCGGCGCGGGGCGACAAACCAGGCGGCTACCGGTCGAGTTTCACGTACCGCTAACCTGCAGCCAATTAGGCATCCTGTCGTCATTGTCCTCTGAGCCGTGAGGACTTCGCGCCAAAGTGCGAGATGACGAATATTCGGAGTTGTAAGTACAACAAGAAGACTTCGTCAGTATTTCCCCTATTCCAGGGGGGATGAGGTTATTGAAGAAGTAGAGGCGGGTAACCCCACCCTGTCAAAACGGGCGGCCCCACGCAGATGCGACTACGGGCCGCCCGTTACTTTCTCCTTCGACAGGATGGGCGCATGAGCAAAACGGTTCTCATCACAGGCGGGGCGGGGTTTATCGGGTCGCATCTGGCGGACGAACTTCTGGCGCGCGGCTACCGAGTCCGCGTCCTAGACAATCTGGACCTTCAGGTTCACGGGCCCGAGCGGGCGCGTCCGGACTACCTGGACGCCGATGTCGAACTCCTCGTTGGAGACATCCGGGATCGGGACGTCGTGCGGCGCGCTCTGAAGGGTGTGGAAGCGGTGTATCACCTCGCGGCGCTGGTCGGGGTCGGCCAGAGCATGTACCAGATCGCCCGGTATACCGATGTGAACAACTCCGGGACGGCCGTGCTCCTGGAGGCGCTGAGTGAGAGACCGGTCGAGCGGCTCGTGGTGGCCTCCAGCATGAGCATCTACGGCGAGGGGCTGTACCGTACCGAATGCGGCGATAGGGTCGCTGGCTGTGAGCGGAACCCGGAGCGCCTGAAGCGTGGCGACTGGGAGGTGCGGTCGGCCGAGGGTGAGGAGCTGACGCCCGTGCCGACGCCGGAGACCAAGACTCCCGCGCTCGCTTCCGTGTACGCACTCTCGAAGTACGACCAGGAGCGGATGTGCCTCATCACGGGGCAGGCGTACGGCATCCCCACTGTCGCCCTGCGCTTCTTCAACGTCTTCGGCACGCGCCAGGCCCTTTCCAACCCCTACACCGGGGTCCTCGCCATCTTCGCCTCGCGCTTCCTCAACGGCAAGGCGCCGCTGATCAACGAGGACGGCTGCCAGCGGCGCGACTTCGTGAGCGTCCGCGACGTGGCGGCGGCGTGCCGCCTGGCTCTGGAGATCCCCGAAGCCGCGGGGCGCGTGTTCAACGTGGGCAGCGGTCGGTCCTACACCGTCCGTGAGGTGGCCGACCGGATGGCGAAGGCCCTGAACCGGGAGGAGATCCAGCCGGAGGTGACCGGCAAGTACCGCGTCGGCGACATCCGCCACTGCTTCGCGGACGTGTCGCTCGCCCAAGAGGTGCTGGGGTACGACCCGCAGGGCACTCTGGAGGACGGGCTCGTGGAGCTGGCGTCCTGGTTGGAGGGGCAGGTCGCGGTAGACCGGGTGGACCAGGCGAGGGCCGAACTCGCAGCGAGGGGGTTGACCGTATGAAGCAGCAGGAGCAGCAGCGGCCCGTCCTCATCACCGGCGGCGCGGGCTTCATCGGGACAAACCTGGCGTACCGACTCCTCCAGTCCGGCCATCCGGTGCGCGTCTTCGACAACCTGTCGCGGCCGGGCGTCGATCGGAACTTGCGGTGGCTCCAGTCGTGCCATGGGGACCGGGTGGAGGTCATCGCGGCCGACGTGCGCGACGCGGACGCAGTGCACCGTGCGGTGCGCGGGGCGGGGCAGGTGTTCCACTTCGCCGCACAAGTGGCCGTCACCACCAGCCTGGAAGACCCCGCGGCCGACTTTGCCGTGAACGCACTCGGCACCCTGCACGTGCTGGAGGCGGTACGGGCGCAGCCGGTGCCGCCGCCGCTGGTCTTCACCTCTACCAACAAGGTGTACGGCGACCTTGCCGACGTCTGGCTGACCAGCGAGGGGGACCGGTACACGCCCGCTGACGCCGCGCTGCGGGCGCAGGGCATCGGGGAAAGCCGCTGCCTGGACTTTCACAGCCCGTACGGCTGTTCCAAGGGGGCCGCGGACCAGTACGTGCTCGACTACACACGGACGTTCGGGCTGCCCGCGATGGTCTTCCGGATGAGTTGCATCTACGGCCTGCACCAGTGCGGCAACGAGGACCAGGGCTGGGTCGCGCACTTCCTCCTGCGCGCCCTTGAGGGCCGCCCGATCACGCTCTTTGGCGACGGGCGGCAGGTGCGCGATGCGCTGTTCTCGGAAGACCTGGTGGACGCGTTCCTCCTGGCGCAGCGCCATATGGGCGAGCTTTCCGGGGAGGCGTTCAACATCGGGGGCGGCCCCGCGAACACCACCAGTCTGTGCGAGCTGATCGACCTGATCGAGGAGCTGCACGGCGAGCGCCCGAAGGTCCTGTACGACGACTGGCGCCCCGGCGACCAGCGCTACTACGTCAGCGATACCCGCAAGTTCTCCGCGGCAACGGGCTGGTCCCCCCGCTTCGGGGTTCGCGAAGGGGTGGCCCGCCTCTACCGCTGGCTGGTCGAGACGGGCGTCAGCCTGCCGGCCGTCCGGGCAACAGCGGGCCGGACGCTGGCGGAGGCGGTGCGGTGAGCGGGGCCGCGTCGGGCATGATGCGGGCGGCGCAGGTGATCGCGCCGGGGCGGGTTGAGGTCGTGGAGGTGCCGCGGCCTGCGCCCGCCCCGGGTGAAGTGCGCGTCCGCCTGGAGGGCTGCGGGGTGTGCGCCTCCAACCTGCCGCCCTGGGAGGGGCGCCCCTGGTTCACCTACCCGATGGAGCCCGGCGCCCTCGGGCACGAGGGCTGGGGCGTAGTGGACGCACTCGGGGCGGGCGTGACGGGGTTCGCCGAAGGGGACCGGGTGGCCCTTCTTTCGCAGCACGCGTACGCCGAGTACGACGTCGCCCCGGTAACGGCCGTCGTGCCCCTACCGCCGACCCTGGGGGGTGTCCCCGTGCCCGCCGAACCGCTGGGGTGCGCCCTGAACATCGCACGCCGCAGTGAGATACAGGCGGGCGAGACGGTGGCGATCATCGGCGTCGGCTTCCTCGGTGCCCTCTTGGTCCGGCTGGCCTGCGAGGCGGGGGCGCGGGTCCTCGCCATCAACCGCCGCCGGACCGGGCTGGAGATCGCCCGCGACGCCGGGGCGCACGAGGTCATCCCAATGGAAGACCACCACGAGATCATCGCGCGCGTTTCGGAGCTGACCGGCGGCCAGTTCTGCGAGTGCGTCATCGAGTGCGTGGGCAAGCAGTGGCCATTGGACCTGGCCGCGGAGATTACCCGGGAGCGCGGGCGGCTGATCGTGGCGGGCTACCACCAGGACGGCCCGCGGCAGGTGAATATGCAACTCTGGAACTGGCGCGGCCTGGACGTCATCAATGCCCACGAGCGCGACCCGGCGGTCTACTACGCCGGGATGGAGGCGGCGGTCGCCGCGCTGACGCACGGCAAGCTCAACCCGACGCCGCTGTACACGCACACGTTCCCGCTGGAGCGTCTGGCCGACGCCCTGAACATCACCGGCGAGCGCCCGGACGGCTTCGTGAAGGCGCTGGTGGTCCACGCATGAGGGTCCTCATGACGGCCGACACGGTCGGCGGGGTGTGGACCTACGCGCTGGAACTGGCCCGCGCCCTGGAGCCGCGCGGGACAGTGGTCGGGCTGGCGACGATGGGGGCGCCGCTCTCGGCGGACCAGCGGGCGGAGGTGGAGGCGGCCCCGAACGTGACGCTCTTCGAGAGCGCGTACCGTCTGGAGTGGATGGAATCGCCCTGGGACGACGTGGAGCGCGCGGGCGAGTGGCTGCTCGACCTGGAGGACCGGTTCGCGCCGGACGTAGTCCACCTGAATGGGTACGCGCATGGCGCGCTGCCGTGGCGCGCCCCGACGCTCGTGGTGGGACACTCGTGCGTCCTGTCCTGGTGGCGCGCCGTGCGGGGGGAAAGCGCGCCTGCCGCCGACTGGGCCGCCTACCGGGAGGCGGTCGCCTCAGGCCTCCGGGCGGCGGACTACGTGGCCGCGCCCACCGGGGCCATGCTCGCCGCGCTGCGGGAGCACTACGGCCCCCTGCCGCGCGCCCGCGCCGTGCCGAACGGGCGGGACCCGCGGCGCTTCCGCCCGGCGGAGAAGGAGCCGTTCGTCCTGTCCGCGGGCCGCCTTTGGGACGAGGCGAAAAACCTCGCCGCGCTGGCGCGGGCGGCGGAGGGGCTGCCCTGGCCCGTGTGCGTGGCGGGGGAGGACTGCCACCCCGACGGCGGCGGCCGTACGAGCGCCGGGAGCAACGTCCGGACGCTGGGATGCCTCGCGCCGGACGCCCTCGCCGGGTGGATGTCCCGCGCCGCCGTGTACGCCCTGCCCGCGCGCTACGAGCCGTTTGGGCTGTCCGCCCTGGAAGCCGCGCTGAGCGGGTGCGCCCTCGTTCTCGGCGACGTGGAGAGCCTGCGCGAGGTATGGGGGGATGCCGCCCTGTACGTGCCGCCCGGGGATGCTGGGGCGCTCGCGGAAACCCTGAACCGCGTCATCCGCGAACGGGAACTGCGGGAAACACTGTCCGTTGCCGCGCGGGAGCGGGCGACGCGCTACACCCCGGAGCGCATGGTCGAGGGCTATGCCAGTATCTATCGCCACCTTTTGAGAACGGAGAGCCATGCGAATCGTCTGCTTCTATCACTCGCTTCTGTCTGACTGGAACCACGGAAACGCGCACTTTTTGCGCGGCGTCGTCTCCGAACTGGTGGCGCGCGGGCACGACGTGACGGTCTACGAGCCGCGGGACGCCTGGAGCGTGAAGAACCTCGTTTCCGAGCGTGGCCCGTCCGCGCTGGGCGACTACCACAGCGTCTACCCCGGCCTACAGAGCGTGCGCTACGACCTTGCCACGCTGGACCTGGACGCCGCGCTCGACGGCGCGGACGTGGTCCTGGTGCACGAGTGGAACGAGCACGAGCTGGTGCGGCGCATCGGGCAGCACCGGGGCGGTGCGGGCAGCACCGGGGCGTACCGCCTGCTGTTCCACGACACGCACCACCGGGCGGTCACGGACGCCGACAGTATGGCCAATTACGACCTGCGCTACTACGACGGCGTCCTGGCATTCGGCGCCGTGATCCGCGACCTGTACCTGGAGCGGGGGTGGGCGCGCCGCGCGTGGACCTGGCACGAGGCCGCCGACACCCGCGTCTTCCGGCGCATCGCCGGGGCAAAGCCGGACGGTGACCTGGTGTGGGTGGGCAACTGGGGCGACGACGAGCGGACCGAGGAGCTGCGGGAGTTCCTGCTGGAGCCGGTGAAGGCGCTCGGCCTGAAGGCGCGCATCCACGGGGTCCGGTACCCGGAGCACGCGCGGCGGGCGCTGGCGGACGCCGGGATCGAGTACGCCGGCTGGCTGCCCAACTACGAGGCGCCGGAGGTGTTCGCGAAGTACCGCGTCACGGTCCACGTCCCGCGCCGGCCCTACGTCCGGGCGCTGCCGGGCATCCCGACCATCCGGGTGTTCGAGGCCCTGGCCTGCGGCATCCCGCTGATCTCCGCGCCCTGGGAGGACGCCGAGGGGCTTTTCGAGCCGGGCTCAGACTTCCTGGTCGCGCGAAACGGCGAGGAGATGCGGCGTCACCTGCGGGATCTGCTGGCCGACCCGGAGCGGGCGCGCGAGATGGCGGAGCGCGGTCTGCGGACCATCCACGCGCGCCACACCTGCGCGCACCGGGTAGACGAACTGCTCGCCATCGTGGCGTCGCTCGCGCCGGCGGCCGCGCCCGCCGCGCCAGCGGCGAGGGAGGCGGTCGCGGCATGAAGATAGCGTTTTTCGGCTCCAGCCTCGTGTCCGCCTACTGGAACGACGCGGCCACGTACTACCGCGGGATCATCCGCGCCCTGCACGCCCGGGGCCACCGGGTCCGGTTCTTCGAGCCGGACGCCTACGGGCGGCAGCAGCACCGCGACATCGCAGACCCCGACTGGGCCGAGGTCTGCGTGTACTCCGCTGAGGGCACGGACGGCGTGATGCGGGCGCTGAACGAGGCGCGCGACGCCGACCTGGTGGTGAAGGCGAGCGGCGTGGGGGCGTTCGACGAGCTGCTGGAGGCGGCGGTGGCCGACCTGCGCTCCCCAAGCCGCATGACGGCGTTCTGGGACGTAGACGCCCCGGCGACCCTGGAGCGCGTGCAGAACGACCCGAAGGACGCGTTCCGGGCGCTGATCCCGCGCTACGACCTGGTGCTGACCTATGGCGGCGGCGACCCCGTGGTCAACGCCTACGAGGCGCTGGGGGCGCGTGGGTGCGTGCCCATCTACAACGCCCTGGACCCGGACACGCACCAGCCCGTCCCCCCCGACCCGCGGTTTGCCGCGGACCTCGGGTTCCTGGGCAACCGGCTGCCGGACCGCGAGGCGCGGGTGGAGGAGTTTTTCCTCAGCGCTGCTGCGGCGCTCCCCGAGAAGACGTTCCTGCTCGGGGGCAGCGGCTGGGACGACAAGCCCCTGCCGGGGAACGTCCGCTACGTCGGGCACGTGTACACCGCGGACCACAACGCCTTCAACGTCACGCCGAGCGCGGTGCTCAACATCAGCCGCGAGAGCATGGCGCGCTTCGGGTTCTCGCCCGCCACGCGGGTCTTCGAGGCGACGGGCGCGGGGGCGTGTCTCATCACGGACTACTGGGAGGGGATCGAGCAGTTCCTGGAGCCGGGGGCGGAGGTGCTGGTGGCCCGCAGCGGCGCCGAAGTCGCCGCCCTGCTCGGGGCCCTGGCGCCGGAGCAGGCGCGGGAGATCGGCGCGGCGGCGCGGCGGCGGGTCCTCGCGGAGCACACGTACGCCCACCGCGCCGCCCAGCTGGAGGCGGTGCTCGGCATCGCGCCGCGACAGGAGGCCGCCGCGTGAACTCTGCCGCTATGCCACTGCGCATCGTCATACTCGGCCTGTCAATCACATCCTCCTGGGGGAACGGTCACGCGACGACGTTCCGCGGCCTTGTGCGGGAGTTGGCAGCGCGCGGCCACGATGTGCTGTTCCTGGAGCGCGACGCGCCCTGGTACGCCGAGAACCGCGACCTGCCGAACCCGCCCTACGGCCGCACGGAGATCTACCACAGCCTGGACGAACTCCGCGGGCGGTTTGCCGGCGACGTCGCCGAAGCCGACTTTGTGATGGTCGGGTCGTACGTGCCGGAGGGGGTCGCGGTGGGGGAGTGGGCGGTCACGGCCGCGCGCTCGGGCGTGGTCGGGTTCTACGATATCGACACGCCCATCACGCTCGCCGCCCTGGAGCGCGGCGACTGCGCGTACCTCTCCACCTACCTGATACCGTGCTACGACCTGTACCTGTCGTTCACCGGCGGGCCGACGCTGGAGCGGATCGAGCGCCGCTATGGGTCGCCGCGCGCCCGGCCGCTGTACTGTTCGTTCGACCCTGAGCTGTACTTCCCGGAACCGTCCGCCCCCGCGCGCTGGGACCTCGGCTACCTGGGTACCTACAGCGACGACCGCCAGCCGACGCTGGAGAGCCTGCTGCTGGAGCCCGCGCGCCGGAACCCCGACCTCCGGTGCATCGTGGCGGGACCGCAGTACCCGGAGCACATCGCCTGGCCGCCGAACGTCGAGCGGGTCCAGCACCTCCCGCCGCACGAGCACCGCGGGTTCTACAGCGCGCAGCGGTTCACACTGAACGTCACGCGAGCGGACATGATCCGGGCGGGCTACGCGCCGAGCGTGCGCCTTTTCGAGGCCGCCGCCTGCGCGACCCCGGTCATCAGCGACTACTGGGAGGGGCTGGACACGTTTTTCACGCCAGGCAAGGAGATTCTCGCCGCCCGCTGCGGCGCGGAGTCACTTCGTTACCTTGCTGAGGTATCGGAGGAGGAAAGTCGGGCGATCGGGGAGCGTGCCCGCGCCCGGGTGCTCGCCGCGCACACCGCGGCGCATCGCGCCGCCGAGTTGGAGAACTACGTCCGGGAGTTGCTGCGGGGATGAACGAAAGGGAGGAGAGGGAACCGCAGCAGACGCCGCACGCGGCGCTCGTAGACGACCCGGCGGCCGGACTGGCGCGCGTGGTGGAACGCAACATACGGGCGCTTCAGGAGCGGCGGAAGGAGGAAGAGAGCCAGCGCCGCTGGCCGGACCGCGTGGCGGACGCGATCACCGCCTTCGCCGGGAGCATGACCTTCGTGTTCATCCACCTGGTGGTGTTCGGCCTGTGGATACTCGTGAACACGCTGCCGATGGTCCCGAAGGGGTGGCGGTTCGACCCCTCGCTCGTCGTCCTGGCGATGGCAGCGTCCGTGGAGGCGATCTTCCTTTCGACGTTCGTGCTGATCAGCCAGAACCGCATGCAGGCGCTGGCGGACGAGCGGGCGGACCTCAACCTTCAGGTGAGCCTGCTCGCGGAGCACGAGATCACCCGGCTTGTGAGCATGGTAACCGAGATCGCCGAGAAACTGGATATCGACTCAGCGCGCGCCCCGGAACTCGAAGAGCTGGCCCGGGACGTAGCCCCCGAACAGGTCCTGGACGAGATAAGCCGCCACGAGCAGCAGCTCACCCAGGAACGGGAGAAGGGCGGGCCGCCCGCGCCGCCCCGGTAAGGGCGCGGCGCGGGCGGCGTCGGCTCAGTCGGCGCCCGCAGGCGGGCGGGAGTAGTCGCAGCTTTCGTGGTAGGCGTACGAGGCCCGGGCGGGAACGCTGTACAGCGTGCGCTCCGGGTAGCGCAGCGCGGTGAGCGCCCCGCCGAAGACGCAGCCCGTGTCCAGGTTGATCGTGTTGTTCACGAACGGCAGGTCCACGAAGCGGCGGCCGGTGGCCGGGTCCTCCTTCCAGTCCAGGTGGGAGCGCGGTGTGTGGCCGTAGGCGATTAGCGCCGGGCCGCGGTATTCCGTCGCCCAGTCGTAGCGGATGGGCTTGTTCGTGCCGGGCTCGAAGCCGCGCACGTCGCCATAGAGGGTAAACTGCCGGACGTGCCCGCCGCTCCGGCCGATCAGTTCCTCGCGGATGCCCGCGTGCGCGACCACCAGCGCGCCGCTGTCGAGCACGAGGTACGCGGGGGCCGAGGCGAGGTGCGTCAGGACGTCCGTGACCAGGGCGTCCCTGTCCGCGGGCGGCAGGGCGTCGATCTGACGCTCCGTCAGGTCCAGTCCGTGCGTGCGGCTGACGTTGTTACCGCGCAGCATCCGAAACAGCTTGTCATCGTGGTTGCCCGGAGCGAACAGAGCAAGCCCACGCGCGACCATGCGCGCCACGGTCCGCAGGACTGCCGGGGAGTCGGGGCCGCGGTCCGCGAGGTCGCCCACGAATACCGGGATGCGGTTTTCCGGATGGCGCGGCAGACCGTCCGCCCCGTCGGGGGCGTAGCCGAGTTCCGCCCAGAGCGCCTGCAACTCCGGCCAGCATCCGTGGACATCGCCGATGATGTCGAACTGCCCGCCGTCCGCCCCGCTACGATCGGTCGCGAACCGCACCCGCTCCATCTCGTCCGGTGTGAGAATGCGGTATCCCGCCAGGTCGCGGTCGCGCGCGATCTCTCGCTTCGCATTTTCGAACGTCGCAAACTGGCGGCGAATCACCGCCTCACCCACCCGCCGATCGCGCAGGGCGTCCCGGCGGACGCACTCCTCCAGGGGCACGTCCAGGGCCAGGGCGTACACGGGCGTCTGGTGCCGCTTCGCTACCGCGATCAGCGAGGCGCGCGCCGACGGCTTCAGCGCGGTCGAATCGACCACGGTGAAGCGGCGATGCTTGAGGCGCAGGTCCAGCCAGTATCGGAGCAGCGAAAACGCGTCCTCGGTCACCGACTGGACATTCTCCGCGTCCACGATCATGGCGCGGCACTGGTCCGAGGAGAGCACCTGCGTCGGGCGGAAGTGTCCGGCGGCGAAGGTGGACTTACCCGAGCCGGACGGGCCGACCAGCATCAGGACCGCGCATCTGGGGTAGGTCAGGGTCACCGCGGCGCCAGGGTTCGTGGAGTCAGGCATGATGCAGATTCTATCGCGCGGGCGGCGGGCTTCGTTCAGGAGGACTTCGGTTTGTCCCCCGGTACTCCCGGGTAAACCTTGACCGACGCAGGCTGAATGCCACGCTAACAGGGAGAAGGATTTCGACTATGGCAGACGACGCACGTGAGCGCATCATGCGCTACATCGACGACGCGATTTCGGTCGAGGCGGCCGCTATCACCGGCCTGAGGGACATGGTGTCCGAGGCAACGGACCCGGTGGACGCGGCGATGTTCCAGCAGCACCTGGCCGAGACCGAGAGCCAGAAGCAGCGCCTGGAAGCGCGCCTGCATGCGCTGGGCGGGTCCAGCAACAAGCTCAAGGACGTCGTGAACAAGATCGGCCTGGCGGCGACGGACCTGCTGCACGGAGGCAAAGACGCCGGCGACAAGGCGACGCGTAACCTCGTGCAGGCGTACGCCATCGAGAACATGGAAGTCGCGATGTACGAGTCGCTGTATGCGGCGGCAAACGCGATCGGCGACACCGAGACCGCCAACCTCGCCCGCTCCATTCAGGCGGAGGAGGAGGCGACGGCCCGGAAGATCTTCCCGCGCATCGCCCCGGTCGCCTCGGCGGCCTACGTGACCGGAGTCGCCCAGGGGCGCAGCTAAGTCCGGAAGTCGAAGGCCCCGGCGCGGTGTCACCGCGCCGGGGCCTTCGTGCGTCTGCAACCCGGGCTTTAGTACTTCGGAACGGTGGGGTCCACCTCATCCGACCAGCCGAGGATACCACCCTTCAGGTTAACGAGGTTCTTGAAGCCCTTCTCGCGCAGCGTCTGGAGCGCCTGCGCCGAGCGCCGCCCGCTCTTGCACTGGAGGACGTACTCGGCATTCGGATCGAGCTCCGCCGAGCGCGCGGCCACGGTGTCCAGCGGGATCAGCACGGACCCGGGAATGCGCGCGATGGCGTACTCGAACGGCTCGCGGACATCGATCAGGGTGAAGGCGTCCCCGCGCTCCTGCTTGGCCTTAAGCTCCTGCGGCGTGATCTCGGGGATTGCCGCGTCCGTTGCAACGGGCGCCTCTTCTCCGCGCCCGACGCCGCAGAACTCCTCGTAGTCGATCAACTCGGTCACGGTCGGGTTCTCGCCGCAGATGGGGCAGGCGGGGTCCTTGCGCAGCTTCAGCTCCTTAAAGCTCATCCGCAGCGCGTCGTACAGCACCAGACGCCCGATCAGCGGCTCACCGACGCCCAGAATCAGCTTGACCGCCTCGGTGGCCTGGATGCAGCCGACGGTGCCAGGGAGGACGCCCAGCACGCCGCCCTCCGCGCAGGAGGGCACCAGGCCCGGCGGCGGCGGTTCCGGGTAGAGGCAGCGGTAGCAGGGGCCTTTTTCGGCCCAGAAGACCGTCGCCTGCCCTTCGAAGCGGAAGATCGAGCCGTAGACATTCGGCTTGCCCAGCAGCACGCAGGCGTCGTTCACCAGGTAGCGGGTGGGGAAGTTGTCCGTGCCGTCAATGATGATGTCGTAGTTCTTGAACAACTCCAGGGCGTTCTCGCTGGAGAGCATCGTCTCGTGGGTTTCAACCACGATGTCGGGGTTCAGGTCCGTGAGCGTCTCCAGGGCGGAGGCGATCTTGGGCTTTCCAACATCTTTGGTCCCGTGGACGATCTGCCGCTGCAGGTTGCTGAAGTCCACCACGTCGAAGTCCACCAGACCGATGCGCCCGACGCCCGCCGCGGCGAGGTAGAGCGCCAGGGGCGAGCCCAGGCCACCCGTCCCGATCAGCAGGACGCTCGCCGCCTTGAGCTTCTTCTGCCCATCCAGACCGACCTCCGGCAGGATCAGGTGCCGTGAGTACCGCAGGTACTCGTTCGGCGATAGCTCCACGTCGGCCGCGTTCTCCAGTTCCAGTCCAACACTTGCCACGTTATGTCTCTCCATCAGGGACGCCGCCCGCTGATTCTACGGGCGCGATTGGTTCGGCGTCAAAACCGGTGTAGTCGTCGCGCAGGACCCAGGACGTCATTTCGTCCGCCCGGCCCGCCCGCACCGAAAGAATAATGTACGAGTACCCCGGAAATATCTCCTGCGCCAGCGCCAGGTCATACGGACTGGGACGGGCCGGGTGGTCCGGGTGTGTATGGTAGAAACCCAGAATACTCTCGCCGCGTTCCCGCGCCGCCTTGTCTTCGCGATAATATTCTTCCGGCGGTATCTTGAAGCGCCGGCGCCGTCCAACCGTGGCAAAGTCCTGCGGCCCGGTTGCTGCGAACTCCGCCTCCCCGGCGTCATCCCAGGTGTTCTCGATGGCGATGAGGCGTGTCACCCGCTTTTCGCCGCCCGCGGCGGTGCCAATCAGAAAGCCGCAGATCTCTTCCGGATACCCGCGCTCCCCGTGCGCCTCCAATTCCCGCCGGTGTTCCTCGGTGAGTCTCAGCACGCCGTTCTAATCCTCGTCCCAGAAGCGCTCTGACAGGTACTTGTCGGCCCCGTCGCAGAGGACGGTGACGACCACGCCCTCAGTAAGCGTCCGTGCGACCTTGATGGCGGTTGCCACCGCGGCGCCTGCGGAGACGCCGACAAAGAGCCCCTCCTCGCGGGCGAGACGCTTCACCATCTGGTACGCCTCCTCGGTGGTGGCCTCCATCGACCGATCCGGAAGCGTCGCGTCCCAGATGCCCGGCACGATGGCCGTGTCCAGATGCTTCATCCCCTCGAGTCCGTGGTAAGGGGCGTCCGGTTGGAACGCCACGCACTCAACGGCCGGATTGAACTCCTTGAGGCGGCGCGTCGTGCCGACGAAGGTTCCTGTCGTGCCGAGGCCCGCGACAAAGTGGGACACGCGCCCCTCGGTCTGCTCCCAGATTTCGACCGCTGTGGTGTGGTAGTGTGCCCGCCAGTTCGCGTCGTTGTTGTACTGGTCGGGGTAGAAGTACGCGTCCGGGTCGGCGGCAACGATCTCCTTGACCTTGCGCTGCGCCCCGTCGGTGCTCTCCAGCGGATTGGTCAGGATCACATCCGCGCCATACGCCTTCAGCATCCGCTTGCGCTCCGGCGACGCGTTCTCCGGCAGGCAGATGCGCACGCGATAGCCGAGTGCGGCCCCGATCCAGGCGTACGCGATCCCGGTATTGCCGGAAGAGGCGTCGATGATGACCTTCCCGGGGGACAGCAGGCCGCGGCGCTCGCCGTCCCGAATCATCGACAGCGCCGGGCGGTCCTTGACGGAACCGCCCGGGTTGAAGAACTCCGCCTTACCGTACACGGACACGCCCGGGGGCAGGTCACGGGTGACGTTCTTGAGACGCACCAGCGGTGTGCGCCCCACCATCTCTTCTATGTCTACGGCGCCCGCCACGGGTCCGGGCACCGCTGCCCCCGCCGTCGCCGTCCGTCTCGCCTGTATGGTCGTGCCTTGCATTGTATTGAATCCCGATAAGGAATGACTACTTAGAGCATACCCGTTCGCCTTCTGCGTGTCAATCCGAAAAAGTCATACAGGGCCATTCAGTTATTTGACAGGGGCTTTACAATGAAGGCATGGCCGAATCGCCACGGGACCTGACGATGATCCCGCCTCTCGTGGAGGCGCTGGGGCAGGTACCCGACTTCCGCAGCCGCCATGGCAGGCGCTACTCGCTCGAAGCGATCCTCGCTCTGGGGG